>JGI24025J20009_10002834_pt1 | contig 12139 bp, 9 predicted proteins | sample Cruoilmetagenom3_FD_20009 | JGI IMG/M metagenome (IMG submission 20009)
TTGAAATAACAAGACAGCACCTTCCTTGTTGCCGGACTGCCCAATAGTGGCAGTGAATGCATAATATTTACTGAACTCAAGTAAAAAACGGTAGCGCCTTATAACAGTGAATTATAAAGCCGCCGGCACTATATCACTTTGGCGCCCTATATCAGGGCTTTCAACGGAAGGCTGGCTTTTTTGTTTTTAAAAACAATAGCTTGGTACATTTTTGGTGTTTGAAGTGCTGACATACTGCGCCGTCCTTTGCTGTGATTATATTTTTCTTAGGCCTCTGTTCACATTTGAGTGTTGATATAAATCAATGGCTTATGAATGATTAACCGGTGTTATAGAGCCAGTGGCTCCTGATCTTGGGATCTGGAAAATATAGGGCCAAGTCTTGCCGTATTATATTCTATTGTTCAGTTGGCTTGGGTATTTCATATTGATCCAGCAGCGGGCTGCATAGTGCCATTTCTCTATCGAGCATTTTTATTGGTTTGGCATAGTTTTTTGGGCGTCAGTATTATTCTTAGCACCACAGTTTTGGTTGAAAGGGCTGGGCGCAGGTAGTGTAGCTGCCTGCGCCTATTCTGGCTTGTTTGCCTTTATTTACTGTCGTCTTTAGTGTCATTTTCTTTTTTTGGCTTGTCGATACCGGGTGAGTTGGTGATGAAAGCCAGCGCACCCGCTACTGCGCAAAGCACCAACAACTGTATCGTAAGCTGGGCGGCTGAAACGGTGTATTTTTCCCATATAAATGTGTAACCGACACTGTAGGTGCCGTACTTGTGCAGAGTCTGCATGGGGGGGTAAATAACCATGGCGATGGCGGCTAAACAGGCGAGCAGGATAATTATTTTGGGGATTAGTTTCATTTTATTGCCTTTCTTCGTTAAAGAGAGCAGTTGATATTTTGTATTTTTATAGGGGCTATGGCCATACATATGGCCTATAACTGAGAACTCGTTTGAACTGTCTAGGTGAGCTCACCGCGTCTGGCTAACGTTCAATAGGGTGGGGTTGAGGTAATGGTAGTGCCGGTGTTGTGGGTTTTGGTGGGCTGGTGAGTTTGCAAGGTTTGCCTGCTAAGGGGCTGGAATAGCCCCTTAGCAGTGTAGTTGGTTAATCTTTTGATGTTTTAGTTGGGTCGTGAATTAGACCTGGCTGACGGCTTCCTGGCTAAATTGATACTCACTAAAGTCGGGCTGTTGCATTTCTTTATAAAAAATACTGGGGTGCCACGGGTAGAGGTTGGGGGTGCCGGTTTTGTCGATATACCAGCTATCGCAACCGCCAGTCGCCCAGGTGGTGCCTGCCACTTCTTTCGCCATGGCTTTGTTGAAGGCATCGAAGGTGTCTTGTTTAACGGCAATGCTGGCGGCTTTTTCAACCTTCATTTGGTCGAGACACTTAATCATGTAACCGAGCTGGGTTTCGGTAATTGAGATCAACGACAGGTTGCCGACCGGGCCGGTGGGGCCTTCGAGCATCCAGAAATTGGGGAAGTTGGGGATAGTCATTGCACGGTGGGCGCGGGGTGCGCCATCCCATACTTCGCTTAGCTCCAGGTTGTTTTCGCCGTAGACCTTGGCGGGCAGCATAAACTCCGAGACCTTAAAACCGGTGGCGATAATGAGCACATCGAGCTCGTGCAGGCGGCCATCCTCGGTGCGAATGCCTTCGGGCTCAATACCGGCAATACCATCGGTGACCAGCTCGGCATTATCGCGGCTGATAGCGGGGTAAAAATCAGAGCAAAAGATAAGCCGTTTACAGGTTGCTTTGTAGCTCGGCGTTAGCTTGACGCGCAATGCTGGGTCAGTGATATCTTTGGCCAGAGTTTTTAGGCAGGCTTGCTCAATTTTGCGCTGTTGTTTCACATCGCCAATGGTTGCCTTGGCAAAGGTGGTGAGCATATGGCGCTTATAAAAATTGCTTAAATGGGGGTGCATCCAGGGGCAGGCGCGCAGTATTTTCTTCCAGATAAAGCCGTATTTTTTCTGTGGCAGGGGGGCTATCCAGTGGGGCGTACGCTGGAAGACGCTCATTTTCTTCACTTTTTTGGTGACGGCGCCAACAATTTGCGCGGAGGTGGAGCCAGTGCCAATAATACCGACCCTTTTGCCGTCGAGTGATACCGAATCGTCCCAGCGGGCGGTGTGGAACATGGCACCTTTGAAGCTATCGATACCTTTAATATCGGGGTAGTTAGGGTGGTGGAGAATGCCGGTGGCCGATATTAAGAAATCAAAAATCTGCTCTTCGTGACCCTCGGCCTTGAGTCGCCATTTTGGCCCCAAATAGGTCATTTCAGTGACGGGGCTGTTTAGGTTGACGATTGACATCACGTCGTATTTTTTGGCGACGTGCTCGATGTACTTAAAAATTTCCGGCCCGTAAGAGAAACGGTACGACCAGTCGGGATTCGGCTCGAAAGAGTAGGAGTACCAGTAGGAGGGCACATCGCAGGACAGCCCCGGATAGCGATTGTCGCGCCAGGTGCCGCCTATTTTATCGGCCTTTTCGTATACGGTTAAATCGGTGTAACCGGCCTGGCGCAGGGCAATAACGGCACCGATGCCGGACAGACCTGCGCCAACAATGGCGATGCGAGGGGTACGGCCCTCTTTGGCCCAGCATGAATTTAAGTTGGCGATATTCTCTGCATGACCCATGGTCGTTACCTTCTTTGTTCTGTAAAAATGAATGCTCTGGATTCTATCGCAGTAGGGTGGGCAAGTGCGTGACTAAATGTGGCCCGTCGGTACTAATCTGGCGACAGGCTGATATAGATCATACTGGCTTTGGCTTGTGAGTCGAGCTTAGCCTTTGCCCGTTATTGGGCTATTACGCTAGCCATTAAGGCAATGCCCCATCAAGGGTCAGACCAATTTCATCGTGAATTAGCAGGTCGGCGCTGGCATCCAGATCGGTTGGGTCGCGATTAATAATCACCAGTTTGGCGCCATTGCGCTTGGCAACCAGGGGGAAGCCTGCCGCCGGATACACCTGTAAGGATGAGCCTATCGCTAGAAAAAGATCGCATTCACTGGCTGCCACCTGCGCTTGTAGCATGGCTTGTTCGGGCATGGCCTGACCGAAGGAGATAGTCGCCGCTTTGACCAGGCCATCGCAGTGGTCGCACACCGGCAGGCTTTCATCGCGCTCGAAATTCTTTTTGATCAAAGCGAGGTCGCAGCGCTGGCCACAGTCGAGGCAATGGGCGTAGGTGGCGTTGCCGTGTAGCTCAATGATTTTTGCCTCGGGCACGCCGGAGAGCTGGTGCAGGCCATCGACATTCTGGGTGATGACATGGCTGGCAATGCCTTGTTCAACGAGGCTGGCAATGGCCAGGTGGCCGAGATTGGGCCTGGCATCCTTCATATCCCGGTCGAACATTAGCTTCAGTCGCCAGGACGCTCGACGGGCATCGGCGGAGGCGACGAAGTCGCTGAAATCCACCGGCTGGTGCTTGCTCCAAATGCCACCGGGGCTGCGAAAGTCAGGAATACCCGACTCGGTGCTGATGCCCGCACCAGTAAACACCACGGCGCGCTGGCAATGGGTCAGCAGGTTTTTGAGTTGCTCAATGTGCTCGCTCATCAGGTTTACTCGTCAATGTCTGGCGGTGTGCCGTGGCTACTGCGGCGCGATAATGCGAAAAGTCGCCGAGGCCATCGCCAGCAGCTCACCATCGGTGGACTGTATTTCTGCCGCCATAAAGGCCACTGAACGGGTCTTCTTGACGATCCAGCCCTCGGCAATCACTGGCCCCGGTTTAACGCCTTTAATAAAGCTGGTTTTAATTTCCAACGTGGGAATAGAGGTGTCGGGCGGACAGGTGCTGAGTAAGGCGGGGGCCATAACATCGTCGAGCATGGCAGTGACAAAACCACCCTGCACAAAGCCCATCGGGTTACACATGGCGGCGGTTGGCTGGTACTGAAACTTCATTCGACCGCCTTGCGGTACTATTTCGATAACGCTCATACCCAGTAATTCACTACAGGGGGCGAGGGGTGCACTACCGCGTAAAATATCCCAAATGGGGTGTTCCATTGCAGACATCAGAGGCTTCCAATTTGTTGTTTGGCGACAGGATAGCGCCTATCCGCTTGCTACGCGACAGGCGGGGCCAGTCAAAGTCCGATAAACTCAGAGCCATCATTTTTTTAAATACACAGCGAGGGTCGGCAGTGAATAGCAGTCAGCAGAGTGGGGTTTTATTAAGCGAGCAACGGGGCCATATCGGCATTATTACGTTTAACCGCCCCGCGCAACACAATGCGCTGTCACCCGAATTACTGGCTAAGCTCTGCGGGTGCTAGCAGCCTGGGCTGCCGGTGGCGAGGTGAGGGTGGTGATTTTAACCGGTGCTGGTGACAAGGCTTTTTCCGCCGGTTATGACATTAATGCTATCGCCACTGTTGGCCCCGAGCACAAAGCCTCTGTCGATAATGAACCGCAGCAAACACCCTTCGAGCGCGGGCTAGCGGCTGTCAAAAACTTCCCTTATCCCACTATCGCCATGCTCAACGGCCACTGTTTTGGCGGTGCCCTGCATATGGCCCTGTGCTGTGATATGCGCATCGCAGCTGACCACATCGCCGTGGCCATGCCACCGGCCAAGCTTGGCGTAGTTTACGGAGCTGAGGGTTTGGCACAATTTATTCAGGTGCTAGGCTCGGCCAAAGCCCGGGAAATGTTTTTTACTGGCCGAACCTACAAGGGTCAGCAAATTGCGGAAATGGGCCTGACTGGGCAGTTGGTTCCCGCCGAGGATCTGGAGCGCACCGTGTTGATGATGGCTGAAGAAATTGCCATCAATGCCCCTCTGGCACTACGGGGCATTAAACGCATTATGAATGTTGTTGAGCAACCGGCCTTAAGCGAGGTGCAAGAGAGGGAAGCTCACGACTTGGTTGCCGAGTCTTTTCGCAGCTGTGATTTAAAAGAGGGGCAGGCAGCTTTTCTGGAAAAGAGGAAACCGGTTTATACAGGTAAATAGGGTGTATGTAACATGGTGTCGCGTTACCCATGATCTATCGGTATAGGGTCTTACGGCGGCCTTCTATAGTAGATTTAAATGATTGATCTACTGGGAACAGCCGTCTAATCTAAGTGACAAAAGAAGCTATCAAAATGCATAGCTGCAATAAAATAAGGGCACAAGCGCACTAGAAGTACACGGAAAAGTTCTGATTCACATAAGGGAGTAAGGTATGGCTAGTAAACTTAAAACGACAAACATCGTTAAGGCTGCAGGGAAAAGACGCATTCTCAACGTGCGGCCCGATACACCGGATCTTCGCGATCAATACTATGAACCCGCTCTGCTGCAGCTAAAGCCTCAGATTACCAACCTTGGTGGTCGTATCCTCGACCAGGGAAGCGAAGGTGCCTGTACAGGTTTTGCGCTTGCAGGTGTTATCAATCTACTGAGTATGAAACGCGGCCATTCTTTTGAGGCCAGTTCCCGCATGCTTTATGAAATGGCACAAAAACATGACCAGTGGCCTGGTGAGGACTACGAAGGCTCAAGTTGTCGTGGTGCCATAGGCGGCTGGAGAAACATGGGCGTGTGCAGCGATGATGAGTGGATATTCGAAGTCGACAAACCGGGCCAGTTAACGATTGAGCGTGCTATGGCGGCCCGCGATAATCCTTTAGGCGCCTATTACCGCTTGCGGCCCAATATTGTTGATTACCACGCGGCCTTGAATGAAGTTGATGCTATTTATGTCTCAGCACGAGTTCACCCTGGTTGGTTTAGCCCACCCAAAAGCGACGGAACTAGCATCCCTGTTATTCAAGTCAATACCGAACCCGCTGGGGGCCACGCCTTTGCTATCGTTGGCTACAACTCGCTTGGTTTTATCGTACAAAATTCCTGGGGCGAAGACTGGGGNNGGGGCGGCTTTGCCATTTGGTCCTACGAGGATTGGCACGCTAATATTTCAGATGGCNGGGTCTTTCGCCTTGGTCTTCCAACGCCCACTATTTTTGATGCCGTCGCGAAAACGGCGAAACCGTCGCAAGGCGCTGAGTTTTTTAAACGCGGCCCCAAACGTCAGGAAATTGCCGGGCACTTCGCTCACTTTGATGATGGCAAATATGCCAGCCATGGCACGTACTGGACGAATAAGGCAGACATCCAGCAGACCGCAGTTAGAATTAAAGAGAAATCAGGTTGGTACAAGCATGTCCTGGTCTATGTACATGGCGGTTTGAACAGCCCCAAAGCGTCGGCACAACGCATCGCGGCACTGAATGATGGCTTTATTCGTAACGGAATCTATCCCTTCCATATCATGTACGACACCGGCCTGGCTGAATCGATTAAAGATGTGGTGTTTAACGCAGGCCGTGACGCGGAGTCCCGTGCCGAAGGTTTCCTCGACTGGGTCGAAGGTCTAAAAGACCAAATTGTTGAGCGCACGGATATTCTGATCGAAGATGTCGCCCGTAAACCGGTAACGCCATTATGGGAGGAAATGAAACGAGACGCACGACTGCCATTCGATAACCATAATCCAATGCCTGATGGACTGGATGCCATCAAAACTATTGCCTCCACCCTGAAAGATACTGGAACGAAAATTCACCTTGCGGGCCATAGCACCGGGGGTGTACTCATCGGGCATCTGCTTGACGCACTGGATACGCTGAAAACTCCAGACCTTCTGGCTTCCACCACCTTGTTTGCCCCCGCGTGTACCATGGATTTTTTCCATAATCACTATGCCTTGCGGCTAGATAAAAATCACCCCGGCACACGTTTACCTGTTCTCGATATTTACAACCTCAACGAAAAGCTGGAGGTGGACGACAACGTTGTCATGGCTTACAGAAAATCGCTGCTTTACCTTGTTTCCAATGCGCTGGAGCGTGAGAAAGGCAAAGCTATACTCGGTATGCAGAAGTTTTCAAAAGCGCTAGATGGCACGGCCGGTATCAACCTCATTTACTCTAACGGCAAAGGCAAGGTCACTAATAGCGAGAGTCACGGAGGTTTTGATAATGACACCCGCACCATGAATTCCTTGCTTAAGCGAATCCTTGATGCTGTACCGGGAAAACCCTTTTCCGACCAGGAGATGAAGGGCTACTAAGTGGTTTTTAAATTAAGGGGGCTTTAAAACCTGTGCGCTTACTTTAAGCCCATTGGTTGATTAGAAGTTCCCTTATTGGAACTTGTTGCCAGTAGTGCTTACCACTGGTAGCCCAGTTTAACGCTGTAAGTGGTGTCCGTTTTGTCGACCCCTTTTTGGGCGCCGCCGTCATATTCAACTTTTACTTCAGTGCTGGCAACAATACCTGCGTAAATAGGAAAGCGCAGGCCTGTCCAGGCATCCCATACAAAGTTCTTTGTATCTTCCATGGAGAGTAAACCGTTGTGGCGGTGGTAAAACTGGATGCTGTCGGTGATGAAGCGGTCAAAGTTTAACTGCCAGCCCAATGCCGTGTACTCGTCATTTTCAGCGCTATAATAATTTTCTTTAACGTAAACTGGGCCTCCGGCTAAGTCGAGATTCATGGCCTTACTTTCATAAAATTCATAACCAATCAGCGGGCCTATTGCGGTGCGTAACTGGAGATCGGCGAAACGATCGTGCTCGAAACCCAGGGCGGCACCATAAAAAAGTTTTTCACTCACAAAATGATCGTAACGAGTCATTAAACGCCAGTCTTCGTTCGTGAGTACCTCATTACTTTTTTCTCTATCGTAATCGCCGTTCAATTTCACCCGATCATCAAGCTGGCGAAAGGTCATGGCGAAGTCCGCCTCAAAATCATCTTTGTCGGTATTGCCGCGCTCAAAGGCCAGAGCAACGTTTGTATTGCCTTGCCAGTGCCAGCCCTGGCCCAGGCGCCAGGGATCGGGGCTAAAAAAGGCTACATCACTTAGCGAGGCTGTTTGCGTGGTGTCTGCCCCGCTTAAAGTTGTCACGCCGTCGTCAGTTTTGTTGGCGCTCACCACGTCGTAGGTGCTACCACTTTTCAGGAGTACAGTGATCGGCTCATCGGCAATGAGTTGTTCGACCTCTGCCCACTGAATTGTAATAACACCGGCATAGGAGGTCTTAAAATTGAAGCTGCTGCCACCATCTTTTTTAACCACAGCTCCCAGCAGACGGGAGCCATCTTTCATGACGATCTCATCAGCTATTGCTGGTAGACCAAGTGTCAGCATTGTCGCTATGGCGATTGTTCGGCTTTTGGAAGATGCCTTTGTTTTGTGGAAATACATTTAAGTTCCTGTCGTGAATAGTTCTCTGTAATACGGGGGTTGAATTAAAGAAAGTATTGATCGCTAGAGGCTGCCCCCGACCTCCATACCCTGGCTGACGGCAGCCAGTGCATCGAGCTCCTTCGCTTCAGAGGCACCGCCAATAAGCTGGCACTCAATACCTGCACTGGTTAGCTGCTGATACAGGGCATTGTTGGAGTCCTGCCCTGTGCAAATGACAATGCTATCGACCTCGAGCAGTTTGTCTTCACCGTCGATGCTGTAGTGCAAGCCAGCATCGTCGATTTTTTGATAGCTAGCGCCCGGCACCATATTCACACCGGCGGCATCGAGTTCGGCGCGCAGTACCCAGCCGCTGGTTAAGCCAAGGCCACGACCGAGTGATTTGGGCTTGCGTTGCAGCATGGTGATTTCGTGGGTGGGGGCGGGAAACTGCGGGCCGCTGGCAGCGAGACAGCCCGCCGTGGCCATGGTGGTATCGACACCCCATTTTTTCAGAAAGGTAGCGGTGTCCGGTGCGCCCGTGCTCTTGCCGTGGGCGAGCAGTACAGCGACATCAAAACCGATACCACCGGCGCCGAGAATGGCCACCCGTTTGCCGGTGGTGGCTTTGCCACTGAGCAGGTCGAGGTAGGAGATCACTGAGGGGTGGTCGATGCCGTCAATTTCGGGAATGCGCGGCACGATGCCGGTGGCGACAATCACTTCGTCGAAGTCATCACCAAGACTCTTTGCATCGACAGTGGTATTGAGTTGTACGTCGACACCGTACTTGTCGAGGTGGGACTTGAAGTAGCGAATAAATTCGTAGAACTCGGTTTTGTCGGGTACGGTTTTGGCGAGATTTAACTGACCGCCAATTTCGCTGCTGGCATCAAACAGGCTGACTTTGTGGCCACGTTCCGCCGCTGTGCAAGCAGCCGATAAACCCGCCGGGCCGGCACCGATAATGGCGACTTTCTTGCTACCACCTTGAACGCTGACGTTTTCTGCAAATTCTAGCTCGCGGCCAGCTTTGGGGTTGACCAGGCAGCTAGTGACGCGCCCGGTAAAGATAAAGTCGAGGCAGGCCTGGTTGCAGCCGATGCAGGTGTTGATTTCTTCGGTGCGACCCTCGGCCACTTTGTTGGCAAAGTGGGGGTCGGCGAGCATGGGGCGAGCCATCGACACCATGGCGGCATCACCACTGGCGACGATGTCGTTGGCGACCTCGGGGGTATTGATACGGTTTGAAGCGATGACGGGAATGCTCACCGCTTCGGTCAATTTGCGAATCGCAAAGCGCCAGGCACCGCGCGGCACCATGTAGGCGATGGTGGGGATACGCGCCTCGTGCCAGCCAATGCCGGTGTTGAGTAGGGTGACGCCCGCTACTTCAAGGGCCTGGGCCAGCTCGATAATTTCTGCGCCGGTGGCGCCGCCCTCAACCAGATCAATGGCAGAAATGCGGTACATCACAATAAAGTCATCGCCGACAGCCGCTTTAATTTTGCGGACAATTTCCAGCGGCATACGCATGCGGTTTTCGTAGCTGCCGCCCCACTGGTCGCTACGGTTGTTAGTGCGCTCAACCAGCATCTGATTGAGCAGATAGCCCTCCGAGGCCATCACTTCAACACCGTCGTAACCGGCTTTTTTAGCCAGTGCGGCACTGTGGGCGAAGTCTTCGATAATTTGCTCGATCTCATCGCTGGTCAATATGTGCGGTGTGCAGGGGTTGATGCGCGAGGGAATGTCGGAGGCACCCACCGGCTGGGGGATTTTCGCATTGCGGCCCGTGTGTAATAGCTGCATTAAAATTTTGCCGCCCTCGGCATGAACGCGGTCGGTCACCAGGCGGTGTTTGGGCAGCTCGTCCTCGTTGTCGAACACCGGGGCACCGGTTTCGATCACGCCGCTGTCGTTGGGTGAGTAACCCCCGGTGACAATCAGGCCAGCGCCGCCTTTGGCACGCTCACCATAAAAAGCGGCCAAACGTTCGTAGGGTCGGTCGAGTAGCTCCATACGGCTGTGCATTGAACCCATCATGATACGGTTTTTAAGGGTGGTGAAGCCGAGGTCGAGGGGTTGTAGCAGCGGGTCAAAATTCATGGGGGCTCCTGGGCGGCGAGTGGCGGCCCTTATCACTATTTAATGGGTAGCTTAAAGTTGGGTGTTTTTAATGCGACTATTGGGTCTTCTATTGGGCTTGGGCACCAGTGATTTCGATGGTTTCACTGGGCACATCGGAGCGGAAAGGGCCGCGACCACGGGTGGGAATAGTGGCCATTTTATCGACCACATCCATGCCTTTAATGACTTTGCCGAACACGGCATAACCCCAGCCCTGGGTGGTCTTGCTGGAGTGGTCGAGCATTGCATTATTGGAAAAGTTAATAAAAAACTGGGTGGAGGCTGAATGGGGGTCATTGGTGCGGGCCATGGCGATGGTGCCACGCTTGTTTTTAAGACCGTTGTCGGCTTCGTTGAGAATGGGCGGCAGACCGGGTTTTTTTCGCAGGGTATAGGTAAACCCGCCGCCCTGGGCCATAAAGCCGGGAATCACCCGGTGGAAAACAGTGCCCTTGTAGTGACCGCTGTTCACATAGCCGACAAAGTTGGCGACAGTGATGGGTGCGCGAGTGGGGTAGAGCTCAATCACAATATCGCCGAGAGTGGTGTTCAGGGTGACTCGGGTTTCTTTGGGAATGGGAGTTGAGCCCGCATTTACAGCCGGGGAGGCCGAGGCCTGTTGCAGGGCAAATAGTGGACTGAGCAGGAGGGCGATGGCGAGGCCGAATTGTTGCAGCGTGTTGTTCATAATGACTCTCTTAATTAGGCAGTTTTTGTATTCGAATGTTGTATTCGGTGTTGGCGTTGAATCCAAGGTTTATTGTTAAGACGCGAGTTCGGGCAAATTGGCAAAGTAAGCCAGGGCCTCGGGGTTGGCCAGGGCATCGGTATTTTTTACTGCTTCGCCGTGCACCACTTTACGTACCGCCAGTTCGACAATTTTGCCGCTAATCGTGCGCGGAATATCGGCGACCTGAATTACTTTTGCGGGCACATGGCGCGGTGTGGTGTTGGCGCGAATAGTACTGCGAATGGTTTTGATAAGTTCCTCATCCAGGCTCAGGCCCTCGCGCAACACCACGAAGAGTACCACGCGCACATCGTCGTCCCACTGCTGGCCAATGCAGATAGAGTCGACCACGGATTCAACCTTTTCAACCTGGCGGTATATTTCTGCGGTGCCAATGCGTACGCCACCGGGGTTTAACACCGCATCGCTACGCCCGTGTATGACAATGCCACCATTGGCGGTGACCTCGCCGTAATCGCCGTGGGCCCAGATATTGGGGTAGGTGTCGAAATAGGCGGAGTGAAACTTTTCACCGTTTTCATCGGCCCAGAAAGCGATGGGGCAGGAGGGGAAGGGTTTCGTGCAAACCAGTTCGCCCTTTTCCTCAACCACACTTTGGCCTGCGTCGTTCCAGATTGCCACGGCCATGCCGAGGCCAAAGCACTGCAACTCGCCTTCGTAGACCGGCAGGTTGGGGTTGCCCAGAGCAAAGCAGGAGACAATGTCGGTGCCGCCGGAAATCGACGACAGGCAAACATCACTTTTCACATCGCGGTAAACGTAGCGAAAGCTCTCGTGAGACAGGGGTGAGCCGGTCGAGAGGATGGCTTTTAGCCGCGTCAGTTTGTGGCTTTCACGGGGCACGATGCCCTCTTTTTCCAGCGCGGCGATGTACTTGGCGCTGGTGCCGAAGATGGAGATCTCCTCTTCGTCGATCATGTCGATCAAGCTGGCGGGCTGGGGTGCAAAGGGCGAGCCGTCGTAAAGCACCAGCGTGGCACCACTGGCCAGGCCACTGACCAGCCAGTTCCACATCATCCAGCCGCAGGTGGTGAAGTAAA
>JGI24025J20009_10002835_pt1 | contig 12136 bp, 9 predicted proteins | sample Cruoilmetagenom3_FD_20009 | JGI IMG/M metagenome (IMG submission 20009)
GACCAGAAGGAGTCGAAGGGGTATTGGGCGGATTATTAGCAATGGTCACTTGATGACCGCTAGACCAGGAAGAAAGCGCTTCATTCACATCCTTTGCCTGTGATTTTACATAATAGCTGCCAGCCCTGAACCAGGCGTGAATCGCCCCGCCTGGTTCGCCGCTCGGCACCCAGCCGGTCCAGTCCGAAGTATCGCCATCGCCCCAGTCAAAACGGTAGCAGATGCTGTCTCCGTCCGGGTCTGCAGTGACGCTTGTGAATGAATAAAGGCTGTCTTTCTTCCCAGTTGATGGGCCGGATGGGGTTGCCGGCGGGTTCGGTGTCCGATTCTTGGTTATCACAATCGGATTGGATTCTGACCATTCAGAAGTCGCACCTGGTTTATCCTTTGCTTGTGCTTTGATATGGTAAGTGTCAAGGCTCGACCAAGAATGGGACATTGAGACTGAGTTACCGCTCTCAGCATATTGGCTCCATTCCGAGGTGTCGCCATCGCCCCAGTCAAAACGGTAGCAGATACTGTCGGCATCAGGGTCTTCGGCCTTGGTCCAGAAACTGTATGAACTGTCCAGGCACCCGGTCGAAGGGCCTGAAGGGACCATAGGCACTTCTGGAGCCTGATTCTTTTTCTTGCAGCCAGGAGCAAAAACCATGGCCGCAACAATCAGAATAACTGCAAAAATTCTCATCTTTCCTCCTTGGGTTAGGGCGACATCCTTGGACCGCGCTGTGCGCCGGGCCAAAGTTACCAGGTTACCTGGTAACCAAGTTACCTGGTTTCCCATCAAAATCTGCCGCACAGTGGCATTCCAGGATAAGGCTGTTTCCTAATCGGTTTTGATAAGCCAGACATCACCAAAACCTGCGCCATAAGACCAGGTCGAACCGGTAATGATATATCCGCCGTCTGTGGTCTGCTGAACCGAAGAACCATAGTCCCAGTCAGTTCCGCCAAAGGTTTTGTCCCAGATTTGATTTCCATTCCCATCAGTCTTAATCAGCCAGACATCACCTCCTGCGCCATAAGAGGCGGTCCAACCGGCGATGATATATCCGCCATCAGAAGTCTCTTGAACCGAATAACCATAGTCATAGTCAGTTCCGCCAAAGGTTTTGTCCCAAACTTTGTTCCCATTTCCATCGGTCTTGATCAGCCAGACATCATCAGAACCTGCGCCATAAGACTCGGTCTCACCGGCGATGATATATCCGCCATCTTGGGTCTCTTGAACCGAATGACCATAGTCCTCGTAAGTTCCGCCAAAGGTTTTGTCCCAAACTTTGTTCCCATTTCCATCGGTCTTGATGAGCCAGACATCAGACTCTCCTGCGCCATAAGAACAAGTAAAACCGGTAATGATATATCCGCCGTCTTGGGTCTCTTGAACTGAAAAACTCCAGTCACCGTAAGTTCCGCCAAAGGTTTTGTCCCAAACTTTGTTCCCATTTCCATCGGTCTTGATCAGCCAGACATCATCAGAACCTGCGCCATAAGACTCGGTCTCACCGGTGATGATATATCCGCCATCTTGGGTCTCTTGAACCGAATGACCATAGTCCTCGTAAGTTCCGCCAAAGGTCTTGTCCCAGACTTTGTTCCCATTTCCATCGGTCTTGATAAGCCAGACATCACCTCCTGCGCCATAAGAATAGGTCTCACCGGTGATGATATATCCGCCGTCTTGAGTCTCTTGAACCGAATAACCATAGTCACCGTAAGTTCCGCCAAAGGTTTTGTCCCAGACCTTGTTCCCATTTTCATCGGTCTTAATAAGCCAGACATCAGCATAACCTGCGCCATAAGATTTGGTCCAACCGGTGATGATATATCCGCCATCTTGGGTCTCTTGAACCGAATGACCACAGTCCTCGTCAGTTCCGCCAAAGGTTTTGTCCCAACATGCGATAATACTGATTGCATGAGCGTTAGACCAGGATGAGAGTCCCTCGTTCATACCCTTTGCTTGTGCCTTGACATAATAGGTGCCAGCCCTGAGCCAGGCGTGAATCGCTTCGCCTGGTTCCCCGCTCGGAACCCAACTGCTCCATTCCGAGGTGTCGCCATCATTCCAGTCAAAACGGTAGCAGATGCCGTCGCCGTCCGGGTCGGTGGTGATGGTAGTGAAAGTATAAAGGCTGTCATTCTTTCCAGTTGAAGGACCAGAAGGGACTGCCGGCGGGTTCGGCGGCCGATTTCCGCAGCCAGGGGCAAAAACCATGGCCGCAACAATCAGAATAACTGCAAAAACTTTCATCTTTCCTCCTTTGGAAGTTTTGGGGACACATTACTTAACTCCTGCATATCCAACTTGACTTCGTCTGGTCGGGTTGCTTGTCAATCTTCAGTTCTGCCCAGGACATTTGGCTAAGATACCAGTTGGGTTGGGGTTGTCAAGTATTGTCCGCATACCGCCGACCGCTCACCGCCATGGGGGAAATAAGGGAAATAGGGACAGCGGCTGTTGACAACACCCGCGCCCGGCTTATCATATCGTACTATGAAAGCAGAAGTCCGACCGGCCTTGACGCGAGCATGAGTTGAATACTATGTCTCCGAAACCGCAATGAGAACCGCAGAACAGCGCATTGCCAAGTACAATGCCAAGACCGACCCGGCCACAGTCCGCCTGAAGCGCTTGGCCATGCTCCCCACTATGATGGCCAACTACGCGACTTACGTCCGCGAGTCCGTGCCCAAGGAGGAGGCGACCCGCTCAATCCTGGACGAGGAGGGTGTCAGCTCGATTATGCTCATATTCTACCACAACTTCAGCCGCAAGCTCTACAGATACAGCAAGCAGTCCAGCGGCGGGGCCCTTGCCAGGGAGGCGGAGATACATGTTGCCACGTGGGTGGCGTACGGGATGGAACGGCATATCCTCGAGCGCATCCGCACCGAGGTCTGGAACATCGGGCCACCTCCTACCATTTCTGGCCCGGTATGTTAGAGCCAGAAAATAGCAGGGGTTAACGGTGAGATTGGCCTGAATTGCTCTCTTCAGGCTTAGATGTGTCCATCTTACGGTTTGGTAAAGACTTAAAGAGCCAGTGGACCTTGACGCTATTTCTGATACCCCTGCCCGGGGCCCGCCCCTAATCTGCTGTCACCCTCGGGTCAGGACCAGAAGAAAGGGGGTTGCGTGGTTCATCCTTTCCAAGAACCTGAACAGAACCGCAAAGATACAAAGATATAAAGGCGAGGTGACTTAGGTCGTTCGAAGGTTTTCCCGGTGTGTTGACAGTTGCCGGTAAACAGATAGAATCTGCCGCTCTGGAACACTATCAAAAGGAGTTTATATGAATACTCAGGAACATATCAGGCTTGTGGAAGAGTTCAGCGCTCATAATTACCTTCCGTTGCCTGTAGTTCTGGCAAAGGGTGAAGGCGTCTGGGTATGGGATGTCGAGGGTAAGCGTTATCTGGACATGCTTTCTTCTTATTCGGCCCTGAACCAGGGGCATCGCCATCCCAAGGTTATGAAAGCGGTTCGTGACCAGCTTGACCGGCTGTGTTTGACATCGCGGGCATTCTACCACGATGCTTTCGGCCCTTTCTGCGAGACGATTACCCGGGCGTCTGGTTTTGACCAGGTTTTGCCGATGAATACCGGTGCTGAAGCGGTCGAAACCGCAATCAAGGCATCTCGGCGCTGGGGATATACCAAGAAACATGTGGAGCCGAATAAGGCTGAGATTATCGTGTGCGAGAATAATTTCCATGGCCGGACTACGACGATTGTAGGGTTTTCGTCTGAAGAGCTTTACCGGGACGGTTTCGGGCCTTTCTCCCCTGGTTTCAGGATGATTCCTTACAATGACCTGGATGCATTGGAGGCTGCTATCACCAGGAACACGGTTGGGTTTCTGGTCGAGCCGATTCAGGGCGAGGCCGGAATCAATGTGCCGGATAGCGGTTATCTGGCCGAGGCGCGCCGGATTTGCGACCGGCATAATCTGCTGCTGATGACCGATGAAATTCAGACCGGCCTGGGACGAACCGGCAAGTTTTTCTGCTATGAGTATGACAATATCAAGCCGGATATTCTGATTGTCGGCAAGGCACTGGGTGGTGGCTGTTTCCCGGTTTCGGGGATTCTTGCTTCAAAAGAGATAATGGAGAGTTTTGTGCCCGGGAATCACGGTTCGACATTCGGTGGGAATCCAATCGCCTGCGTTGCAGGTAAAGCAGCGATTGAGGTGATTCTTGAAGAAGGCATGATTGAGAATTCTTTCAAGATGGGTGAGTATCTGAGGGATGAGCTTGCAAAGATGCATTCGCCCCATGTTGCGGAAATAAGGGGCAAAGGCCTGCTGGTCGGGGTCGAAATCCGGCCGGAGTCGGGTACGGCAAGGCTTTTCTGCGAGCGACTTGCAGAACTCGGGATTCTGGCTAAGGAGACGCATGAAACCGTTGTCCGCTTTGCTCCACCCCTGATTATTACAAAAGAGGAGATGGATTGGGCCCTGGAGCGGATTGCCAGGGTGCTGAAATAGCGCTAGCGCAGGCTAAAACTGAGCCCGAAGTTTATCGCATTGTATCCGGTTGAGAAATTGCGGTTGTAATCAATATTTGTCAGAACCGGGCCGAATTTGAGGGCAGCGCCGATTGTGCCACGAAAGTTCCAACCTGATTTGATATTGAGTTTCACCGACTCGGTTTTGTGTTCTGTTTTAATGCGCTGGTTAACCGTATCATATCCCACCGGGTTTTCGTACTGAAACTCATAGTCAAACTTCATGTCGGTATTTTCAAAGCCTATGCCGGCATAAGGGGCAATAGCAACAAAGCTTTTTGAGATATGAATATTGCCGCCGTAATTCGTGGAGTTTATGACATCACCGATACCGAGTGTCTGATAGAATCCCTGAACCGCTAGATTGAAAGGCAGGTCGATTCCAGAGAATGCGGTGATTTCCTCTTTGAGCCCGACACCAAGGAATTGGACCGTGTTGCCTTCGAAAGGCCAGGGCACATAGCGGACCAGAAGCTCCATACCTGGAATCGGCAGGCCGAGCGATGCCTGGGGCACCAGAAACGGCACGAACGATAGTCCGAGACCACCGGGCAGAAATGGAGGAATCCCGACCGCATTGTCCGGGATATAGCTTGAGTCAGGGTGATTTGGGCCGAAAATGGTGGCGGCGTTTTTAAGGTTGACATAGAAGGTGTCAATTCGGTGGTATTTGGTATTGGCCGAACAGGCCATGACCCGGGCGTCAAAGGTTTTGGCAGAAGTCGGAATTTGGATAAACATCAGCCGCGCACCGATGTCAAAACCGAGGAATTTGTGGGCATGGGCCGAGTAAAACAGGCCGGTGCCCATAGCCACGCCGTAGGATTCTACGAGCGGTGTGGTATAACCTTCGACTAACTCCTTATTTATGCCTTTGATGAGTTCTGTTGGGCTTGAACCGAAAGCGGTCAGGCCCAAGGCAAAAAGGCAAAGGACCAAAGCGGACTTCTTCATTATTGCCTCCATGTTCATAGTCTTCAGACTATAACATCCGGTAGATAAGTGTCAACATACTTGGTTGTATCGGGTGTTCCTTGACATTGTCATAGTGTTTGCGTATAAGTTGTCATGCGAATTCTTGTCCTCAGCCACAAGCAAGACCTCAAACAGGAATTGGCCAGGGTAGGCACGGATGAGGTGTGCTGGGATATCTTTCAGGCAAAAGGGGAAATGCTGGGTATCAAGATTGATGGGTTGTCTGTCGCCGGTGCCAATATCCTGAAGCAGACCGCGCTTGCCTGCGGAGGGGACTCGGCGGTTCATCGTGCAGTCGCATCGGGCCGGAAGAGAAAAAGCGATGCCATCCTTTTTGTGACAAGGCGCCAACTATCCGGCCTGGTTATGCGTCTAAAGAAACAACCGGAATGTGTTTCCAGATTGGTCCCTGATTTGTCCTTACTGGACAAAAGATTTCATAAACCCGGACTCGCTGTCAGGATTGGAAGGCGCCGGGTTGACCTTGGCGCAAGAACATATGTGATGGGTGTCCTGAATATTACGCCTGATTCATTCTATGACGGCGGCAGGTTCTATGACCCGGCTGCCGCACTCAAGCGGGCGCTTGAGATTGAGGCGGAAGGTGCGGATTTTCTTGATGTCGGTGCAGAATCAACCAGGCCCGGTTCTCTTCCGGTGAGTCCGAAACAGCAGGTTAAGAGGCTTTTGCCGGTGCTGAGGCTTATGAGGCACAGGTTGAAGATTGCGATTTCAGTGGATACGACAAGCGCAAAGGTTGCTGAAGCTGCATTGGATGAGGGTGCTCAGATTGTAAATGACACTTCGGCATTTTCGCAAGATTCAAGGATGGCAGATGTAGTTGCAAAGACCGGAGTGCCATGCGTTGTTATGCATATTCTCGGGAAGCCGAAAACGATGCAGCGGCGGCCTAAGTATAAAGACCTGATGGGCGAAATCATCGGTTGGCTTGATGCGGCAGTGGAGCGAGGCGTGCGGGCAGGGGTGAAGCGAGAGCAGATAATCGTTGACCCTGGAATCGGTTTTGGTAAGCGGCTTGAGCATAATTATGAAATCCTGAGAAGGCTTAAAGAGTTAAGGTCTTTGGGCAGGCCGATACTTATCGGCCCTTCAAGGAAGTCTTTTATCGGCAGGACATTAGATTTGGAACCCGCAGAAAGGCTGGAAGGAAGTCTGAGCGCTGCGGTTGTGGCGGCAGAGAACGGCGCGAATATCCTGCGGGTTCACGATGTGAAGCAGACCGTGCGGGCATTAAAGATGGCGGACGCAATTTCAGGCAAGGGATAAATGCTTTCATTCATCAGGCTGCAACCGGTTGACATCATTGATATTGTCGTCGTTGCCCTGCTGGTATTTTATTTCCTGAAGTTCTTGAAAGGAACCAGGGCTATAAGGATGCTCTATGCCCTGGTTTTTCTGGTAGTAGTTTCTTTTGTTGCCAGGTGGCTGGATTTCAAGGCGCTCGGGCTCATCGTTGATTCCCTGACTACGATTTGGATTGTTGCGTTTGTTATTATCTTCCAGCCGGAAATCAGAAATGTTCTGGCTAGATTCGGCCGCTACCGGCCCTTGCGCTTTTTCCTGAAGCAGGAATCAGATAAGGCGACAATAGATGAGCTTGTTGATGCTGCGCGCCAGATGAGGAAAGACCGGATTGGTGCGCTTGTCGTGATTGAACGGGGCATCGGACTCAGGGAATACACCGATACCGGGACCAGGGTTGATGCCAAGGTTTCTGCAGCACTTGTTGTATCTCTNTTCACTCCGCCTGCGCCTTTGCACGATGGTGCGATTGTCGTTGTCGGCGGACATATTGTGGCTGCGGGTTGNACTCTGCCATTGAGCGAGGTTACTTATCAGGACGGTTTCCTCGGAATGAGACACCGGGCAGGGCTCGGTATTGCTACGGTGACGGACGCGATTGCAATAATCGTGTCGGAAACGACCGGCAGGATAAGCTTTGCAAACCGGGGGAAGCTTTTGACCAATTTGACTCCGTTACAGCTCAGGTATAATATCTCACAAGCTTTATTAAAGGAGGCATAGTTGGCTAGTGAAAGTCGTGTGCGGCTTATTGTTTTCTTCGCAGTATTCGCAGTTGTGATGCTGGTTTATCTTTACAGTGTTGCGCCTACCGCTTCTTTCTGGGATTGTGGTGAGTTTATCGCGGCTTCGTATGTGCTTGGTGTTCCGCATCCGCCCGGCACACCGTTGTTCGTTGCAATCGCAAGGCTGTTCAGTCTGATTCCAGTGAGTTCCGAGATTTCATTCCGGATTAACTTCATTCCGGTCCTCTTCGGTGCGCTTTCCTGTGGGTTGATATACCTTTTGGTAGTGAAGCTCATTTCGCTTTACCGCGAGCGAGACCGCTACCCATGGGTCCGGCATGTAGCCGGGGTTACCGGTGCGCTGGCGTGTGCGTTTGCCTATTCTTTCTGGGACAACTGTGTTGAGGCCGAGGTTTATGCACCTTGTGCAGTAGTGGCTTTGACAGTTCTGTATATTGCGATGGTTTGGCGTGATAAAGTGGAAAAAGGGACAGGTGACAACCGGCTGATACTTCTGACTATCTTTATGCTGTTTCTGTCTACCGGCATTCATTTCACCCCGATGATAGTGGTTTTCTCCGTGCTCATTTTCGGGCTTGTAGTAGACCGTAAGTCGATTCTCCGGCTGCGGATGTTCGAGCTCATAATCGGATTTCTGGTGATTATTTCGATCACGGCCATGCCCGGTAGGGGTGCAGATACAGTGGTGCTCAAAGTTGTAGTAGCCGCTTTGATGCTCGGGTTTGCATATTTTGGCATCAGGGTGATCGAGAGGTCGGACAAGGCTGGTTCCATAATCTGGGGGCTGGCACTCCTGTTTTTATCGATTGTTATCGGGCTTATTGCATCGGGCGGAAAGTCAATGGATAACACCGTCCTTCTTCTGGCATCTCCTACCGTGACTTTTGTCGAAATGTGGGTTCACGCGCGGGGCCTCGTGATTCTCTTTATCCTCGGATATGCGGCGTATCTCTACTGGCTGCATTTGCACAGGAACCTGCATCCGAAGTATGTCGGTCTGATGCTGGGGCTTGTGCTTCTNGCAAGTTCGGTNCAATTCATAATGCTCATCCGTGCCAAGACCGGGCCGGCCATCAATGAAGTCAANCCTTCGAACTGGCATGACTTTGTGAGCGTGCTCCGCAGGGAGCAGTATGACCCGATGAAGCTTTATCCGCGCAAGACGATGTTTCTTACAGAAAATGATTACCGGCAGGGCGTCAATGCACGCTTTGGCCTGGTGCAAGGCTATTATGAGCAGGTAAAGTATTATGTGCGCTATTTCTTCTGGCAGTGGGGGAATGAGCGGTTCTTTGATATTTTCCTGCATATAAAGTGGCAGGCGTTATTGGGTCTGATTCCGCCCCTGCTGGGGCTCTGGGGCATCTGGCACCAGTTCAAACGGGAGAAGAAATCCTTTGTGCTAATTTTCGTGGCATTTCTCGTTGCATCGCTCGGGCTTATTACTTATCTCAATCTGAAGTATTCGCCTTCAGACCCGAGGAGGTTCAGCCAGGACCCGACGCGGCAGTTGAGGTTCCTTGAGGTGCGCGAGCGTGATTATTTCTTCGCTTTCTCTTTTGTATTTTACACCATTTTCATAGGGTTAGGTGTTTATGCCTGGTTGCGCTGGCTGATTAGTCGGCTCAAAGGGAAGATGGCACTGGTCTATGTGTTGAGCGGTGCTACGGTTGCGTACGGGTTTGTGCCGATGTTTCTCAACTATGAGACCGTCACCAGACGGCACAACTGGATACCGGCTGAATATGGATACAATATGCTCGTTTCCTGCCCGGGGCAGCATGCAGTGATTTTCACGAACGGAGACAATGATACATTCCCTTTGTGGCTCATGCAGACCGTGCCTTCCAGGGTTGCCGGGCTCGACCCGAATTTCGGCAAGAATGTGGCGGTTGCCAACCTTTCTCTTTTGAACACCAACTGGTACTGTAAACAGCTCAAACGCTGGGGTGCTCCGGTTTCATTCACAGAAGCGGAGATTGACCGATTGCCCCAGGGTTTCAGGGGCAAAGCAGGACGCACATTCCTGCTCAAGGATATCATGATTCGTAACATCGTTGCCACGAGCGGCGGAGTGAAACTGAAATGGCCGGATGATTACGGGTCTACTTCCAAGGAGTTCATGGCAAAGGTGTTTACCCAGAATTACAAGCCCAGAACCCCGGTTTATTTCGCTACCACGGTATCGGGCGATAACCTGGTTGATGTCCAGCCTTATCTGAAGCTTGAAGGCCTGGTAAACCGGGTGGTGCCGGATTCAGGTGAAAAACTGGTGGATGTTGAGCTCACCCGTCACTATCTCTTCGATGTTTACAAGATGCACTCGATGCTTGACCCGAGGGTTTCCAAAGACGAGAACACGCGTGGGCTTCTTATCAATTATGCAGCAAGCTATCTGGCATTGGCGCTTGAATACCAGAAGCTGGGTCGGACCAGGCAGGCTCAGGATGTCATGACCCGGGCTCTGGCATTCGACCTTGACCCGAAGCGTAAGGTTCCGCTTTTCTATCACCTTTCCGTGTTTGCGATGCTCAATCGTGAGTATGATAATGCACTGGTGTATCTTGATTCGATTCAGGCTTACGGATTCAGTGACCCTGAGATTACACTCCGCCGTGGTCTGGCATATCAGGGCAAAGGGGATTTTACCAAGGCGGCACAGGCTTACGAAGAAGCAGTTGCAAAATCCCCTGCCCGTCCTGAACCGGTGCAAGCGCTTTATAAACTCTATCTTGAGGAAATGCACGATACGGTCCGGGCGCGAAGGGTGCTTGAGAACTGGCTCAGGCGGGCACCAAGCGATTCCGTTGCCCACAAACTGCTTAAGCAGATTTCCTGATGCATGAATATTCGATTACAGACAGTATGCTCAAAGAAGTATTGTCCCAGGCCGATGAACACGGGGCAAAACGGGTTACCAGAATAAAGCTGCTTGTCGGTGAGGCCGCAGGGGTCGTGCCTGAATGCGTTCAGTTCTATTTCGATGTGATGAAGCAGGGAACCATTGCCCAGGATGCAAAGCTTGAGTTTGAACGGGTCGGTCTCCGGCTGCGTTGTCCAAAATGTGGTGCCGAGTTCGGCAGTATTGATGATATGTGCGATTGCAATGCGGGTGCCGAGTTCGTTTCCGGTCAGGAGATGGTAATCGAGAGCATCGAGATCGAGGATGGAAAAAGATGAGAAAGGACATTGGCAATCTTTCTGGTTTTATTCCTCTCATCGGGCTGTCCCCAGAAATTGCATCCTCCTGATGTTCCTGACAAACCGCAGGGCCCGACTCAGGGTTTTCCAAACCACCCTTATTTTTTCAGCGCCAGGACCACCGACCCTGATGAGGACACGGTTTCATACCAGTTTGACTGGGGTGATGGCAATTTTTCAGAATGGAGCGGGTATGTGCCTTCGGGTCAGGCCGAAAGCGCTTCTTATTACTGGGGAACCGAAGGCAAGTATGCTGTCCGGTGTCGGGGCAAGGACCAACATACCTGGACAGATTGGTCCCAGCCCGTTCTGATTTCGATTGCCGATGACGGTAGTATGTTCTGGGAAGCAGGACTTGGCGCTGATGCTGCGGGTTCTGTGGCGATGCTTGGCCAGGGGATGGTGTATACAACCATAGACGGCCAGGTTGTTTCAATCGGGTATTCGGGCCAGGAGCGATGGCGGGTTTCTCTTGGTGGTTCGATTAACAGCACGCCGGCAGTTGCCGGTGACAGCATCATTTATGTGTCGTGCCAAGATAGCAGAATCTATGCACTCGGCACATCGGGCGGAGAACGGTGGAGTCGGCTTCTGGGGTGCAGTTGCTCTTCACCGGCAATCGGGCCGGATGCGAAGATATATCTGGGTGGAAAAGACGGCAAGCTGTATGTTCTTGACCCTGGTGGAACTATCGCCTGGTATTTTCCGGCAGGTGATGCAATCAGGTGTCCGGTAGTATTGAGTGCGGACACGGTTGCCATTTTCGGATGCGATGACGGCAAGGTTTATGCGGTCGGGCCGGACAACAGGTTGCGCTGGAGTTTTACTACCGAGGGCAAAGTAAGGACATCGCCGGCTCTGGGTGCAGATGGCACGGTCTATGTCGGGTCTGGGGACCGACGGTTGTATGCGATTGGCACGGATGGTCATGAGTTCTGGCATTTTGATGCTCAGGCCGATGTGCGCGGTGCTCCGTCTGTTGGCCCGAACGGGGATGTGTATTTCGGTTCGGATGACAATGTTTTATACTGTCTGAATCGTGAAGGCAATCTGGTCTGGCAGTTCGTAGCGGCCGGATATATCCGGACCGGTCCGTGTCTGGCTGATAACGGCAGGGTGTATTTCGGGTGCAATGACAACCATCTCTATGCGGTTGATTCTACCGGTGACCTTTTGTGGAAAGTGGAAACCGATGGGCCGGTTATCGGTGCGCCGGTTCTGGATGAGAACGGTGTTATCTACTTTGCAGGCGGTGCAAAGGCATATGCAGTTTCCGGTTCCGGTATTCTGGCTGATTCTTTTTGGCCGACATATCGTCATGACCAGAAGCGCACAGGCCGGGCTGACTGAACCATACGAGACACCGGGTAAGCACGTC
>JGI24025J20009_10002837_pt1 | contig 12132 bp, 10 predicted proteins | sample Cruoilmetagenom3_FD_20009 | JGI IMG/M metagenome (IMG submission 20009)
AAACGCATTGGCAATCTGATTCAGAGATAACCAGAAAAGCAACTTGTCAGACGGCAAGTGAAGTAGGAGAATAAACCGGCTGTAAAGCAACCAATAAAACCGGCGATGTGACGGCTAATGAAACGGTGAAACAAACGGGTCGAGTAATAGCAAGACAAATGACAGTTCAAACCGGTTGAATGATGTTTTGGCAAACGGGTTTAACGACTCCGGGAAAAACGACTTGAAATTGGGCTTTATAATCGGCCAGACAAACCATTTGGGGAACGACCCCTGGGTGTCGGTTCTAAACACCCTTTTCTTCCGTTAAGTCCATAAATGCCGGTATTTTCCGTCTGTTAGGACCACATGCCAGAAACCCAGTATCATGGCTGATTTCTGTTGACAATATTGTAACATGCGGATAGTTGCAATCTGGTTTAAGAAACCGGCCCTGGCTGAAGAGCGGTTCCTGCAAAAACCAGAATTTCCTTTCCGGTCGAAGCAACCGAGCACCTGTTGCATTGACAACCAGCTTGGCTTGTTCTATCCTCGGACTAATGATTCGGCTTGATAACGGCAGAAGGGTTCCTTTCCCGATTCTTTTTTCGATGTTCCTGGTCGCTTTCTGCGGCCTGGGGTTCGAGATTTCGATAACGAGAATCTTCTCGCTGATTTTCTCTCATCATTTCATGTTCCTTTCTTTGTCAGTTGCGATGTGCGGATTGGGCATCGGGGGTTTTATCGCATCGCTCCGGGATTTCAAAAAGGCGAGTCTGATTTGGATTTCTTTGCTGCTTGCGGTTTCGTTTCCGCTTGCAATCGTCCTGCCGTTCAAGGCCTGTTTTCTTTTGTCCCATCCGCTGCTTCTGGCTTTGTCCGGTCTTCCTCCGTTTGTTTTCACCGGGCTTTTCGCATCGCTGGTGTTCCGATTGTTCCATCGGTTGAGCGGAACTCTGTACTTCGCTGATTTGACCGGGTCCGGCATCGGCGCACTTTTCATCGGGTTGCTGCTGTCGGTTCTGAGCCCAGTCAATGTCATCTTTTTCTTTTCATTCCTGATACTGCTCGCCACTATGCTTTTGTCNCGCAAGCCTTTTCCAATCGTTCTCCAGGCGTTGCTGATTCTATTCCTTATCATGAATCGGAACCACCAACTCCTGGACATTCCCTATCAGCATATCCCTGAAGGTCGGGACACGAAAATGCTTGTCAAGGTGCTGCAGGACAAAACAGCAGGCGTGACGATAGCAAGGACTTTCTGGAATAGTTCGTTCAGGACCGATGTCGTCAATGAACCGGTTTCTCCTCACACGAGAAAGATTTTCGTTGATGGCGGCGCACCGACACTGATGCTCAGGTTCGATGGGAACCTGGATTCATTGAGCTGGCTGAAGAACGGCCTCGTTTACTTCCCGATGCGCATTGCCGGGAAGCAGAGGATGCTGAGCATCGGACCTGGCGGCGGTGTTGATATACTGCTGGGGTTGCTCGCGGGTTTTGAGAAAATCGAGGCGGTTGAAGTGAATCCGGATATATTGAAGGTCATGAAGACCTATCAGGGATTCAACGGCGGGATTATCGAGAACGAGAAAGTGGCGTTCTCAATCAGTGAAGGAAGGAGCTATCTGAAAAGGTCTAAGAACCGTTATGACCTGATTTATCTGGCCCTTGCCCAGACCGCAACCTCAGCCAAGACCGGTTTACCCCTGGTTGAGAGCTACCTTCATACATCGGATGCGTATGGGGATTATCTTTCCCATCTGAGCCCGGATGGGGTAATTGCTTTCATCTGCGAGCAAGGCCCATTTCTGCAGCGGACGGTCTTCAATGCGCTTTTGGCTTTGAGAAAAACCGGCATCGGTTTGGGCGAGGCCAAGAACCATATCATAATTCTGTCCAGTCCGGTTGCCGGGACTCCTTACAAGCATCTTTTGATTTTGAGAAAGAGCCGGTTCACTCGGGAACAGTCAAAACAGGTCCAGGAGATGGCAGAAGCCGCAGGATTCATTCCCGGGTATTTCCCTTATAATTATGAGCAGGCCGCGGTCGCTTTTCCGACGCTCGAAGCGATGGAAGAGTTTGTCAATGAAGTAAGGACAAAACATGGGATAGATATCGAGTTTACCACTGATGACCGGCCTTTCTTCTATAACCTTCTGCCCGGCGTGCCCGGGTATCTGAAATGGTTGTGCATTGTCACACTGCTGATTTCCCTTTGCGCTGTTTTTCTGAGGAGGAACAGAAAGCTCTTTGTTTTCGGCCCTTATTTCCTGTTGCTTGGTGCCGGGTTCATGCTGGTTGAAGTTTCGCTGATACAGAAGTTCGTTTTCTTTCTCGGTAATCCATTGACAACCTTTTCGGTGATTCTATTCAGCTTGCTTCTGGGTTGCGGAATCGGAGGGTTCCTGACCCAGAAAATCGAAGACCCGCTTAAGAAAGTGCCAAAGGTCCTGTTCGTTCTGTGCCTGTTCATGCTCGGGGTTTTCCTTGGGCTGGAAAAGGTTTTTCTCTGGTGCTTTTCCGCGAACAACGCCTTGAAGGCGGTCATCTCATTCTCAATTCTTGTGCCCCTGGGTATTCTGCTGGGGATGCCGTTTCCAGCCGGGGTCAGGGAACTGGGAAGGATTTCTAGCCGCGACATCGGACTGATGTGGGGAGTAAATGGTCTGATGTCAGTGTGCGGAAGCTGCTCGTGTATCATAATCTCGAAGACCCTGGGGTTCAGATACGCCTTCCTTTCGGGTCTTGTCGTGTATCTTGGAGTTCTGCTCCTGAGCCTGAAACTGTCCAGGGTCAGATGACTGTCCGGGCGTAGTCCGGTTGACGAGTTCCAGGCCATTGGGGCCGATGCCGACCGTTTTCCCAACCGATATTGACACTGTCCGCTTTTGCGCTATCCTCCAATCACATGAAGGTCTTGATAGTCTGCAGCTCAGTGCATCACGGAAACACCGGTTAAACAGTAAAGGAGAATAGGATGATAGGGAAAATGCCGGATGATGTTATTGAAGCAGTGCTGGAGACGATTCCTCTGGAATTTTCAGTGCTGGACGAGAACGATAAGGTGCTGGCCTGGAACCGGCACGAGACCAGAATATTCAAGCGGCCGGGAGGTGTGCTTGGCCGGGATGTGCGCAATTGCCATCCGAAGCGAAGTCTTGCCAAGGTTGAAGCAATTCTTTCGGAAATGAAAGCAGGGAAACGGGACCGGGCGCGTTTCTGGATTGACCTTCCTATCGGGCCGGACAAAAAGAAACAGAAAGTTCTAATCGAATATTATGCCTTGCGGGGCCGCGATGGCAAATACCTTGGTTGTTTGGAAGCGAGCCGGAATATCAGTGAAATCCAGGCACTCACCGGCGAGAAGCGCTTGCTCGACTAGCACCGGGTTGGACTGGCGCGCACTGTGCTTGACTGGAGAAGTTGCCGGTTTATAATGCGTCGTGTCGTCTTTCCTGAATGATTGGGTCAGTGCTTTTTCCAAAATAGAAGCACGGCCCAGGCCGTATCGGAATGCGGCTGTTTCTTTCCGCGAACATCTGATAGAAGATTACCAGGAGCGGGTCCGGATGGTTGAAGCGGTAGGCCTGAATGTATTCAAGTTCCCGGCCCGAATGATTCCCGGTTGCGACCTTTTGACCGATTCGGGCACAACAACGATGACAATGCGGCAATGGTCGCAATTGCTTCTTGGTGATGAGTCTTATGGCTCAAATGAGGGGTATTTCGAGTTCAAGGAGCAGGTCGTCGAAACCTTTGGCCCGCAATGGGAAAATCGGGATAAGAACTTTGAGAATGTGTTCCTTTTCCACCAGGGCCGGGCTGCTGAGGCCGGGCTTTTCACTTGTCTGGGCAGGATACTGAAATCCAGCAGGGCACCGTATTATTTTATCCCTTCTAACGGCCATTTTGATACTACTCAGGCGAATATCGAGGCGAACGGTTTTGAAGCAAGGAATCTGTTCTGTAAAGAAGCGCTGGCCAAGGACCAGCAAGCCAGGTTCAAAGGTAATATGGATGTGGCCGGGCTTGAAGCGCTGCTTGATGACCCGAAGATGCGGGAACGAATTCCGCTCGTTTACCTGACTGTCACAAATAACACCGGTGGCGGGCAGCCGGTTTCGCTCGAAAATATCCGGAAAGTGAGCGAGCTCTCTCACAGTTATGGCATCCCTTTGATGTTCGATGCGTGCCGTTTTGCCGAGAACGCCTGGTTTATCCAGCAGTTCGAGCCTGGATACGCTGACAAAAGTATCAGCGAAGTCGTCCGTTTGATGTTTGAGCAGGTGGACGGATTTCATATCAGCCTGAAAAAGGACGGGCTGGTGAATATCGGCGGTGCGCTGGTAGTGAAAGAAAACGGATTCCTGAACAAGAACTATCCTGAACTCCAGGGCGCGTTGACCGGGCACCAGGTTCTTGTTGAAGGTCACCCGACATATGGCGGACTGGCCGGAAGAGACCTGAAAGGTGCGGTTGAAGGGCTGAAGACGGTGGTCAGTCATGGGTTTCTTGACTATCGGATTTCTCAGGTGCAGCGGTTCGGTGCCTGGGTAGACGAAGCTTGCGGTGCGGATGTTGTTGTCAAACCGGTAGGTGGACATGCGATTTATCTGGACCTTGACAAGTTCTTTGCCGGCACCGGACTCGCGGACGGGCAGTTTCCAGGTATCAGTCTGACCGCGCTTATGCTTGTTGCGGGTCACCGGTGCTGCGAGCTTGGAATTTATTCTTTCGGCAGGAATGTTGACGGGAAAGAAATACCCCCGGACCCGAGGGTGAACAATGTGCGGGCAGCGGTGCCCAGGCTCTGCTATGAGGATATTGACTTGCGTGCCGCCGCCGAGGCGTTCGGTGTGCTTTACCAGCAAAGGGGACGGATTCCCGGTATCGAGGTTATTTACGGCCAGGAACTGCCGATGCGGCATTTCATCAGCCGGTTCAGGTTCAAAAGATAAGTGCAAAGGTTGAAGCAGCACCAGCGAACCGGTATCGTTTCCGAAGCTGAGATGAAAAGGTCCGGGGTGATTCCGCCGCTTTCCCGGCTGAAAAAAGGGCCGGTGGCGATTGTCGAATGTATTGAGAACATCCCTTGCAACCCCTGTGTTTACGCCTGCCCGCGCAAAGCGATAAGTATGAAAGGTGGTCTTACCGGCACGCCGAAAGTGGACTTTGACAAATGTAACGGCTGCACCAGTTGCGTTGCCCGATGTCCTGGCCTGGCTATTTTCGTAGTAAATTATGCGTATTCTGAAACCCGGGCAACGGTTGCTTTGCCTTACGAGCTTTTGCCGAAGCCGAAGCAAGGTGAGCGGGTTGCAGCGCTTGACCGCACCGGGAAGAAAGTTTGCACTGGTGAGGTAATCAAGGTATGGGATACGAAGGCGCTTGACCGGTGTGCGGTCGTGACCGTAGCTATCCCGAAGAAATACTGGAATAAAGTGCGCAACATCAAGGTCCGACACCGGAAGGGATAATGCCTGGATTATTGCTGAGTCTGTTTGTTGGTGCTGCTTTGCAGATGCCTTTGTCGGTCGCAACGACCGATGATGCCCTGGCAGTGTTTGCCAATCCGGCCGGGCTCAGTAGGGCAAGGCAGTTTGACTTCTACTATATGTACAATTTTGAGAAAGGCGTTTTCTGGGGTAATAACGGCTTTGTGGCTAATCTTGGTCCACTCGGAGGATTCTGGGAACCGGGGAATCGCTATGGTGTTGCGCTCGGTCTGGGCAAAGGGAATTTGGGTTCCGGAATCAGGGTTGTTCGCGATTCACTGACCAGGTGTGGCATTGGTGCGATGTGGCGTCCTTTGCGCTGGATTTCTCTGGGCGGGGTGTGGAATGACCTGAACCACGATTGGGGAAGCGTGATGCTCGGGGCCGGGGCAAGGCCGTTGGGAAACCGGTTGAGTTTCTCGGCTGATGTTCAGGCCACCGACCTGTCTAACCCGGTGATTGGCATCGAAACCGAACCGTTCGACGGCATTGTGCTTGGGGCCAGGGTCAAACCGAAGGACTGGAGCTTTATGGCCGGAATCACCTTTGGTCTGGGCAAAGTCAGTGTCGGTGCGGTCGGGACTTGTCTGAGACATAACTCTATTGACCAGGCTGGAGTTTTTGTCCGGGCAGGAAAAGAAATCAGACGTAGCTTGATTCCACCGAAGCCCCGGTTCCTTGAAATCAAGCTTTCAGGTTCGCTAGTTGACCTGAAACCCGGGTTCAGTCTTTCGGGTTCCAGGCCGACAAGGACAACCTGGCAACTGCTGGACCTGGTGAAACAGGCCAGGGATGATAAGAGCATTGCCGGCATCGTCCTGAAGCTGGAAGGTTTCAGAATGGGATTTGCCCAGGCCCAGGAGTTACGCGCCGCTCTGGAAGCGTTCAAGGCCAAAGGCAAAAAGGTGTATGTCTATGGGCCGAGCCTGGGTATGCTCAGCTTTTATATCGCTTCGGCCGCAGACAAGATTGTCTGCCATCCGGTCGGAGATGTGAATATCCCGGGTGTATCGATTCAGTCGATGTTCTTGAAAGGAACTCTGGAAAAGCTCGGCCTGGAGTTCGCGGGCCAGCGGCACGGCAAGTACAAATCTGCGGTCGAGCAGTTTACCGAAGATTCTTTGACCGAACCGAATCGCGAGCAGTTGGAAGCCCTGCTTGATGTGATATACGATGAGTTTCTCAAAGGTGCGAGTGCGGGTCGGGGAATGAGCCGGGAAAGCCTGGGATTGTTGGTGGACCACGGTTTCTTTATGGCCCACGAAGCGATTGCCCAAGGCTTGATTGATACGACCTGTTATGAAGACGAGCTGGAAGATTTGCTCAAGCAAGAAGTGCCGGGTTTCCGCAAGGTCACCGAGAAGAAATATCTGGGACAGGATGAGTTCTGTTATGACTGGCACGGCCGGCATCTGGTAGCGGTCATCTATGCCAGTGGGTCAATTGCAAGCGGCGAGTCAAGGACCGATTTCCTGACCGGCAGCATGACCATGGGCGCAAAGACGATAGTCCGGGCGATACGCGCGGCACGCAGGGACAAACGGGTCAAAGCGATTGTGCTCAGAGTTGATTCGCCCGGTGGTAGCGGTTTTGCGTCCGACCTGATCTGGCACGAACTGGAACTGGCAAAGAAAAAGAAACCGGTAGTAGTGTCAATGGGCAATGTGGCGGCATCAGGCGGTTATTACATATCCTGCAATGCCGACCGTGTATATGCGAACCCTGGCACAATAACCGGTTCGATTGGCGGATTCAGCTTCAAGTTCGTGACCGAAGGTTTCTATAACAAGCTCGGGGCCAAACGCCAAGTCCTGAAGCGGGGTGAACATGCGGATGCCGGTTCAGATGTGCGGGGTTTTACTTCTGAAGAGGACTCGATTTTTCAGTCCCAGGTGGATTATTTCTGCCGCAAGTTTGTCCAGAAGGTAGCTGATGGCCGGGGTTTGTCTTTTGAAGCGGTGGATTCGGTTGCTCAAGGCCGGGTCTGGGCCGGCCGCGACGCCTATGAAGTCGGGCTTGTGGATTCGCTGGGCGGACTTCTGACCGCGATTGAATGGGCAAAACACCAGGCGAAACTGAAGGTATGCGATTTCGTGTTCTATCCCAAGCCCAAGACCGGGCTCAAGGCAATGCTGGGCAAATTCCTCAGCGCGCAGATTCGGAACTGAACAGCAGTGAAAAAGAAAGTCCCCCAAAGGGATAGGAAACGCAAGAAATCGGTAACCATCGTCTGCCGGTGCGAAGATGTAACCGAACAAGAAGTCAGGCAGGCAATTCGGGCCGGCTATCATACGGTTGAAGAAATCAAACAGGTGCTTCGGACCGGTATGGGCCATTGCCAGGGCCGAGGTTGCTTGCGAATCGTTGCCCGGCTGATTGAACAAGAGACCGGGATTCCGGCTTCAAAACAGAAGCTGCCAACAGTCCGGCCACCTTTGAAACCTTTGCCGCTTAAAATGCTGGGAAGATGGCAGGACGATGAACGATGAGCAAAACTGCTGATACAGTCATTATCGGCGGCGGGATTATCGGTGCGGCAACCGGTTACTATCTGACCAAAAGGAAACAGCAGGTTGTGCTTGTGGAGCGGAATTTTCCCTGTTCCGGTTCGACCGGTCGGTGCATCGGCGGAATTCGAGCCCAGTTCACCCATGGCCTTTCAATCCGGGTGATGCTTGAAAGTATTAACATATTCTCCGAGCTTAATGAAGAGCTGGGTGAGGATGTATATTGGTATCAGGGCGGTTATTTATTCCTTACATTTGACCAGAGGCAGAAGAAATTTTTCCGGGATGCCATTAAAATACAAAGGGGTTACGGGCTGAATGTTAGTTTCATATCACCGGACGATTGCTGCCGAGTCGTGCCGGGTCTGGATAGCAAAGGTCTGGTTGGTGGTGCCTATTGCCCGACCGATGGCCAGGCCGACCCGTTCAAGGTAACCTATGGTTATCTTGCCGGAATCCGGCGGCTCGGGGGTGAGGTTCTGGTCAGAACCGAAGTGAAGCGTATCAATATCCGCAGGAACCGGGTGGTTTCAATAATAACCGACAAAGGCGAGAAGATTTCTACGCATAATGTCATGAATGCTGCCGGTTGCTGGGCCGATGAGGTAGGCAAGATGGCCGGGGTTCGTGTTCCGATTAAGGCGGAACGGCACGAAGCCTTAGTAACCGAAGCGGTTGAAAAATTGTTCGACCCGATGCTGGTTGATTACCGTTCTGATGGCTGCTATTTTGTCCAGCATATCAGGACCGGCCATTTTATCGGCTGCTATACACCGAGCCCGAGGTTTCCAGGACATCGGATTGATTCATCAGACGAATTTATCACCGAGATGCCGCGGCGGATGGTGCGGCTGGTTCCGAAACTCGGTAGTATCAAGGTGCTGCGCCAATGGGCCGGTTCTTACGGTATGAGCCCGGACGGCAATCCTTTGTGCGGCAAAACACCGGTTGACGGATTCTATGTTGCTACCGGGATGAGCGGCCACGGGTTCATGTTCGGTCCGGCAATCGGCAAACTGATGGCCGAGTTGATTGATACAAACAGAACTTCTTTGCCTTTAGACCAGTTTGCTTTGGACCGTAACTTCGGCAAAGCCGAAGCGATGAAATAAGGAGGTTATAATGCAGGAACCTGAAACTACAGACAATCTGCCAAGGCGAGGAAACATCTTTTCCTTCATTGTGAAGTTGGTCCTGATGGCCGCTGTCGCGGTTGCGGCCCTTGTGTTTAAGGTCAAGGACCTCCGTGGGCTGCTGTTATTGGTGTGGGCGGTTCTGATGATGGGACTCTTTCTCTTTGGCCGGAATGTCAAAGAGGTTGAAAAGGGACGCGGCCGATGGCCGCGCATCAAGACACCTGAAGATATCCTCTGGCTTGTGGCCATTATTCTCGGTTTTGTGCTCCTTTTCACGGGCAAGTAGTCTGTTATGCCCGGTTACGACCGCATATTGACCGATGAGCTTCGAATGCAAATGGTACCAGGTATGCCCGATGAAAAGGTTTTATGAACAGGGAAAGCTCGACAGGAAATGGATAGGAAATTACCTGTCGTTTTGCCGGAGCACGAGGTGTTGAGAATTCTGTCCAAAATCATTAATCTGAAGCATTGGGCAATTATTATGCTGATTTATTCAGCTGGCTTGCGTGTGAGTGAAATTGTTAGACTTAAGATAAGAGATATCGACGGAGACCGCAAAATGCTCTGGGTTCGGGGTGGTAAGGGGGCTAAAAACCGATACACTCTTTTGTCGGGAATTGCATTGGAAACCTTGCGCAATTATTACAAAGCATATCGCCCCAAAGAATGGCTATTTGGGGGACAGAGGAAAGGACATTATTCTCGTAGAAGTGTTGAAAAAATAATGGAACATGCTATTAAAAAGGCTGGCATACAGAAAGAAGCTTCAGTCCATTCACTTCGACACAGCTTTGCAACTCACCTGCTTGAAAATGGAGTTGACCTTCGTTATATTCAGGAACTGTTAGGGCATAAGAGCAGTAAAACCACGGAGATTTATACACATGTAACAAGAAAAAGCTTGCTCAAAATAAAGAGTCCTTTAGATTAGAATGGGAAAGAAAATAATATTGAAACAGCCAAAGGAAAAATATACGCATTACTGCGCATAAACCACCAAATTGGCGGGATATACGCAATGCGGATATGAACAAGTTATGTGAAATTCCGCTGAAAGGAGGAAATGATGAATTTTAAGAATCACTATGTATTATTCTTCTGGGGAGTAGTTTTAGTTTTTATGCTTTCTGGTTGTAAGGATTATAAGTCCGAAATAAATGCACTTAATCAAAGAATAGCTCAATTAGAACAAGAAAATGCCAAGTTGAAAGAAGAAATCAAAAAACTTCGAGAGACAGATCAAAATTACTTCAATACTGCTGTAGAACTTTCTAATGAGGGGAGATACAAAGAGTCCATCGAGAAGTTTAAAGAAATGAAATCTAAATTTCCTTCCAGCCATCTTGTCGGTGAAGCAAACAAAAAAATAAAGGAAGCACAGAATCGTATAAAGGAAATCTACAGAAAGGAAAAGGAGGAGTTACATGCTTTATTGGTAAGCATTAAGAAGCAGGACATTGAGATCTCCATTAATAAACTTGAGATTTATATCAATGAGTCACATCCTGCTGATTTAATACAAGAAGCTAAAAAGAAACTTGATTATTATAAAAAGAAATATGAAATCATAAAAGTGGAACGTGAATCTGAGAAAATTACAGGCATAAGAATTGTTTCTGTCAATTCTGAATGGGATTGGTCAGGATTATTAGGTGATAGACTACTTTGTCCGAAGCTGAAAATTAAATTTAAAAACATATCTGATAAAGATATCGATAGATTAGAAGTAAAAGTAACGTTTATTAACACATCGAATAAAGAGATTTTTGGCGATGCTTTAACTTATGTAATTGGATATGGAGATGCACCTTTAAGACCAAGATATTCGAAAACAGCCTATTTAACTTCAAGCGTGGGCTACAAAAGTGATATGGTAGCTTTGAACTTCCCCAATTTGGTGGCCGAAGTCTACATCAATGATAAGTTCTATAAAAAAGTTAGGATAAGTAAAAAATATAGAGGAATTGATTGGGGGAAAAAATGATTTCAGCAAAACTTCACATAACACGGTGTTTGTGGGAAGCTCCGCTTCCCCAAATTTTGCTCCGCACTTCGCAAAGCCCGGAAACGTTAGGCGAAATCAGAGAAAAACGATGATAGTGTATGGCTAAGATAAAGCAACATAAGGTTATATTAGAAGGTAAAATGCCACAAGGTAGGAGCATCAGGTTACGTCCCATGAGCGAGAATGATTGGGATATTTTACTCAAGTGGAATAGCGATCCAGAAGTTCTTTACTACTCGGAAGGAGACAATGTCACTGCCTATACTCTCGAGCAGATTCAAGGTATATATCATTCAGTATGCGAAAATGCGTTCTGTTTCATTATTGAGGTTGATGGTGACCCAATTGGAGAATGTTGGCTTCAGGAGATGAATCTTGAAAGAATTCTCCAAAAGTATCCTGATTTAGATTGCCGTCGAATCGATTTAATGATTGGCGAGAAACAATATTGGGGGCAAGGAATTGGAACTGAGGTAATTCGTCTGCTTACAGAATTTGGATTCTTAAAGGAAAGCGCTAATATGATATTTGGATGTGATATAGCGGATTATAATATCGGAAGCCTCAGGGCATTCCAGAAAGTAGGATACGAAATCGTCTCAAAAATAAAAGAGAATCCAGATAGAAAGGCAAATTACAATTATGATGTTGCCTTAACCAAAGAAAAGTTTTTGAGAAGAGAGAAGAAACGATGAACTTGACTTCGCCTAACAGAGCGTATCTGGCTTCGGTGCTTCGCACCTCCGCTCAAATTCCCCTTCAGGGAACTTCAGATACGCTCGGGACGTTAAGTGCCATTGCTATTGTGAGGGAATAGAAGATGACCAAGACAGATAACATTAGAATATTAGTTAATCCCAAGATAACCCCTGACCAACTCTTTTCCTTCTATGAGAGAAATGGTATTTGTGAAAAAGGATTTGGTAAGGAAATTGCCTCCAAGGTTTTAGACCACAGCAGTCTTATTATTGGTGCATTTGAAGGAGAAAGATTAGTTGGAATAG
>JGI24025J20009_10002841_pt1 | contig 12123 bp, 12 predicted proteins | sample Cruoilmetagenom3_FD_20009 | JGI IMG/M metagenome (IMG submission 20009)
GTATACAGCCGTGTTTTGTCCGGCGTTCTATTCAGGTCACCCATCGGCGTGATTGTGGCGGGCGAGGCTGCGGCGATTATACCAAAACCGAAGCGCGTATTTGTTGCGTGGAACTCCAGCTTGCCATCCTCGCGTGCTATCCATCAGGCCTTGCCGGTCTTGCAGCGTGCGGATGAAGTCATCGTTGGTCTGTTTGATCCGATAATGAGCAAAAACGCCGACGGCGAAGATCCGGGGGCTGATGTTTCAGCATGGTTAAGCCATCACGGCTGCAACGTCACTTTGCAACAGCGGCCAACCGGAGGTCGCGGCGTCGCGACCAGTATTGTCGAGGCCATCACCGAAACCGGCTCTGATCTGGTTGTCATGGGGGCCTACGGGCATTCGAAGTTGCAGCAATGGATGTTTGGTGGGACCACAAGCGCGATGCTCGNTGGTGCAAAAGTACCAGTCTTTTTTGCGCACTAATAAGCTGTTAACACTAGTCNCGTGTTGTATAGCCAAACCAGCGGGCGTGTGTGTCCTGAACTTGGAGTTGTGATGTGACGCCTTCTGGACTNTTCTATGATGTCCTGACTTTTCTTGTAGCAGCGGTCGCAATCGTACCTCTGTTCCATCGCTTGCGCGCAAGTCCGATACTTGGATATCTGGCAGCTGGNATGTTGATTGGTCCGCATGGATTTTCGATCATTGGCGATACCCATAGTGCCGACACNCTCGCGGAATTCGGGGTGGTATTTCTGCTGTTCATGATTGGTCTGGACCTTTCACTTGAACGGCTACGTAAAATGCGTCGATACGTTTTCGGGCTTGGATTGCTGCAGGTCTTGGTGACCACAGCAATCGTGACGGGTATCGCTTTCGGGGTTGGTATTGATGTCAAAGCCGCGGTTCTGATCGGCGGCGCTCTGGCGCTATCCTCAACCGCTTTTGTCCTTCAATTGCTGACGGAGCGTGGAGAGCGGGCAACCAACTTCGGGTTTGTAACATTTGCAATTCTTTTGCTGCAGGACCTCGCGGTTGTACCGCTACTGATATTGATGACGACCCTTTCACAGGAAGGCACTTCGTTCGTCGCAGCTTTCGGATTAGCGATTTTGCAGGCCGCAGTTGCACTTGTCGTTGCGATATGGGCAGGCCGCATCATTTTTAGACCTGTGTTCCACGTTATTGCCGGTGCGCGAAGCTCGGAACTGTTTGTCGCGATGGCGCTACTGTCGGTTCTTGGCATGGGGTGGATACTTTCGCTTACCGGCTTGTCCATGGCGCTCGGGGCATTTCTTGCCGGGTTATTGTTGGCGGAAACGGAGTATAAGCATCAGGTCGAAGCCGACATAAAGCCGTTTCGCGGATTGCTTCTGGGCCTGTTCTTTATGACCATCGGTATGTCGATCGATATAGTTCTTATCGTATCTAACCTACTGCTGATCAGCCTTTTGGTATTTGCACTTTTATTGGGAAAGACAATTATTACGGGTTTGCTCGCCCGTATGTTCGGACTACCCACATCAACGTCGGTGCAAGTCGGTCTGGCGCTTTCGCAGGGTGGGGAATTCGGCTTTGTGCTGCTGGGCGCGTCGGGTGCCCTTGGGTTGATCCCCATGGACATCGTTCAAGTTTTGTTAGCGGTAATAGCTTTGAGTATGGCGGTGACACCCGTTCTGGCACAGTTCGGCGCAGGGTTGGCTAATCGGTTGCGTTCGAGTGGTGACACATCAACGGTCGATATTGCGGCGGAGGTGAAGGGATTGGAGGGGCACGTCCTTATCGCCGGTTTCGGGCGTGTCGGACAAACCATTGCGAAGGTGTTGGGGGATGGCGGGATCGCATATGTCGCGATTGACAACAATGGCGACCGCGTTAGCGAGTGCCGCAGGAAGGGTGCGCCTGTTTATTACGGAAACGCTAGCCAGGTCTCGGTCCTTAAATCCGCGGGCGCAGAATTTGCGGCTGCGATTGTCATTACCTTGGACCAAATCAGCGTCGCCAATCGGTTGGTTGGCAGTCTACGCCGCAACTATCCCGACCTGAAAATATTTGTACGCGCGCGTGATATGCGGCATTTGCATTTACTGGAAACTGAAGGCGCCACGTCGATCGTGCCGGAAACAGCGGAAGCAAGCCTACAACTTGGTGCGATTGTCATCAGCGCGTTAGGCGCAAGCGCAGATACGACGGAGTCAATTGTTCAAACGTACAGGGACAACGATTACGCTTTGCTGGAAGATATAGTCGGTAGGTAGCCGGAAGTTAAAGATCAGGCTCCTTTCCCCCGAGCGCCTTTGTGACCTCTTGTGCCGCGTTCCGTACGTGCATCCCGATTTCTTCTGTCGAATTCCGGGGCATCCTGAACGTCGGGCCGGAGATCGACAATCCAGCTACAGGCTCGCCGTAGGCATCGAAGATAGCCGCTGCAATGCATCGCATGCCGACTGTGCGCTCTTCGTCGTCAACGGCGAAACCTTTGCGCTTTATCGTCGTCAGTTCCGACATCAACTGATCAGGATCGGTGATCGTGTTGTCGGTAAACCGTTCCAAGCCCTGTTCCCCGATAATCGCACTAGTTCGCGACGCAGGAAAATTCGCAAGAAGCGATTTGCCTATGCCGGAGGCATGCATGGGGTTGCTTGTTCCGGGTGGAAAAAATGCTCGGATCGTCTGACTGGTTTCAACCTGCGAGATGAACATGACCCGATCATCCCTCTCAATCCCGAGGTTTGCGGTTTCGCCAGTTGATCGCATCAGTTTTTGCATCACCGGACGGCTTCGCTGAAGGATATTGGTGCGGTTTAAAAATACGCTGCCAATACGGAAGGCACCGGCGCCGATAAACCACAGCTGTGTGTGCTCCTCGAATTCGACGATCTCGTGCGCTTGCAACGTCGTTAGTGCGCGATAGACCGTTGCGGAAGATTGCGCAGACCTTTCGGCCAAGGCGGATAATGAAATTCCATCGCTTTCGGCGAGTGATGACAATATGACCATCCCCCGGTCAAGCGATCTTACGATTGTGTTTTCGGTCTGGTCATTAAAAGAGCGTGGGCGACCGCGCGTGCGTTTGGGGTTTTCTACCATTTGTAACTTTTCTTTTTTTCGAGCTCTAGGTCGGTTTAATGCGAATCCAGCATAGAACGTGTCGAATTAAATTTGTAATAAAAAAATAGTTCACTATGTGAAAAAATGTAACCCTTTGAAGTTTATGATAAAAGCTATTTACTGGACATAATGAAATATTTTTTCGAAAAAATTGCGTATATTCACATGTCGGAATACGATGTCTCAAATCCAAATACGGAGAGAATCCTATGTCTGATCAAAATCCTGTTTTTATCCCCGGCCCAACGAACATTCCTGATGTTTTACGCAAGGCTTGTGACATGCCAACGCTAGACCACCGTTCGGCGGTCTTCGATACAATTCTAAAACCTGCGCTTGCCGGCGTGAAGAAAGTGCTGAAAACCGAAGAAGGCGAAGTTGTTATCTTTCCGTCTTCCGGCACCGGTGGCTGGGAAGCTGCTATCAGCAATACATTGTCCGCAGGCGACAAGGTGCTTGCTGCACAGCAGGGCATGTTCTCGCAAAAATGGATAGATATGTGCGAACGCCACGGGCTCGACATGCAGGTGTTCGAAGTCGAATGGGGCGAAGCTTGCCCGGTCGTTTCCTATGCCGAAGCACTTTTGGCTGACACCAACCACGAAATTAAAGCGGTGCTGGTTACACATAACGAGACAGCGACCGGCGTCCTGAGCGACGTGGCCGCAGTGCGCAGGGCTATGGATGCCGCCGGACACCCTGCGCTATTATACGTCGACGGAGTTAGCTCCATCGGCTCGATGGACTTCCGCATGGACGAATGGGGCGTCGACCTCGCCATTGCCGGATCCCAAAAAGGTTTCATGCTTCCCGCCGGACTGTCCATTGTCGGTATTAGCCAAAAGGCTATTGCGACAATGGAACAGGCGGATTTGCCACGTTACTATTTCGATCTGCGCGATATGATCGCTCAGCTGGCTGTGGGTGGGTACCCATACACGCCAGTTGTCGGCATGCTGAACGGTTTGGCCAAATCCACCGAAATGTTGCTGGAAGAAGGTTTGGACAATGTGTTCGCCCGTCACCACAGGATAGCTGAAGGTGTTCGCACTGCAGTTCGCGCCTGGGGTTTGGAAATTTGTGCGGTTCGCGAAGAAATCTATTCGGACTCGGTTACGGCGATCCTTGCACCTGAGGGATTTGATGCCACTGAACTGGTGAACCATGCCTCGAACAAATATGGTGTTTCCTTTGGTGGCGGCTTGGGTAAAGTTGCGGGCAAAGTGTTTCGTATCGGACACCTTGGTAGTCTAACTGACGTTATGGCGCTGTCGGGCATTGCAACGGCGGAAATGGCGATGGTTGACCTTGGGTACCCGATTACTCTGGGCTCCGGAGTTGCGGCAGCACAGGAATACTACCGCACAACAGCCGGATAAAGGAAACAATATGTATATTCCCACGTTTGACGATGTAAAAGTTGCGCGCGAGCGGGTCACACCGTACATCCACAAAACACCGGTGCTGACCAGCACGTTCATGAACAAACTCACAGGCGCCGAGCTGTTTTTCAAATGCGAAAACTTTCAGAAAGCCGGTGCTTTCAAAGTTCGTGGCGCGTCTAATGCTGTTTTTGGTCTAAGTGATGAAATGGCCGCCAAAGGTGTGGCGACACATTCATCAGGCAACCACGCATTGTCGTTATCATATGCAGCGGGCCGACGCGGTATACCTTGCCACGTCGTCATGCCGCGCACCGCGCCACAAGCCAAGAAAGACGCGGTTATCGGGTATGGTGGTATCATCACCGAATGCGAACCTTCTACCTCTTCGCGTGAAGCAGTTTTTGCCGAAGTGCAGGCCGCGACGGGCGCAGATTTCGTTCACCCTTACAATGACCCTCGGGTGATTGCAGGGCAGGCGACCTGTTCGTTGGAGCTGTTAGAGCAGGTTGGCGACCTTGATGCGATTGTTGCCCCGATTGGTGGTGGCGGGATGATTTCCGGAACCTGTTTGGCGATGTCAAACGTTGCACCAGAGGTAAGCATTTATGCTGCAGAACCGTTGAACGCCGACGATGCGGCGCGCTCGTTCAGGGCTGGTCATATTATTGCGGACGATGCACCGGAAACGGTTGCTGATGGCCTGAAAGTTCCGTTAAAAGATTTGACGTGGCATTTCGTTTCCAATCACGTCACAGATATCTTTACCGCGACTGAAGAAGAAATTATCGATGCGATGAAGTTGATCTGGAAACGTATGAAGATCGTTATGGAGCCGTCCAGCGCTGTGCCGCTTGCGACAATTTTGAAAAACAAAGACGTCTTCGCGGGTAAGCGCGTTGGGGTTATTGTTACCGGTGGAAATGTCGATCTCGACAGCCTGCCGTGGATGGATAAATAGGAGAGAAAATCATGACCGGAGTATCGAAATACGAAGGCCTCGAAGTAGGTTATAACGTTCCAGCCCTACCTGGCATGGACGAGGCGGACATCCAGACTCCTTGTCTGGTTCTGGACCTCGATGCGCTCGAGCGTAACATCAAGAAAATGGGCGACTATGCCAAAGCACATGGCATGCGCCATCGTGTGCACGGCAAAATGCACAAGTCGGTTGATGTTGCCAAACTACAGGAAGAGCTTGGTGGTTCCGTTGGTGTTTGCTGCCAGAAAGTCTCGGAAGCCGAGGTTTTTGCCCGTGGTGGCATCAAGGACATTCTGGTTTCCAATCAGGTCCGTGACCCGCTGAAAATCGACCGTCTGGCCCGCTTGCCGAACTTCGGATGCCGCACAATCGTTTGTGTTGACGATGTGGCTAACGTTGCTGATCTGTCGGCGGCTGCTGTCAAGCATGGCAACCAGATCGAATGTTTCGTTGAAATCGACTGTGGCGCTGGTCGCTGTGGTGTGACGACAACGCCTGCTGTTGTTGAAATTGCAAAGGCGATCGAAGCTGCTGACGGGCTGAAATTCTCCGGTATTCAGGCCTATCAGGGTGCCATGCAGCACATGGACAGCTATGCCGACCGCAAAGCGAACCTTGATATTGCCATCGCCATGGTAAAAGACGCAGTTGCCGGTCTCGAAGCTGAAGGCATGAAAGCCGAATTGGTTTCCGGTGGTGGCACCGGTTCTTATTACTTCGAAAGCAACTCGGGCGTGTTTAACGAGCTTCAGGCTGGTTCCTATGCTTTCATGGATGCCGACTATGGTCGCATTCTGGACAAAGACGGCAACCGGATCGATCAAGGCGAGTGGGAGAACTCCTTCTTCCTGCTGACCTCGGTTATGAGCCACGCCAAAGATCATATCGCTGTGGTTGACGCTGGCCTGAAAGCCCAGTCTATCGATAGTGGTCTGCCTGTTGTTTACGGTCGTGACGACGTTGAATACGTCAAATGTTCGGATGAACACGGTGTTGTTGCTGATCCGAACGGCGTTCTGAAGGTCAACGATAAGCTGAAGCTGGTTCCAGGTCACTGCGATCCAACCGCGAACGTTCACGACTGGTATGTTGGTGTGCGTAACGGCAAAGTTGAAACCCTGTGGCCGGTTTCGGCGCGCGGCAAAGCTTACTAAGCTCAGCTAACACAATTCTCCGCGTCCGGACTGCTCTGGGCGCGGAACTAACGTTTGAAGGAAATGCGATGATTATTGTTCCAGAAAAAATTATCCCCGAGCTTATAGATCGAAAGACTTCTTTTGATGCCGTTGAGGCGGTTTTTGGCGCAATGGCGCGCGGCGACGCTTACAATTTTCCGGTGATCCGCGAGGACATCGGATATGCGGATGCGTTGTATGGTTTCAAATCCGGCTTCGACAAGGCTGGCTTGGCACTGGGTTTGAAATCCGGTGGCTATTGGCCGGGTAACGATGCAAAAGGTTTGACGAACCACCAATCCACGGTGTTTTTGTTCAATCCCGACACTGGCCAACTGAAAGCGATTGTTGGCGGAAACTATCTGACAGCCGTTCGGACAGCAGCGGCATCGGCCGTTTCGATCAAGCACTTGGCGCGACAGGATTCTAAAGTTCTCGGGATGATCGGGGCAGGGCACCAGTCCGCTTTCCAGATGCGTGCAGCACTGGAACAGCGATCGTTCGAAAAAGTTATCGGTTGGAATTTCCATCCGGAAATGCTCTCGCGTCTCGCGGATACGGCAGAAGAGTTTGACCTGCCGTTTGAAGCGGTTGATCTTGACCAGCTTGGGGCGCAGGCCGATGTGATCATCTCGATCACGTCCAGCTTTGACCCAATCCTGAAAGATGTGCAGGTTAAAGCCGGTACGCATATCGCCTGCATGGGAACAGACACCAAGGGCAAGCAAGAGGTCGAAGCGGCACTTGTAGCAAGAGCGACGGTTTTCACTGATGAAATTGCACAGGCGACTACAATCGGCGAATGCCAGCACGCAATTGCTGAAGGTCTGATGGCCGAAGGCGATATCACAGTGCTAGGTGCGGTGATCAATGGCGAGCATCAGGGACGGACGTCCGATGACGAGGTCACCCTATTTGATGGCACCGGCGTCGGGTTGCAGGATCTGGCAGTTGCTTCCGCAGCTGTTGAGCTTGCGGTTAAAGCTGGAATCGCCATTGAGGTAGATCTCTAAACGAATAGTTACATCGTGATTGTGACGTGACCACACCGTGCCAGCTTGCACGGCGTGAGAAAAATTGGCGCAATCTATAGGCCGCTATACCGTTCGTAGGAAAGCTTTAAGGGTCGTGCGGGAGGCTGAGTTTTTTAAGCATCCAGTTTTGTGGCTCCGGTTTTCCACCCTACCTTTCGGTCATCATAGGGCGATCATGGCTCATGGCTGGGCAACGACGGTGCTGACCAGCGTAGATGTCTAGGTTCGGTAGTTATGCAGCCCAGCCCTGCAACTCCGTACAAATGATATCACTCAGCAAATCGACAGCAAGTTCGCTATCGTTTAAGCTAGGGACATGGGAAAAATGTTCGCCGCCTGATCGCAGGAATTTATCTGCAGCGAGCATCCGGGTCTCTTCAAGTGTTTCGACACAATCCGGTGCAAAACCCGGGGTCAAGACCGTGACATTTTTAGTGCCACGTTGCGCTAATTCACACAGTGTTTCTTCAGTGTCCGGTCCGATCCAAACCGCGCGACCAGTTCTGGATTGATAGGTGAGAAGCAGTTCTTTCTTGTCCATTCCTAGTTCCTACCGAAGCAACAAAACTGTTCGTTCGCAGTGTGTCTGATATGGGGCACCCTTGCCGATGAATACTTGGAGCAGACCATGCAATGAAGCAATCGTTACATCGGTTTTCCAGTCCAACGAGGCGTGATGCTGTCGAATACCGGTAGCGATCGCTTGAATATAGCCGGGGTGGTCGTAATAAGGCGGCACCGCGCGGGTGGTTGGCTGATGCCGCATTTTCCTCAAGGCGTCAAAGGCCTTATCCATAACGCTTGCAGTGGTCGCGGCGCTATACTGTGGATACAGCGGAAACAATAGAATCCGGTTGCAACCTTGATCCTGTAACCTCTTTATTTTTTCGACAATCGAGGGGCGGCCATACCGCATTGCCCAATCGATACGAAGATCAAGGCTACCTCATAGATGCTTGGCGACTTTTGCCGAATGTGCACGAGTGATGGTTTTTAACGGCGACTCGTCGAGCTGGTTGTTCCAAATATTTTTTATATGCGAGGCCGCTTGATTTTGGTCGTTTGGTCAGGACAATCAAATTGAACACCAGCCATCAGACTGGTCCCTTGGCTTCGATCACACGCTTGTCCGACAGGAACTCCTTAAGGAAAGATCGCATTGGCCAATAGCTGGTCGCCTCCGGAGTACCCAGATTTACCAGAAGGACTCCGGTTTTGCCGGATATCAGTTAACCGAAGCTCAGGATTTTCATGTCGAGGCGCGTCGGCATATGTGCCTCGCTCAGGACCTTGTCACCATTGGCAATGCGACGAAGGGCAGGGATGTTTTTGATTGTCAGGGCTGACAGCTTCTCAAATTCGATGATGCCTTTCTCTTCAAGGTCTCGGAAGCACCTGCTGACGGTTTCCGGTTGCATGCCGATGTATTCGGCCAGATCTATACGTCGTATCGGAATGTTGACTTTGGAACGGTTTTTTGACTGATCAAGGTCGCGGTGGCTGCATTCAAAAATAAACGAGGCCAGTTTTTCCAACGCCTGTTTTTTTGCCAGATCAACGGAATGGTCGATGGCGCGGAAGGTTTGTTCACGAAGATTGTCCCAGACAATTCTTGAGGCGCTAGGGTTGTCGGCTACAATTCGCTCAAAAACCGCAGGCGAAAGTCTACAAACTTCGGATGCCCCTAAAGCTATCAAGCTCCCGCGGTTTCGATTGGATATGCTTCGCAAGTCAACAATATCGCCGCGTGTAAATAGTGCCGCGATTGATTTGCGGCCGTCTTCCAGTATGTGTTGTAAGCTTAAAACACCCGAGGAAATGGCGACGATTGGCCATTGCAGCAATGCATCATCAGTAAAAGATTCGTTTCGTTTCATTTTAACCGTGCGAGATTTTTTGTTGAGGTCAGTCAACTCGTTAGAGCTTAAACATGCGCAAAAGTTCTCGGGATCGTAATACAGGGAACATTGTTTGCAGTCGTGTGGTGTTTCGATGCTCATCGTCTTTCCTGTCTCTCCGCGCGCTGGTTAGCGGCTCAACACTTTTATTTAGTTTTGAGGACAATATAGTTTGAAGGTGAAAGTTGTATGATCTGAATCAATAAGATTGACTAAGGTGTGTGATATTTCGGCACCGCCCATCGGAGTCGTGTTCCTCAGGTTCGAGCGGGAGCAAGTAAGTCACCCATTGGACGGATTGGGTTTTCTTTCAACAAAGAACGAAAATAGTATGATTTCGAGCGCCCAGTTCTGTTCGACCGTGTTTGAAGGGCGTGCGCCGACGGGGCAAGTATCGATTTCCTGTTATGTTGGTGGAGTGCGAAATTCGGGGATCGCTGGAGTGTCCGAAGATGAACTGGTGGAGGTAGTCGTCGACGAACTGTCGACGTTGCTCGGGATTAAGGGCACGCCACAAGTGGTTAGGACGCGCGGATGGTCGCGAGGGCTGCCGCAGTATACCATTGGCCATGCGGGGCGCAGGGAATTTCTAAGCACTTCTGATCAGCGCCTTGCCGGCATGTTCCTGACCGGTAACTATCTAGATGGTGTGTCGATGGCCGCTTGTATGGAAATCGCCGGGAAAACAGCGCTTCATGTTTCAGCTTTGCTTGCAAAGAGTGATCAATCACACGTGCGTTTTAACAATGCCGGCGCTGGTCGTGGCTAGCCAAGCAATAATTTCAGCTCGACAGCTATCATCTTCACATTCGATAATTGTGAAAAACTAATGACCCGAAGGGGGGCGTACTGTGTGCTGTCGCAAACTGCTGCATCTAGTGATCAAAGCTGGCTTGCTACACTTAGGGTTGCAACCGTCGAAGGCGACGAGAATAAGGCAATCGTGCAATTTTTAGTACCGCCGAGCGTTCATCTTGCCTCTGGATTATTTGCCACAGTTTCGCCGGGTGTCACCCGGCAGGCGACTTTTGTTCGTTGTTTGTCAGTCGCTTGAGAGGCAGTTCTGGAATTGGACCCCGAAACGCTGGGCGCGTGGAAACAGGGACGGTCTGCTGAGTTACGCTATCGCGCTTCTCCGGATTTGCCTCCTTCGGTCTTTGATATTTCGCTTATGGGGTTGACCGCCGCACTTGATGCCGCCAAGGGGGAAGCAAACTGATGTTTCGGGTTTTAGTATTATTGGCCGCGATTTTCGCGTCGAACGCGGCATTTGCGCAGGGAGTTGCACTCTCCGGCGTCAAATTCAGTGAATCGGCCTATCTCGACGAGGATGAGTTGCAGGGAATTGCAGCGTCCGTTGTTGACCGTACCGTTGTATTTTCCGATTTGCAGGCAATGATTGCTGAAGTGCAGGCGCTTTATTCGACTGCGGGTGTCGTTACTGCGCGCGCGATCTTGCCGCCTCAGGAAATTCGTGATGGCATTCTCCGTGTCGACCTGATCGAAGCGATTGTTAGTCGGGTGACGCTCGACGGGTTCGAAAGGACAAAGCCGGAATTCGTCGAACGCACCATTTCGCTGCAAGCGGGCGAGCTGCCGGATTTCGAGCGTCTGGAGAAAGGCCTCCGAATCTACGATATTTCACATGATCTGACACCTTTACTTACTTTTGAAGCTGGCGATGAGCCGGGTACGACCGTAGCGGTCATAACGGTGACAGAGCCTCGCAAATTTAGCTGGACCGCATCAGCTGACAATTTCGGCACTGATGCGACAGGTATTTACCGCGGCACTTTGTTCGGACGCTGGGCGAGTGTTACGGGCGTGCGTGACACGTTATCGTCGCAATTACAGGTTTCCGAAGGTTCATTGTCAGGATCGCTGGGATACTCGCGTCCGGTAGGTGCCGGCGGAGGACGGATGATCGGAACGCTTAGTTACGCGGAAAACGAAATTGTTAAGGGTGTGTTTGAGCAGGTAGACGTTTTGTCTAACTAGTTAACCGGTAGTCTTTCGTGCCGGCGTCCACTGCGCGTTCGACCGTTTTCACATGTGGTCCTAGATGTCGGAATTGCCGGAGAGCAGAGCACGTCCACCATCGAAGGCGAAGCGTTTTCCGATGTGACCTTGTCGGAATTTGTATTGCAAGGGACCTACGCCCGACAATTTGATCGTGCCGTCTGGTCAACAACGCTTGGGATAAAGGCGGGTTCGTCGGATGCCAAGAACACCTCGGAAACCGAGGGGGGAGTATTATCTAGCGTTCGGAGCTTTGTCTTACACACGTAATTTCTCCGATAAAGTTATGATGGATTTGAATCTGGAAGCGCAATACGCACATGGCGAAAACCTTCCGATTGCGCGTTTATTTAGCGCAGGCGGCGCAACCAGTGTGCGTGGGTACCCGAACAATATTCGTGGTGGTGATAGCGGGGCGGTCATGAAAGTACAGGTCTCTGAAGTGGTCCTGCTTTTTGGGACAGGTTAGCGGCTTTGCTAAGATGCATCGGGTTTCTGTTCATGCCGCTTTTCGTATCTCCGCTTGGGTGAAGTATG
>JGI24025J20009_10002842_pt1 | contig 12121 bp, 14 predicted proteins | sample Cruoilmetagenom3_FD_20009 | JGI IMG/M metagenome (IMG submission 20009)
GGCCCGTCTCATGTGCCCCGAGGCGAGCGTCTCCCTGGGCTGCATGCGCCCCCGCGCCGACAAGATCAGGATGGAGGAGCTGGCGATAAGGGCCGGAGTCGATAGGGTCGTCCTCCCCTCAAGATCGACCGTCGAGATGGCTGAGAGGAAGGGGTTCAGCATTAGGCATCTGGATGGATGCTGCTCGATACCCCTGAGCTTGGAGGACCGCGCGTTAAGAAGAGCTTAGGCTCATCTCCAGCACGCGGATGAAGTCCCCCGGCGACGCGCCGAGGAGGTCTACTGGGTTGTCCCTGAAGAACCCCTGCACGGCGTCCTCTATAGCGTTTGCGGGGATGCCCGTGAGGGCATTCTCCAGCCCCTCTATGGCCTCCTCAGGGTGCATGAAGAAGTCGCCCGTGATCTTGACCCTGACGAGGCGGCCATCCTCGACCTCCGTCTCCGCCGCCAGCAGCTTCCCGCCCGGCACCTTGAACTCCGCTCTCAAGGCCTTACCTCCTGAATATCCACTCTCGAGATCGGTACCTCTCCCTGAACTTTTCCATCAGCCCCTCCTCGTAGGCGGTGAGCTCCCCCGGCTCTAGGCTGATCTCAAGACCCTCCTCGAACCCCGATATGAGGGCGCGACGGGCCTCGTCGAAGGAGACGTGGCGCCCTAGCTCCCGGCGAATGCTCGTCACCCGCTCCTCTGCCGCCCTGATCATCTTGTCGCTGATCTTCGTATCGGAGACCTTCAGAACCGTGAAGACCTTCCTCACGTCGCAGTCCACGAGGACGGTACCGTGCTGGAGGACGACGCCATACCGCCGGGTCTGGGCGTTGCCCGATATCTTCCTACCACCGGTGGTGATGTCGTTTATCGGCTTGAACTGGGCGTCCAGTCCTAGGCTCCTAAGCCCGTTGATCAGGCACCCGCATATCAGTTTATACGAGGAGAGGATGTCCCTCGGGATCTTCGGGTCGTCGTCCGGGGCGACCAGGCTGTATGTGATCTCCCCTTCGTAGTCGTGGAAGACGGCTCCCCCGCCTGTTATGCGGCGGATCACGTCCACGCCGAGGCGACGGCACGCCTCCAGGTCCACCTCGTCCCTCAGGCTCTGGAAGTATCCGACGGATACGGCTGAAGGGTTCCACCTGTACAGCCTTATGGTGTTATGCGTCCCCTTCTTTACCCTGGCGTAGGCTATCGCCTCATCTATGCCCATCTGGGTGTAGGCGTCCTCCACCCTCATATCGATCAGGCGCCATGTCTCTCTCATTCACATTCAACTCCTAGCATCATGACCTCCTGACGCACCTCCTCTCCCGTCAGCCTCCTGGGATAGTTGTAGATCGGCCCGGAGGGCCGTTCGTTGTAGTAGGGGCGATTACACCCGGGGCAGCCGCATGTCCGGAACGCCTCTCCGCTCCTCAGCTCGTCCTCGACCGTCTCGTCGTCGGCACCGAGACCCCTTAAACGGCCTGACCCGTCGAACTCCATCTCCTCGAAGCGGGACCGACCTCCCGTGATCAGGTGTCTCGCCATCTGAACGCGCCTGTAGGTGGACAAGGGCGGCGGAGAGCGGTCGGCTAGCCTTGTGCCCGGGATGGGGGTGAAGGCGAATAGAACCGTACCCACTCCCATGTCCATCAGCCGCTGGATGAGCCCCACTGCCTCCTCCTCCGTCTCTCCGAGGCCTACGATGAGGTTCGACATCGCCCTTCCCCTCCCGAAGACCTCGACCGCCATGCTCAACGCCTTCATGTGCACCTCCCAGCGGTAGGGTCCCCCAACCAGCTTCCCCTTCACTCTGTCGAAGAGCTCAGGCGTCGCCGCGTCCAGCGGTATGCTGATCCGGTCGAGTCCCGCATCCCTCAACCCCCCCATCTCACCCCTGTCCAAGGGAGGCGCGTCGAGTGATACCGGCAGCTCCGTGACCTCCCCGATCCCCCTCAGTAGGGCGAGGACCTCTTCGAGAAAACCGGGGTAGTTGATGGCTTGGATGCAAACCCTCTCTAGGAGATCGTCAGCGGGCTGTTTCAGCGCCTCAAGCAGGTCCACGGTGGGGAAGGCAGGCCAGAGGACCCTTGAGAGGAGGGACCTCTTCGAGTTGCTCTCCCTGGCCTGGGGGCAGAAAGCGCAGTTCGCCCTGCAGCCGCCCTCCGTGTACGTCATCAGGTAGGCCGTTGTCGGCCTGGCGTCGAGCCTACATTCGGTCAACCCCAGCACGGCCGCGGTCCCTATGCTGACCCTGACCATCTCCGGAATCATTCTGACCCCTTGGCGGCTGTTCTTAAGCGCCTATGGCTTCGCATCTCTTATAACGTTTAATCGGGCACTCTTTGGGTTGGGTTCGTCAGGAGCGGCTCATCTGATCGTACTTCCCCTTAACCTCATCCATCCGACCGCAGGAGAACCGCCCCTCGGGGCAATAGCCGAGCTGGTAGCAGTAGGGGCCGGCACGCCTGAACCGCTCCGGCTCGACGGCCCGGACCTGGACGAGCATGGCGTCCGCCAGCGCCCTGATCTCCCACTGGGCGCGGTTGCAGCACCTCAGGCCGAAGAAGTGAAAGAGGGAGCGACCGTCCATCGTCATCAGCATGGCTGTCTCCGTCGCGTTCGGCAGGACGAAGCGCGCGTCCTCCTTCGGTATCCCCCTCCCTAAGAGTTCATGGTAGGTCTCACCGGTTTTCTCGATGAAGGACTCGAAGAGCTGAGGCGCGCTCCCCGCGACGGTTTCAGGGGTAACTACATGCTTCCTCAGCTTTCTGACCTCTATGTAGCGCTGGCTCTGCTGGGAGAAGGAGGCAACTCTGTGGCGGACGAGCTGATGGCTGCACGCCCGGCTGATCCCCTCAACGGCGAAGGTGAACGAGAGATGGGGCAGCAGATCGACCTCGGGTAGGTCGCGTTTCCTCAGGGCCTCCCTAAGCCCCGTGACCGGCGTGTGACACAGGAGCTCGACCTTCATCGCTCATTCCCCCGTAGGTGTTGATATATGGTCGGGGTAACCTCGCGGATGGACTCCACGAGGGCCTGGGTGAAGGCATCTCGCCGGCTCTCGGCGAACTCGACCACCGTCCTCAGGTTCGCGCTCACCAGCCACCTTGAATCCTCGATCTTGGTGAAGGAGAAGAAGCGGCAGCTGAGGAGGATATCGAGGGCCTCGCTTTCGGTTGCCTCCAGCACCCAGCAGAGCCTGTTGTGTTCGAGGATGCTCCCGTGCTGTACCTCCAGTCGGTCCACGACCCTCGCCGCCCTCCCCGCGTCCCCGCGAAGGCTGTGGAAGAGGGTGGAGGGACTCGCGCCGCTCGTCGTCGTCAGCATCGCCGTCGCTATGAGCGCCTCCACATCGGGAGTGTGGGCGACGATTTCGAGCCTCAAGCTTCATTCTCCCATCGAATCGGGCTACACGGGCGGGAGATCCGACTTCTTCGGTTTTGCCTTCAGCTCGCCGGGGACGTTGACGGCGCGGACGACGTTGATCGAGTTGATGACATAGATCGGCGTCCCGTCGGGCTCGTACCGCTTGAGGCGCTTGACTCCGCGGAGGACCAGCTTCACCTTCAGCGTCGTCCCGTCGCTGAGCCTGTAGCTGTTCCAGTGCTCCTCCAACTCGGTGAAGTCGAGGTCAGCGCTCCCCGCGAAGGCCTCCAGGGGCAATTTGGACAAACACACACCACCCAAATAGTAAGGGAACCGGGGATATTTCACCTTTCTCCAACGTAGGGGTGGTGATCGTTGAGGTCAAGTGCGCCCGCGCGATCTTCCGGGCGTCTCTTCGCTATCCCCCTCGCCGCCCCCGCGCAGAGTTCGGGTAGGCCCAGCTCCTCCTCCAGCTCGGCGACCTCAGCCAGCCGCGCCCTGGTGGTGGGCCTATCGGGGACGACGGTGCACCCATCGACGCTCCTCGCCGTGATGTCGTAGGTGCCGATCCTCCGGGCCATCGCCTCGATTTCCACCTTGTCGAGTCCGATGAGGGGGCGGAGCACTGGCACGCTGACGACCTCGTCGATTACATAGAGGTTGTCTAGGGTCTGTGATGCGACCTGGCCGAGGCTCTCGCCGGTGACGATGCCCCTGGCGCGCTTCCTGGCGGCGAGGGCGGCCGCGACCCGGTACATGGCGCGCTTGCAGAGGACGCATCGCAGGTTTGGCACCGGCGCCTCTAGGATTCGCCCCATCACCTCCCCGAAGGGTGCCACGTATAGCCCGAAACCCTCCTCCGGCACGTACCGGTAAAGGGCATGGAGGGCTTTCTCGACGCGGTCGACGTAGCTGTCGCCGACGTACGGCCTCTGGTCCACGAAGAGGGGGAGGACCTCGGCGCCCCGCTTCATCATCATCCATGTCGCGACGGGGCTATCGATCCCCCCGCTGAAGAGGGATACGAGGCGTCCCTGCGACCCGTATGGGAGGCCGCCCACGCCCTCGACGATTCGGGTGTAGATGAATGCGTCCCTGTCCCTGACCTCGATGTACAGGGTCACGTCCGGGTTGTCCAGATCGACGTGGACACCCCTGTCCGAGAGTGCCTTGAGGACCGCGGAGCCGGCTTGAATCGCCAGGTCTCGACTCGCGTAGGGGTGGCTCCCGACCGTTCTCGGCCTGACGGCGAAGGACTGTCCCTCGCCCAGCCTCTCGGAGGCGACTTTGACGGCGAGCTCGACCACCGAGTCGAGGTCGGATGTGGTCCTCAGCGCTGGCATTGCGGAGACGACGCCAGGGACATCGGCGATGAACACGGCGGCGTTGTCGGGGACGCCCTCGACGTAGAGCCTGCCGTATCGGCGGAGCACGCGGCAGCCCTCGAACCCCCCCCGGCTGAGGATACGCCGTATCTGCCTCGCTAGGAGTCCCTCCAGGCGGCCCCTCACGTATTCGCTCTTCAGCGATATCTCGCCGTACGCGACCAGGATGGTCAAGCCCCTCGTCCTCGCCATCATCTTCTTGGACAGGCCTCATAAGGGGTTCGATCTGCCGAGAGAACCTTTAAAAGCCCCCTTCCGTTGTCTAAAATCTGGTGTGTAGATGTCATCGTTCTGGGACGACTGGTTCAAAAGGTTCTGGGGCCGACGCGGCTCCCTATTCTTCCCCGACATCGAGCGGATGATGGAGGATATGGAGAGGGAGATGGCGGAGGAGTTCAAGGGGATGGAGGACCGGATACCACGGGAGATGATAAGGGAGCGACGCCTCCCCAACGGCACCGTCAGGCGCGAGTACGGCCCCTTCGTCTACGGCTACTCCGTCAAGATCGGCCCAGATGGCAAGCCCCTCATCAGGGAGTTTGGCAACATCAAGCCCGGCCCCGGAGCGGGGCGGAAGCCCCTCAACCTCCAGGAGCAGAGGGAGCCCCTGGTCGACATCGTCGAGGACGAGGACACGGTGAAGGTGGTCGCCGAGCTGCCCGGCGTCGAGAGGGATGATATCAAGCTCTACCTCACGGAGAAGACGCTGACGATCTCGGTCGACGCGCCTCAGAGTAAGTACCATAAGGAGCTGGACCTGCCGGTAGAGGTCGACGAGAACTCGGCGAGGTCGACGTACAGGAACGGCGTGCTCGAGACGGTCATGTCGAAGAGGAAGCGGAGGGGGAAGGGGACCCCCATCAAGGTCGAGTAGCCCCTCACTCTATCCAGCTCAGGCCGATCTTTATGGGCGCCTGAACTTTTTTTCCGACCTCGATCATGTGTCCCAGCCTGTCGACCAGATCGGGGTGGGACCAGAACCTCTCGAAGGCGTGAAGCCGCAGGTCGTCCTCGCCGGGGAAGTGGACCTCCCCCAGGTTCAACAGCCGGTCCAGGTCGATCCCCCACTTCCCGGCGGCTCCCCTCATCGCCTCGGCATCTCGGAGGGCCAACGTCGGGTCCTGGAACATGAGTCCCTTCAGCGGAGCGCATTCAGCCCGCATTGGGTCCGAGGGCTTTAGGGCGGAACCCGCCGAGGCTTTCATCAGGGCGCTTATCAGCCTGGACGGGTCCTTGGTCTGGATGATGCTGAACTCGTCGCTGAAGATGGACATGATCCTGCTGACCATGACTGTCTGTGGGTAGGTGAGGACGAGGAGGATGTACGCAACGCCGGCCGCGATGATGCTGTCATAGCCCACGCGCCTCCCCTCCAGGCGAGGCCTGATGTAGCCGCCGGCCATCTTGTAAGGGATGGTCAGCAGTCCCGAGAGAGTCGTCATGACGGTGAGGCCGCCAGACTTCGCGCTCCCGATCAGGTAGCAGGCGACCGCCCTCACCTCCGGGTAAGTCATGTTGATGAGGAGCCCCTTCGTGAATATCAGGTGAGGCCGCCCCGTGAGGAACGCGTATACGTAGGCGTTGGGCGCCTCGTGGTCGACGACGCCAATCTTCCTTACCTTGACTCCGGCCTTCGCCGCCTCCTCGTGGACCATCGACCAGAGGACGGGGTCATCGCTCCGCTCGAGCCACCTGGGTTTGAAGAGCGATCCGACCAGGGACGGGCCGAGGAGCCACTCGAAGAAGATGAGGAGTACGGTGAAGAGGACCCCATAGGCAAGCATCCACGGGAAGCTGGCTCTGAGGAGCCAAGCTACTACGGTGAAGAAGAGGAGATCGATCACGAACTCGATGGCGATAGCCATGGAGAGCCGCGCGCTGAGCCGCCACATAGAGGTCGAGGAGAAATAGTCTCAAAGGGTAGATAATACTTGCGACCATCGCCGCTCTGGAACATCATCGAAATTGGACGGCTCAACCTTAAAAGCCGAGAAAACCGGTGTTCCCAGAGGCTGCTCACTCCATCGGAACGTATTTAACCCTTTGAGAGGAGAGAAATACGGCCGATGATGTGAAGGCATTAGGGCGAATCGATGAGCGATCAGAGTTATCCTGAGGCCAACTTGAGATCGATGGGGAAACAGGTTCCCTATCGCCGCATTTTTGAGTTTAACCTGGGCCAACCGATCAAAGGGATGCGATCTTCAAGCTGTATTAAGTGCTCCTCCATGCCCTGCGCGTTAGCTATTAAAGAGATCTCCCGACTTTTCCTATAGGAGGCGGCAACGCTGAAGGTCGAGCCTCTGGCCTGTGAGAGCCTCGGCGTCAGGAGCATGGCGATCTACATCGACTCACCCTACCTGCCTTTCGAGCTGAGGGACGCGAACGAGAACCTCTTGAGGATCGTCAGGGAGGTGGGGATTAGCAGGCTGAACATCGACCACCACCTGACCCGAGACCTAGACTATAGGGAGAGGATAGGACCGGTCTATGAGGCGGGGGAGGAGCAGGGCGTCTCCGTGGGATGCGCCGCAGAGTTTTTGAACGTGGAGCCCAATCTGCTTGAGGTGAGGAGACGGGAGCTCTACAATATAAGCGGGTGAGGCGGGCATGTCGGCAAACGAGAAGAGGCTGACCGAGCTAGAGGAGAGAGCGGCAGCGCTCAAGAGGAGACGAGACGAGCTCAGCGACGAGGCGGAACGCTGGAAGAACGAGAGGGAGAGGCTCAACAGCTTGACGAGAGGGCTGCGGGCCGAGGCCCTGAAGCACAGGGAGGCACGGAACCGGGCGAACCGACAGGTCGCGGAGATCAAACGGAGGATCGAGCTCCGCCGCAGCGAGCTGGCAGAGAAGCGCGGTAGGCTGGATGAACTGGATGCGAGGCTGGCGGAGGAGCGAGGGCGGCTACCCCCGAGGCGTACGGCGGAGGCCCGGCTCAGGCGCATCGAGTGGGAGATGGCGACGACCCCAACCTCCGATATGCTGGACAGGGAGGACGCTCTCCTGGAGGAGGGCCGTGAGCTGAGACGCGTGCTGGATGCACACGAGGGGCTGGACTCTAGGAGGGACGAGGGGCTTAGCGCCCTCGCCGACATCAAGGCCACGGAGCTCGACATCAGCGCCGACCGGGAGGAGATAGCGAGGCTGCATGAGGCTAGTGAGGAGAACCACGAGAGGATGATCCTGCTCCACAGGAGGGCCGACGGGGAGCACGAGCGAGCCGACGAAGCCCACGCCAGGTTCCTAGATCAGCTCTCCCAGATCAGAGAGGTCAACGAGGAGATCCACACGATCATGGAGGAGGTCCAGCGCCTCCGCGAACGTTCTAGGGCGTCCAGGCAGCAGGAGGCCGCCTCGAGGAGGCTGAGGATAGAGGCTCGGAGGAGTGAGCTGACCAGGGAGGCGAAGCGCAGGCTGGAGGCGGGCGAGAAGCTGAGCCTGGAGGAGCTGAAGCTACTCTACGGTGAAGACGAAAAAGGGTAGCTACCAATTCGCTAGCCTGAGGATGAGAGGACATCTCATCGCAGTCGATGACCTGAGGGGCTTTTAACCGTTCATGGTGTGAGATATGCAGGTGGTCTCCTTTGGAGAAGCGATGCTGGGATGTAGTGGTGGACGCTCTGAGGAAGGAGGATGTGAGGTTTGTCTTTGGTCTCCCGGGCAACCCTGAGGCCCTCTACGACTCCCTCTACGACGCGCCTGAGATCGAGACCGTGCTGGTCCGGCATGAGACCTCCGGCGTCTTCATGGCGATGGCCTACGCCAAGCTCACACGGCAGCCGGGCGTCTGCTTCGGCAGCCCTGGCCCCGGTGTCGCCAACCTCGTCCCCGGCGTCCTCGAAGCCCAATCCGGTTGCACGCCCCTCGTCGTGCTGGGCTCTTCGGTGAGCGGTCTGAAGGAGGGGAGGGGCGCCTTCCAGGAGACGCCGCAGATGGAGATGCTCAGGCCGATAACCAAGTGGGCGTTCATGATCCCGTCTGCGGACAGGGCGGCGTGGACCATGAGGAGGGCATTCTCAATCGCCTCAAACGGGAAGCCGGGGCCGGTCTACGTGGATGTCCCTTTCGATGTCGGGGTCTCGACGACCTCAGAGACAGGATACACACCCTCAGACCGCCCTATCCGCGTCAGACCCGACACGGAGCGGGTGAGGGAGGCGGCGAGGCTCCTGCTTAAATCCGAGAGGCCCGTCATCGTCGCGGGCGGAGGCGCCTCTGCATCCGCCGCCTCCGAAGAGCTCATCGCCTTCGCGGAACTCCTCGGCATCCCAGTCCTGACGACGCCCTGCGGCCGGGGCGTCTTCCCCGAGAGCCATCCTCTCTCCCTCGGCCTCGTTGGCCTCTACCGAACCAGGGTCGGGAGGAGGGCGTACCAGGATGCGGACCTGATCCTATCCCTGGGCTCCCGGAACGAGGAGTTCCAGACGGGGGCCTGGAGCTACTACCCCGAGGCGGCGAGGTTCATCCAGATCGACATAGACCACTCCGAGATCGGGAGGAACTGGGTGCCCGACGTAGCTTTGGTCGGCGACGTGAAGCTCACCCTCCGGGACCTGATGGCCGCCGTCTCCGAGAGGGTTCGGCTGAGGCCGCTGGAGGAGATGCCCCGGGTCAAGGCCATCATCGAGGCGAAGGAGGCCTTCGAGATGGAGGTGGATGCCGAGTGTCGAGACGCGTCCGTTCCGCTGAAGTCGAAGCGAATCGTCCGTGAGGCGAACAAGGTCTTCGGCGGTGGGACTGTACTCGTCAACGAGAATGGGTCTCAGGACCTATGGTCTTACTACTTCCCCTACTACAAGGTCCTCGACATCGACGGCTGCGTGGCTCCCGCGGAGCAGACCTGTATGGGTTTCGGCGTCGCTGGCGCCATCGGCGCGAAGCTTGCCACTCCCGACAGGAAGGTACTCTGCACAACGGGGGACGGGGCCTTCCAGATGTTCATGAAGGAGCTGCCCACGGCGGTCCAGTACAACGCACCCGTCACGTGGATCGTCCTCAACAACTACAGCCTCGGCTGGATCAAGCTCCACGAGAAGGCTCTCGGCGAGCGGTACATCGCCGTGGACTTCGAGGCCCAGCCCGACTTCGCCGCCGTTGCCGAGGCCTGCGGCTGCTACGGCGAGCAGGTCGAGGAGCCCGGGGCCATCCGTTCCGCCCTAGAGAACGCGTTAAAGCAGAACAAGAACGGCGTTCCCGCGGTCCTGGACTTCGTCGTCGATCCGTGGGACTTCCCAGACGGCTTCAAGGAGTTCCACCCTGAGATATAGCTCGGCTAAGTCCTGAGGAGGGGACAGGTCATGCAGTGGACGCCGCCGTTCCCCTTCCTCAGCTCGTCCCCAGGAATCTGGACGACGTCTATGCCTCGGTCCCGCACCTCCCTCATCACCCTCGGGTTCCCCTCGTAGTGGACGGCGAGGTCGCGGTCCACGGTGAGGAAGTTCGCGGCCATATCGAGCCGTTCCTGGTCGGTGATCTCGAGGATGTCCCATCCCTCTTCCCTCAGCCAGCCGATAAAGGACCCCCTCCAGCGGTCCGACCTCGCGTAGAATTCGGCGGGCGCGTGCTCAAGGGTCCCGACGTGGACCAGGGCGACCCTCCCCGGTAGCTCGGCGAAGTCGCCGTCGATGTGAATGTCGCCCTCGGGCAGGTTGAGGACGACGAAGGTGTCAACCACGCCCCTCTCGAAGAGGAAGCCCCTCACGGCGTCTAGTGCATCCCTCGTGGTCCGGCTGCACAGCCCTGCGACGGCGACCCGTCCATCCAGCAGTGCAAAGCCCCCGCCCTCGAAGGTCATGGGCGCCCCCAACCGGAGGGCCACCGGCACTCCCAGGGCTTTATGCGCCGCCTCGATGATCGGCGTCTCCAGTCTCCTTGAGGGGAGCCCCATCCGCATGAGGATCGCCCCCGCATCGGTCACGATGCTGCTGTCCCTNGTGAAGACGAGGTTGGGACACCGGGTCACCTGCTCCGNCACGCNCGGNTCATCNNCNACGAGGGTGCCNACATCGAGGACCTCGACCCCTACCCCTGCGAGGGCGTCCATGAACCCCTGGTGCTCGGCGATGAACCNNTCGACATCAACNGGTCGGTCGAAGTTATGCCTATCGGGATCTAGGTTGGCCAGCTCAAGCTCCCGTCTTGGGTGGTGAACCAGGACGCGCTTGAGGGTGCTGCCCTCATGCGTGATTCCGAAGGGGGACATGGAGGCATCAGAGATCCAATGCCCTTAAAACACTACCTCAGCGACCTCACCTCCAGTGGACCCACCCTTAACATGGCTCGCGGCGGGCTGGTCGATAGTTCTTTAATCACCATGAACGAATGTCTAGGGGAAGGTGAATTTGATGGTGAAGCTGAGGATAAGCTTGAATGAGTACGGGCGGCGGATCAGCCGGGTCCGGGAGGAGATGGCGGAGAGGGAGCTGGACGTGCTGCTCCTCGCCAACGGGAAGCACATCTTCTACCTCTCCCACTTCACCCACATGCCGACGGAGCGCCCCGCGGTCCTCGTGGTGCCACCGGACGGGGACCTCGTATTCCTCGGTCCCCTCCTCGAGGCGGACCACCTCAGGCACCAGACGAGGCTCGTCGGGGATGTGCGGACCTACCTCGACTACCCGGGGGAGAAGCACCCCATCGATCTCTTCGCTGGGTGGCTGACCGACCTCGGTTACGGTAAGGCGAGGATCGGGGCAGACAACCCCGCCGGGGCTACCGGTGCCTACGGGTACACGGGGCCGCCGCTGAGCGAGAGGATGCCCGACGCCGTCAAGGCGGGCGATATCCTCTGGGAGATGCGGCTCGTCAAGTCCCAGGAGGAGGTCGCCCTCATCGGGGAGAGCGCCAAGTGGGGGAACCTCGCCCACCAGCTGCTCCAGGATTACACGGCTCCCGGTCTCTGGGACGTGGAGGTCTCGTTGACGGCGTCGCTGGAGGCGTCCTCTATGATGAAGAAGACGCTGGGGCCGGAGTACGAGCAGATACGAGCGGGGAGGGCACCGGCCTCATCAGCAGGGTGATCCAGGAGGGGGATGTCCTCGTCACGGGGGCCGGGGCCGACATCGGCGGCTACAACAGCGAGCTTGAGCGGACCATGATCGTGGGGAAGCCGACGCCGAAGCAGGAGAGGTACTTCGAGGTCATGCTCAAGGCGCAGGACGCCGCCCTAGACGCGATGGGTCCGGGCGTCAAGTGCAGCGAGGTCGACCGTGCTGCAAACGAGGTGTTCGTCGAAGCCAGCTACCGAGACCTGACCAGACACCACACGGGGCACGGCATCGGGCTAGAGGGGCACGAGCCACCGTGGCTGGATATCGGCAACGACGTGGAGCTGAGGCCGGGCATGGTGGTGAGCTGCGAGCCGGGCATCTACGAGCTAGGCTTCGGCGGG
>JGI24025J20009_10002843_pt1 | contig 12116 bp, 10 predicted proteins | sample Cruoilmetagenom3_FD_20009 | JGI IMG/M metagenome (IMG submission 20009)
GGTGAGGAGGTATTACTGGAGGGTTTAAATCCAAAAGTTGGATGAATACTTTCTGATTTAGGACGGGATGCGGCTATGGGAGTCTCTAAAAACAGTCCATGTTTTACCAATTTTCCCATTCTTCTTCAGTCATATAATATTTGTATATATATTTTTCTTTTATTTCACCCAATTTTTTGTTTAATTTTTCTGCCTTATCATATAATTTCTTTTTATTGACAGCATTCACAATATCATTAATAGTGTTACTTAAACCCGCGTTTTTCAATATTTCCGTTATATTATTATCCTCATATTGTTCTGCAATTGTGCATCTAGTTCCATTACCATTAGTTATAATAGTGATGATTTTCTTGTCTAAAGCTTCTGTCTTCAGCCCATCAATGATGCCATTTATCTCATCACAAAGCTTATTATATTTAAATAATCTCCACTTTAATATATATCTTCTTGCTGCAAATCTATTAAAACTGTCTCCCTCCAAGTGGCGACTGTAAATGCCAAACTTCATATCGAGAAAGTTAGGAAATGAATCGATGTTTATTTTATTTAAAAGTCGTATATCTTCTTTAAGGTTGTCTATGATGGGTATCAAGGCATCTTTCACTATTCTAACAATTACTTTGCGTTCTCTATCTCGTTTCATGATTGAAAGCATAAAAAAGGTTATAGTAGCATAAACAGCGGTCATAATGACTAAAGCCCATGTGGCCGTACTACAACACCAATACAAAAGGTAATAGTGATGTATACGGCGGTGTAAAACAGTGTGGGCGGCTGAGAATCCAAAGGCATGATGATAGCACCTTAATGAGCACTAACACATACGCTTTTATATGTGCCGGTTCAAATAGATATTCTTCTAAAGAAGAAGGAGGTGAAAGCGATGAACAGAGAAGAAAGGATGGCGGAAGATGGAATAGGTAAGCATGAAGTGGAAGAAATACACAAAGATATGCACTACCAGCTTTCTATTGAGCTGAACAAGTGGCGTTCGCATTAGAACTAGAACATTTTACCCGAAGACCAGCGGCGCTAAGGCAATTCACCGTGTATTCTGATAAATAGATAGAAGCATTGGTGGATATTTTGTACGATAATATCTGATCTGCTTCACGGTGGAGGGATTGAAGATATGATAAATAAAGTCCGATACTCTTGATTTAACTGAAACCATCTGCAGTAATGGAAGAAGTTCGTATCCTTCCACACTCTCAAATTTCTACGTTCCCACAGCACCAAACACAGGTGATGTGAAAATTCAGAAGTGTAAACCAGTGTCACGATTTTTAAATCCTATTGCTAATAATATTCCGATGGTGGATGGTCTACGAGAAATTCAAGCAAGAGGTAGAGCGGATACTGAAAGAGAAAGCGAAGCCTATTACCTAGAATGAGATAAAAGCGAGTACGACGAAACTCAAGCAGAAAGCGAGCAACAGCTTAATAACCTTCCTCTGGTCTCTTTTCCCTTTTAGCACAGGGCGTAATCTGTCGGGGAGGATCAGCACTGCATGCCTATGCGGCACATCGAACATCCTAATGTCCCGCTTGCCGCAATCCGAGCATAATCTGCTATTGCCGCCAAATTAGATGCTATGGTACTCGCCGCATTTTGGACAGTAGTAAACGTAACACCCTCTATCTGGGCCTTTGCAGCCCAGCTCATCATCTTCTCCACTTCTTCTCGCTCTACCGGCCTTACCTCCCGCCTGTGGGAGTAATAATAGCGATCCCAATTGCGGTTGTCGGTGAATATATATGTCCTTTACTAAGAATTCCGACCGATGGAAACAGCCAATTTTTTCGGGTGGTGTGGCACCCACTTCTTCCATAATGTCCTTAGTTAGAAAAGGAAAAAATGAGAGGATGTTATACTTTATACACAATAAAAATGAATAAAACCTCACTTTTCATTTTCCCCTCTCCTCCGCGGCGATGGCGCTCTCTGCACTTTATACGGGCGTCTAATGTGCTGCCCACATTGCAAACACGTTGTTGTCATGTACTCCCCCCTGAGCCGGACTCGTGCGTTTCTTCCAGGAATGAGAAGAGCGTAACAACGCTTGCATAGCCGCATTTTCAGATGTTTTGGTATTCGCACCCGGTACCGCATCCCAATCGCACGAGCGAGTTGGATGTATCTATCACTTCTCTGCTCGCGCTCATCCCGTGCTTCTGCTTCTGCAAGCTCGAAGAGCCGTTCTATACGCTGCAGTGCGATGTCTTCTATTCTTCTTCGTCGCTTCATTCAATAAAACGTTCTTAAATAGAAAAGGAAATCTTAAATAGAATGTTGGAACTGTAGCCCAAATGAAACACACCTCTCGATTGAGAGCATGAGAAAATATTAGCCGTTAGTTATTCCCTATGGTGCAACCGTGATGAATAAGATGGAAGAAAAGGATAGGATTATTCTACTCAAAAAGGCGAGAATCATCGCGGATTATCAGTTTGGCAAAGGAGCAGGCGAAATCTTGTTCCCGGATAACGTAGAATTTGTTCTATCACGGACGAGAAGGATAGCTCAGATAAAAGAGCAGGAAAAGAGGATATCCACGCTCAGGAGTTATGATGGGCTGTTCACCTTGGGCATAGAAGGAGCGGAAAGGCTGCATAAGTTCCTCAAATATCCACGGCTACGGGTGGTTATGAACGAAGAGAGCGGCGAATTTGTAGGAAAAGGAGAGACGGCATTTTGTAAACACGTACTCGACGTCGATCCCGCGATACGGGCTTATGACGAAGTTATCGTAGTGGATGAAAAGGATAGCCTGCTTGCAACGGGAAAAGCTATGTTAGCCGCTGAAGAGATAAAAATCTTTAACCACGGCGTAGCAGTAAAAGTGAGGCATGGCGTAGAGAAATAAAAAATCCTGTTTTCTCATGACATACAAGAGAAATCCCTCATTTTACTTTATTTTTATGGATCTTAGTAGAAGATATAGCGGACAATAGTAAAGATGATAGAGGAAGAGGTCGGCGATGCATTACGAAAGAGAGGGCTAACGTTAGCTACCGCAGAGTCGTGCACGGGTGGACTGGTAGGTCATAGGATAACAAATGTCTCAGGCAGTTCTGACTATTATAAAGGTGGTGTAATCGCGTATGCAAATGAAGTGAAAGAGAAACATTTACACGTGGCACGGGAAACATTGGATGAGAAAGGTGCGGTAAGTGCAGAATGTGCGGGGGATATGGCGATAGGCGTTAGAACGCTTCTGAGTAGCGATATCGGAATTTCAACTACGGGCATTGCAGGACCCACCGGGGGAACACCTGAGAAGCCTGTTGGATTAGTTTATATAGCATTGGCAACAAAAGAATACGTAGATTACGAGAAGCATATCTTCCATAAAGATAGAGAGGGGAACAAGCGTGAGGCGGCTGATGCTGCTCTTGAAATGCTAAAAAGGTATATCTCTACATGGAAGATAAAGTAAAAGGGCTCGTAGCTCAGAAAGGTAGAGCAGCGGGCTTTTAACCCGTCGGCCGCGGGTTCAAATCCCGTCGAGCCCGTAACAAAGCGGAAAGAAAAAAATAAATAAATGAAGAAGGAAAGAGTTTCAATACTTGAACATGAGTTGGTGCCCAAGCACGAGATAGTAGGAGAAGAAAAGGTAGCAGAACTCTTGGATACGTATAAAATAAAAAAGGAGCAACTGACTAAGATAAAATTATCTGATCCTGTCATAAAAGAGATAAAAGCAGAAGTGGACGATGTCGTGAGGATAACGAGGAGAAGTAGAATAGCAGGAAAATCTTTATCTTACCGGCTGGTTATAGAATAAAAGGAAAAGGGCAAGTACAATATGTTAGACCGGAATGTTATTTCAAAGGCGTATTTAAAAAGGAATAAAATAGCGCAACATCAGCTTGATTCGTTCAATTACTTCCTTGAGGTGGGCATGCAAAAAGTAATAGACGAACAGTCACTTATAGAGACTTCTATCAGCAGCGAAGACGAAGAGAGTGGGAAATATAAACTGGGAGTTAAGTTCGGCAAAATAAACATGGGCATACCAAAATCAAGGGAAGCAGATGGGTCTTCTGAAGAAATTTTCCCTTCGCAAGCAAGATTGAGGAATTTGAAATATGCTGCAACTGTATATCTGGACATGCAGATCGTGAGGAAGTACGAAAACGGCGAGATAGAAGTTGAGAGGGATGAGAAAGAAGTTGAAATCGGCGAACTCCCAATCATGCTAAAGTCGAAGCGATGCAACCTATCCAAAGAGGTTCGCGAGGTAAAAACAGGAAGAGAACTTTCTGAAGAGGAATATGAAGAATGGTTGAAGAAAGAAGCAGGAGAAGACCCTCTCGACCCTGGTGGCTATTTCGTTATAAATGGTTCTGAGCATGTAATAATCACGCTGGAAGACCTCGCGCCAAATACTATTTTTGTGAATTTTGAGGAGAAATACGGAAGTAAAAATGTGGTTTCAAAGGTCTTTTCCCTTAAGCAGGGATTTCGAGTCCCAATAAGGGTAGAGATAAGTAAAAAGGATATACTGGAGGTATCCTTCCCCGCGGTAGGGCGGAAAATAGAGTTTGTGACACTTATGCGAGCGTTGGGGCTCGAAAATGACGAAGAAATACTAAAAACCGTCTCCGATAACCCTGAGATAAAAAAGCACATTAAGGGGAATATAGAAGAGAGTAAGGTGCATACACGGGAAGAGGCAATAGAGATATTGGGTCGTAAAATCGCATCAACGCAGGCAAAGGAGTACCGAGAAAAGCGCGTTAATTACATCTTAGACCGCTATTTCCTTCCACACCTTGACGACAAGATAGCTAAGGCACATTTCCTGGGAAGAATGGCGGAATCATGCTATGAGCTGCTTTTAAATAAGAGAAGCGAGGATGACAAAGATCATTACGCGAATAAAAGATTAAAGCTTGCGGGCGACCTGATGGAAGACCTTTTCCGTGTCTCATTTACAAAACTTATACGTGATATGAGATATCAGTTGGAACGTGCACATATGCGAAACAGAGAGCTAAAAATCTCTACCGCGATTCGTTCCGATGTGCTTACAGAACGGATAACGCACGCCCTTGCAACCGGAAACTGGGTGGGTGGTAGAGCTGGTGTCTCGCAATTGTTAGAGAGGAGTAATTATGTAGCTACAGCGAGCCATCTCCGGCGGATAATTTCTCCGCTATCACGGTCTCAGCCCCACTTCGAAGCTCGTGATTTGCATCCTACGCAATGGGGAAAAATTTGCCCCAGTGAGACACCGGAAGGTCCAAATTGTGGATTGGTAAAGAACTTTTCACAACTGGTTGAAATCTCAGTGGGAGAAGACGAGGCGAGCTTTAAGAACATTTTATACGAACTTGGAGTTATTCCCCCTGCTCGCTCTTTGGAGATACGCGCCGAAAACAGGACTCGTGTGTTCATGAATGGTGATTTCATCGGGTTCCACACCGATCCTGAGAGATTCGTGGAAGAGATGAGAATGAAGAGAAGAGGGGGGGAGATATCCACCCAGGTAAACGTCGCCCATTATGCGGATAGAAGCGATATAATGATAAACTCTGATCGTGGGCGGGCAAGAAGACCGGTTATAGTGGTGGAGAAGGGAAAGCCCATGGTTACTGAATCACATATCGGGAAACTGATAGACGGTGATATGGACTTTGATGACCTGGTGAACGAAGGAGTGATAGAGTACCTGGACGCAGAAGAGGAGGAGAATGCACTGATAGCACTGGACGAAGCAGATTTAGCAAAAGCAGATGGGTCGGACTACACACATATGGAGATAGACCCTTCTTTGATCTTGGGTATAGTAGCTGGGTTGATACCTTATCCAGACCACAATTCCTCGCCCCGTAATACAATGGGCTGTGCAATGCTGAAGCAATCTTTAGGACTCCCAGCCGCGAATTATAGAACGCGCACCGACACCAGAACGCATCTTTTGCAAAGTCCGCAGAAGCCCCTGGTGAAGACGAGAACCGCAGACATTATTCTCCACGATAAGAGACCTGCAGGGCAGAACTTTGTCATTGCGGTTTTGAGCTACGAAGGCTATAATATGGAAGATGCCTTGATTTTGAATCGCGCTGCGATAGACCGTGGGTTAGGTAGGAGCTATTTCTTCAGAACGTATGAAGGAGAGGAAATAAGGTATCCTGGTGGGGAGGAGGATAGATTTGAGATACCAGATATGGAGATTGTGGGTGTGAGAAACCACGAAGCGTATAACCAACTTGATGAGGACGGTGTAATAAATTCAGAGACCGAAGTAGCACCAAATGATGTGCTGATCGGGAAGACAAGCCCACCACGATTTTTAGAGGAAACTACAGAGCTCTTAAGCCCTTTAGAAAGAAGAGATACTTCTGTTTGCACTCGCCCTAATGAACAAGGAGTGGTAGATTCTGTAGTGCTCATGGAATCCAGCAGCAATAGACGATTAACTAAAGTTTCTGCTCGAGAGCAGAAGGTTCCTGAGATAGGAGATAAGTTTGCATCGAGACACGGTCAGAAAGGAGTTGTTGGCTTGATTGTACCTCCAGAAGATATGCCTTTTACCGGAGATGGAATCATTCCTGATATGATTATAAACCCTCATGCTATCCCCTCGCGGATGACTGTGGGACACGTGCTGGAGATGATAGGAGGGAAAGCGGGTGCATTAGAGGGTAGACACATATATGGGACTGCTTTTTTCGGTGAACCCGAGGAAGACTTAAGAGCAGCGCTTGTGCGTGCTGGGTTCTCTGACACAGGTATAGAAACGATGTGGGACGGGATGAGTGGTAAGAAACTAGAGGCTGATGTGTTTATAGGCGTGGCGTATTATCAGAAGCTATACCATCTGGTATCAGCTAAGATGCATGCACGTGCGAGAGGGCCCGTGCAAATACTAACGAGACAACCGACTGAAGGAAAAGCAAGAGAAGGTGGGCTTCGTTTTGGTGAGATGGAAAGAGATGTCCTCATTGGGTATGGGGCTGCGATCTCGCTAAAGGACCGGTTATTGGACGAGTCCGACAAAGTTGTTGAGCTGGTATGTGGGAATTGTGGTATGATTGCGTGTCCTGATATAAAAACCGGGACTTTGTATTGCCCAAATTGTGGTGCTGATACCGACATATACCCTGTAGAGATGAGTTATGCGTTTAAACTACTTCTTGATGAGATGAAAGCGATGTGTATTGCTCCGCGATTAGAATTGGAAGAGGCTGTCTGAAATGAGAACGAAGAAGATAAAAGGGATAAAATTTGGCTTGTTATCCTCGAAAGAGATAAGAAAGATGAGTGCTTCGAGGATAATAACCCCTGATACCTATGGTGAAGATGGTTTCCCAATCGAGCGTGGGTTGGTGAATCAGCATATTGGAGTTATTGATCCCGGGTTAAGATGTAAGACCTGCGGTGGTCGGATGGGTGAATGTCCAGGGCATTTTGGACACGTTGATCTTGAAGCTGCGGTTATACATATAGGATATGCCAAGTTAATATACCGGATACTAACTGCGACATGCAGGATATGTGGTAGAGTCTTGCTAGGGGAAGAAGACAGGAATAGGTTTTTAGATGAGCTAAAGAGGCAGAGGGAGAGGCAAGCGGACGTAGGTGATGTAGTGAAGCTTGTATTCAAGGAAGCAGCGAAGAGTAACGTCTGCATGTATTGCGGTGAACCTCAACAGCGCATAAAATATGATAAACCCACTGCGTATAAAGAAATAGACGAAGATGAGAAAGAGCGCAGATTAATGCCTACCGATGTAAGAGAACGACTTGAACTAATACCAGATGAAGATATAGCTCTTTTCGGTATGAATCCAAAAAACGCGAGACCCGAGTGGATGGTTCTTACTGTGTTGCCCGTTCCTCCAGTAACCGCCAGACCTTCTATTACGTTAGAAAGCGGACAGCGCAGCGAAGATGATCTCACCCATAAATTGGTAGATATAATAAGAATCAATCAACGATTTATGGAGAATAGGGATGCTGGTGCACCGCAGTTAATAATAGAAGACCTGTGGGAGCTGCTTCAGTACCATATAAACACCTATTTTGATAACGATATTGCGGGGGTTCCTCCAGCAAGACACAGGAGTGGTAGACCCCTCAAGACAATATCACAGCGATTAAAAGGAAAGGAAGGCAGGTTTAGGGGTTCTTTATCTGGAAAGAGAGTGAATTTCTCCGCTCGAACGGTTATATCCCCCGATCCCGATATTGATATAGATGAAGTTGGTGTGCCAGACGCTATCGCAAAGGAGTTGACAATCACGGTTAATGTGACTGAAAGGAACTTTGATGTGATGCGGGAGACCGTAAGAAGGGGGAGAAATCATCCGGGTGTGAATTACGTGAGACGATCAGACGGTAGGAAAGTGAAAGTAACCGAGAGCAATTATGAGACGTTAGCAGAGGAGTTAGACATTGGATGGAAGGTAGAACGGCATATCCTGGATGGCGACATTGTGCTGTTCAACAGACAACCCTCGTTGCATAGATTGAGTATAATGGCGCACTATGTAAGGATAATGCCCGGTAGGACGTTCAGGTTAAATCCAACGGTATGTCCGCCATATAATGCGGATTACGACGGCGACGAGATGAACATGCATGTGCTGCAAACGGAAGAAGCACGGGCAGAGGCAAAGATACTGATGGCTGTGCAGCGAAACATAATATCACCCCGATTTGGCAGACCTATTATTGGCAGTATCCATGATTATATCACCGGTTTGTTTTTACTCACAAAAGGAGAGAAGAGGTTTGAAAAGGAAAAAGTGCTGGACATATTGCATAAAATAGATGTTGAGGATTTAGGAGAGCCTGCGGGAACCTTTGAGCCACCTGATGGATATGAAGTATCAGGTACGAGAGTTGATGAGGTACGCCCTATCCCATATTGGACTGAGAAGCAGGTATTCAGCATGATATTACCGAGAGGATTGAACTTAGAATTCCGAGGAAAGACGTGTGCGAAATGCGTTGAAAGAGGAGAGGAATGTAAGAAGGAAAAATGCTCAAGAGATGCATACGTTAGGATACAAGACGGGAATTTGGTATCCGGTATAATAGATGAAAATGCGTTGGGCTCGTTTAAGGGGATAATAATTGAGCGGGTTTTCAGGCAGCATGGAGAAGAAATTACAAAAGCGTTTATAAAAAATGTTTCCCGACTTGCCATCAATTATATCAAGCAGGCGGGTTTCAGTTTTGGTATAAGCGATGAGGATATCCCAGAGAAAGGAAAGGAGGAGATAAGGATAGAGGCGGTGCATGAAGCCGAGGAGAAAGTCGAGAGATTGATACGAGCGTTTGAAGGAGGAGAACTGGAAGCTTTGCCTGGGAGAAAATTGGAGGAGACGCTGGAACTATTGATTATGCAGGAACTTGCTCGTGCAAGAGATTATTCCGGTGACATTGCAGAGCGATATCTCGGAATAGAGAACCCTGGTGTGCTTATGGCAAAATCAGGTGCGAGAGGATCCATGCTTAATTTAACGCAGATGGCCGCATGTGTAGGTCAACAATCGGTTAGGGGAGAACGGATAAAGCGGGGCTACCGAGGGAGAACGCTACCCCATTTTAAACCCGGCGACCGCAGTGCAGATGCTCATGGCTTCGTAAGGGCATCCTTTAAGGATGGCTTGTCACCAACCGAATACTTTTTCCATGCTGTTGGGGGCAGAGAAGCATTAGTGGACACTGCAGTTCGCACTTCTCAGAGTGGGTATTTCCAGAGAAGACTTATCAATGCTTTACAGGACCTCGAAGTGAAGAACGACGGAACGGTGAGAGAAACAAGAGGGACTGTGGTGCAATTTAAATATGGCGATGACGGCGTAGATCCATCAAAAAGCGATTCCGGGGAATTTGTGGATGTCGATGAAGTAATAAGAGAATCGATAAAAGTGGAAACATGACATGTTCAAACATTTACCAAAGAAACTTATATTGGGTAATAGCGTACGTAGCTGAGATAATATGGAGCGGAAGCTCGTGGCGAGAGGAAAGGAAGAAGTGATGGAAAAATTTAGGGATGTTGAGTTAGAAGAAGAGATAGCAGAGCAAATAAAAGAAGATTTTTTGCTTCTTGAGCTAACTGTTACTTCCGAAGAAATGTCCGAACTGTTTACAGAGGCCGCATATGCGGAAGATATAGCAATGATGCTGGGCAGGGCAGAGGAAGGAGAGATTAAGCAGGGGGACATAGAGCTAAAAGTAAATAAAAGCAGGCTACCAGAGAAAACAAAAGTTGAATTGAAGAAGAAATTAAGAGCGGTGAGGACAGAGCTAAGCTGGGAGAAACTGGATGATATTTTGAGTACGGTTGTGGCTAAATATGAAAAAGCGAAAGTGGATCCACGGGAAGCTGTTGGAATAGTTGCTGCACAGTCCATCGGCGAGCCGGGAACTCAGATGACGATGCGTACTTTCCATTACGCTGGTGTTGGTGCCATTTATATCACACTCGGTTTACCAAGAATAATAGAGATAGTGGATGCGAGGAAGAAGCTTTCTACTCCGACAATGACGATAAAGCTATTAGGGGAGTATGCATCGGAGCGAAATAAGGCAGAAGAGTTAGCAATGAAAATACAAGAGACGCACATAAGTGATATAGGCAACATAAAAGCATCCACAGAGGATACGTCCGTGTGGCTGTCACTAAATGAGAAGGAACTGGAGAAGAGATATATAAAAAGAGAGGAAGTAAAAGCAAAGATGGGGGACATAGGCCTGGATGTGCAGGTAGACGAGATGGAAGACGGACAATTGAGAATACATAAAGAGGGTATTGAGTCCTTTCATGAGTTGTCAAAACTTGAGAAGGATGTGTCGAAGAAGTTGATAGAAGGAATAGAAGGGATAAAAAGGGTTTTAGCGAGAAGAGAATCCGGTGGAGAATATGTGCTTTATACCGTGGGTTCAGAATTGAAAAGGCTGAAGAACCAGAAGATTGAAGGTGTAGATTTCAAGAGAACCACAACGAATAACATAGCCGAGATAGCAGAGGTATTGGGCATAGAAGCAGCTCGTAATGCGATAATAGAGGAGATGATGAGCACATTAAAGGAGCAAGGGTTGGACGTGGATGCTCGGCATATAACGTTAATCGCCGATGCAATGACGATGGATGGCGAGGTGAAGCAGATAGGAAGGCATGGAATAGCCGGGGAGAAAGCATCAGTTCTATCAAGAGCCGCTTTTGAAGTCACCGTGGATAACCTTTTGGATGCGGCGATACACGGGGAAACGGATGAGTTGAAGGGCGTTACAGAGAATGTGATTGTTGGCCAACCCATAAAATTAGGAACGGGCGCTGTAGAATTAGTGGTCGGGAAGTAAAACAAAAAGGCATGGAGCTGAGATAAAATAGGAGAAACAGGATGGCAAAGGCAAAAAAGAGTTCAGTTGCGCTTTCAGATGTGAATAGAGAATTACAAAAGGTTTTAAACAAAGGTAAGGTACTAATAGGGTCTAAGGAGACGATAAAAGCATTTATGAGAAATGAAGCAGAGATTATCATCCACGCTTCCAATTGCCCAGAGGACATAAAAAGGGTGTTTGGAGATGCAGAACCGGAGGAAAAGGGGGAACTAACCATTTATGAATATCCTGCTAATAGCCTTGAACTGGGACTTGCATGTGGAAAACCGTATTCTGTTGCCTCTTTATGTATTACTGATACGGGCGATTCAGAGATTTTACGGCTTCTGACCCCTAACGTTCACCTTAAAGAGAAAAGATTGAATATCACTACGAGATAAGAGAAAAGTACAGGTGAGTAAAACTGACGGTAAAGTTAGACACTGAGGGAATAAGGTGCATAGGAATCTTCGAGAGTTCTACCGGTGCGGGAGTCAAGGATTGCATAGTGGATAAAGAAGCGAATAAGGTAATAATGGTGGTAAAAAAAGGGGACATGGGCTTGGCTATTGGCAAAGGTGGCGCAAATATAAACAAGGTAAAAAAAATGCTACGAAAGGATATAGAGGTCGTGGAACATTCACCGGATCTAAAGGAATTCATAGAGAATTTGCTTCGCCCTGCTCTTGTGAAGAGTGTCGAACTGTTGAACAAAAATGACAAACTATGTGCATACGTCGAGGTGCTCACAAAGCATAAGGGT
>JGI24025J20009_10002844_pt1 | contig 12116 bp, 14 predicted proteins | sample Cruoilmetagenom3_FD_20009 | JGI IMG/M metagenome (IMG submission 20009)
GAGGAGATTAGGTTATAATTAAAATGTTTTATTTAGATTTTTATATGAGGCATCGATACTTTTTCGTTTAGATTTTTGATGAGGCAATTCGAAATCTATCTACTTCTCTCATCAATTCACATAATGACGAATTAAAATTTGTTGTTATAGTTATTATCGGATTAGTAGTACCAAGGTACTCAAAAGCTTTTCCGGGTAATTGCAAGTTTTCATTATTATCAAATAGAATCAAGAAATCTGCATCCTTCATAAACATTATCGACTTCTGGAAAGAGACTACCCAGAAGCTTTACAAATTCGATATCTTCAAATTCTACCTTCAATTCAGAGGACATATCACCTACAAAATAGAAATTAACTTTGGAATTTATTAATAATGTTTTTATTTCTTTTATTGTATCAAGGGAAGGTAAAACATTTCTATTTTCACCTATTAGGCCAGTATACACAAAATTTATTTCCTTCTTATCCAGAGCTATTAAACTATTTACATTATAAATTTTTGGATCATACCCCCAGGAAAAAACTGAAGTACGCATTAGATCGATATCAAATTTTTTACAATACAAATCTCGCATTTTTTTTAGTGGTAAAAACATATCTATCCATTAAATGAATTGTTCTCTTTTCTACTCTTGTATGCCTAATTTTCTGAATAATATTTAGTTTTGGTTCTAATGACCAAGGATCGCCAAAATATCCAATCCATTTAATATTTGGAAAATCTTTTTTTAATCTGTATCCTAAAATGTGTGTACTATTGGCTCACTAACGGTTACAGTTAAAGAAAGTTTTTTAGTATAAAATGCCCCATATAATCCTAAACCAACCCTTTTTATTTTAAATTCTCCTTTAAACCACTGATTATCATCATTATAATTCCGAATGTGATCTTTTGGTATTTCAGCAGTTAAAATTATAATTTTATATCCTAACTTTTCTAATTCCATACAATAATAAGCATTTGATATACTTCGAGAACTATTTAATGGAGGAAAATTAGGAGAAATATATAAAATAATTTCATTCATTTAATTAACCTTTCTTAATCTCTTCTTTACTTTAAGAAAATTTGAATACCCTATTACTAAAATAATATTATCCTCTAGAATAGAAATCGTCAAAACTGCAATAGCTGCTCCCAAGAGTGATAATATAATAGCAAAATTATTTTTCTTTAGAGTCATAGGTTCAATCTTCCTTATTCTTAAAAAAATCAAGGCATGTATACTCACGGATAAAATGGTGGCATTCAAAACAACTCAAACTTCGCTTAACCTAAATTTTGTATCTGTTACCACTTTATGTATTCTAAAATTCTTTTTTCGCCTAAGCACATTGTAGATACAAAGTATCCTGGTAACAAAACTATGTTTTCCCCCAGTAAATTTATAATATCCAAAAAGCTTTTTCCTCAATTAATTCGCGCTCCCGCCTTTAATCCTGACCATTATATCGTCAATGGAATATCTTGGCGGAATGTTCATTGCCATATGAATATGATATATTTGAATATTATATTTGATGATCTTGCATCCTAGTAAACTCTTTAGCATTTTTGGAAAATTTTTTTCAAATAACCCGAATGTCAGCAGGATTTATGACACAGAAGCGAAATCTGAGCATCTATACTAGATGATATTCAGAGCGATATACACTGTGTCAAAATAGTCTAATTTCCATAGATCTATTGATTGTAATATATCGCCGCCATTCATTCATCCACGGGTAGGTCTGTGGTATTCTGCCTTTCGGGTTAACAAAATACCCACCATATCTATAACTATTTTCTTATCAATTAAACTTTTATTTATTTTTTTAAATTCCTTATGAGGTACTAATAGTACAATTATATCTACTTTATTCAAAATATTTAATTCAACTTTTTTTACATTTTTATAAATACCTAAAGACTTGGGCAACCGAAGTATATTAGGTTCTATTATATAAAGAGGATACCTATCTTGAGCTAATGATTTCGTAATATTTAGAGCTGGAGATTCTCTTAAGTCACTAACATTCGGTTTGTAGGTTAAACCTAAAATGGCAATTTTTGGCTTACTTTTATTTTCCTCTTCAAATTCCTTAGCTTTCTTTTTTATTTTTTTTATAACCCACTCAGTTTTATTTAAATTAACTTCTCTCGATGTTTTGATTAATCTTGCTAAATCAGGCGTCTTCTCAACTATAAACCAGGGGTCAACTGCTATACAATGTCCACCTACTCCACAACCTGGTTTTAAAATATTTACACGTGGATGTTTATTAGCTAGTTTTATAAGTTCATTTGTATTTATTCCTAATTTATCGCAAATTATTGAAATTTCATTTGCAAATGCAATGTTTACATCTCTGTATGAATTTTCTACAAGCTTGCACATTTCTGCAGTTTTAGAATTGGTATCATAAAGATTACTCTTTACAAATAAATTATAAAAATCTTTTGCCCTTTTAGAAGAAACTTCGTTAATCCCACCTATTATTCTATCATTGTAGATAAGTTCATAAAGTATTTTACCCGGAATAACTCTTTCAGAACAATACGCAAGATAAATCTTACCTTTTATAATTGAATTAGATATTTTACTAAAAACTAAATCTCGAATATTTTCCGTCGTGCCAACAGGACAGGTTGATTCTATAATTATAAGATTGTCTTCTTCAATATAAGGAAGGATTGAGTTTATAGCTGCCATAACATAAGACAAGTCTGATTTGTGACCATCCTTAAAAGGTGTAGGAACACATACAATAAATACATCTGCATAATTTGGGGTAAGAGATACCTTTAAATAACCTTCTTCTACTACATCTTTAAAAAGACCGATTAAATCTGGCTCATTTAGATTAATTTTACCCTTTTTTGCAAGATTAATTACTTTTGGATTAACATCTACGCCAAGTACTTCAATTTTATTACTAGCTATAAGACATGCGGTAGGAAGCCCGATATAACCCAATCCAACTACGACAACTTTTTTCATCTTTCTTCTCCAATCCTTATTTTAAAGGTAACTGTTCCACCACCTGTTTTCTCAACAGGGTCTAAACATTGTATATAAGCTTTATTTTTTTCTCCCAAATTTAAATCTTGAGGGCTAATCCCCTTACTCAAAGCTACATAGTATGGCATAATTGAAGCCAGAGAATGCATACATAATTTGATTGTAGTTTCTAAAATATAACCTTCTTTTATATGAAATACCTGCCCCACTTTATATACAGGGCAATGGCCCTTTATATCGATAATTTTAATCCTTAAAATTTTATTCATTTAATTTTTCTTTTTTGTTTTTTTCTTATTTTGCTATTAATAATTCAATTTTTTATAAAAACATTTTATACATAACACTTCTCGTTAAGTTAGATGTCTGCATTCATAGCTTCAACATTCTTCTTTAGAATGTTGAATTAAATATCCTTTATTCTTCTATTATTTTATCGTATATTTCCTCTAATTTTTCAACTTGTCTTTTAACATTATAGTTGCTTTCAATGTGTCCTCTGCCCACCTTCCCCATTTTCGCCCATATTTCAGGATTATAAACAAGAAATTCTAATCGTTCAGTTAAAGCATTTATATCTCGCTCTGGTACTAAATACCCACTTTCTCCATTTTTAACAACCTCTGGTATATCACAATGGTATGTAGAAAGAATTGGCATACCCGAGGCTGAGGCCTCTATAATAGATACTGGGGCACCTCCCTCAGTATCCCCATTAGATGCATGAATACTGGGATGAAGGAATATATGATGTTTATATAATTCTCTTAAAAATACTGGGTAGGGTTGATATCCAAGCATATTTACACAATCTTTTATATTATATGCTCTTATTATATCTAAGATCTTTTTTTTCTCAACTTCTTCTGCTGGGCTTCCTCCCGAATCACCAATTATCGTCAATTTCAATCTTAATTCTGGATTTTTTTGTCTAACCAGACCAAAAGCTTCAATCGCATAAGGAATCCCTTTCTTCTCTCTAAAACTCGCCGATATCAAAATTCTTATTTCTTTATCTTCATCGATCTTTCTTGTCATAAATTTAATTTTCTCAAGATCAATTCCCAAATGCTGAACAATAATTTTTTCTTCCGGGCACCCCAATTCAATCAAACATTTTTTCATATGATTACCTTCTACAAGGAAAAACTCCCCTTCCCAAAATAATTTTCTATATTTTCTCTTCCATTCTGGATGTTGATTTGGAAGCAAACTTAAATCAAAACCATAAAATGTTGTAATTAAAGGTATCCCAAATAATTTTTTAATCTTTAAAAAACTATAACCAGCAGGTCCAAAATGTGCATGCACAAGATTAGGTTTATCTTTTATTAAATAAAATATGAAATACGGGTAAAAATGAAATACTTTATTCCATACTTTATTAAAAAAATTACGCATATTGCTTATTCCCGGTTTTAAATCCAATGATCTAATATTCTCTGTTGGATATATATCTAAATTTTCTGTTTTGGTAGCATAAACAATTGGACGATACCTTTTTAGATTTTTTATCTGTCCATATATCCAGGTTTCTGTTATTGGTAAATATGAACCGGCTATATAATGAATAACTTTTTTCATAGTTCTGTCTCTTTTAAATTATAATTTTCCTGTGCAACTGTACCCGGAGAGGTTGGCTTTAATTTTAATTGCTTAAATAACTGAAAAATTTCTTTATATAAATTTCTATCTAACAAAAATAAAAGGCTGGTATAACTTATCATTCCAACAATAACAGTTGCAATAAGTATAACTAAATCATCTTCACTTAATATAGTTTCCATATAATATCGTAAAATAAATACTATACTTCCCATTCCAATCGCAGCCAGAAATATTGACCTGAATTGTTTAACAAAAAAACTAACTTTAAGATTGATTAATTTAAATGGAATAGCAAAACTGGGATATGCTAATATAAGCATAGCTATCGCGTAAGCGATGGTTACACCTTCTACATTCCCGCGAAGCCCGATAACAAAGGCAATAGTAATAATAGTCACAGAAAACAGTCCCCACTTAAACAAAATATCAGTTCGTCCTTGTGACTGGTAAATCCATCCAACAGTGCTACCTATAGATTGCATTAAAGATACAATAGCAAGAATCTGTAGTAAAAAAATTGACCTCTCCCATTGAAAGCCAAAAATTACTATAATAAACTGAGGAGCAACCACAAAAAGACCTATCATTAAAGGAAATGTTATCACCGCAATATAACGTGTAGCCTTTATATAAGCAGAGCAGACCTTGCTTTTATCATCTTGAATCATAGAAAGACCGGGAAACATAACCCTTCCGATTACAGATGATATATTGCCCAATGGAAAGAGTAACAACCGATAAGCTAAATTATAGAATCCCAAAGGAGTAGAACCCAAAAATTTACCAATTAAAAGATTATCTAAATTGCGGTTAAAATAATTTACAAAATTAAATCCAGTAAGATTCAAGCCAAAACCAAGAAGTTCCTTAACTCGATACCATCTAAACATAAATTTTGGTTTCCAACTAGAAAAAATCCATAAGAAAAATACCCTCACTAAATTGGAAACAATCTGCTGATAGACGAGACTCCATACTCCAAAACCAGAAAAAGCTAAGACAATTGCCATAGTTCCTGAAATCACAACTGATAATATCTCGACAATGGCCAAAGACTTAAAATTCATTTCCTTCATAAATAAAGCAATTTGAATAACTCCAAAAGATGATATAAAAAAAATTGAAGCTAATATCATAATAATACGAATTAACCTTGGCTCACTATAAAAATGAGAAATTAACGGAGCCAAAAATACTAATATGAGAGTTAAAAGAAGCCCTACTAATATATTAATCCAAAAACAAGAAGATAAATGTTCTTCTGTAAGTTCCTTACGTTGTATTATTGCTGCAGTTAATCCAAAATCACGGAATATCATTACAAAATTAGTAAATACGACTACCATTGCAAGTAATCCAAAATCATTCGGGGTAAGTAATCTGGCTAAAATTGCAGTAACGCCAAATTGAATTATCAAACGGACAATCTGTGATATCCCTGACCAGCCAACACCTTTAACAGTTTTTTCTCTTAAATTCAAATTATTCATACACTTTTCTCCCTACTAAAACATGCGTTTAACTTGAATCGGCCGCCCCTCTTCATAGGACCTAATACTTGCTAAACAAATTTGCACAGAATATGCACCCTCAGAAAAATTAATTGAAAACTTTTTACCTTCTTGAACACAACATAAGAAATTATCAATTAGTGCTTGACAAGCAGGTTCGTGCTCATAAATGGAAAATGGATAATTTTGTGTAAATTTTACCTTTCTCAATAATTGATTTATTAATTGATTAAATATTTTCCTTTTTATCGATCCATTTTTTTGAATATAAATAAACTTTTTTGAACCTAATTTATCTATTAATAGATTATTAACGATGCATCCTTCAGTACCATAAATGACTAATGAATTCATTTGTGGCCGTTGGCAAGCTACTGTTGATAATACTTTCCCTATTGCCCCGTTATTAAATTTCAAGATTGTCATTACAGTATCTTCATCAGGGTATTTAGACCACCCAATATGAGTTGCATAAGAAAATACTTCTATAACTTCATCATTAAGCATCCATCTTATTAAATCAATTGCATGAGACGAGGCACCGAGCGCTATTCTTTGAGGATATTGGGAAGCTATTCGCCAATTGTCATATAAAGAAGCTCGCTCACGCATATCATGAATATAATCTGCCTCTAAAACGAAGGGTAACCCTATCTCACCTTTTGCTACAGAATTGCGAGCCTGTATAAAACATGGAACATAACGCATCTGGTGATGAACCCCAAAGATCCTATCGGAATTAGATATTATTTTTTGTAAATTTTCACATTGCTCAATAGAAGTAGCCAATGGTTTTTCAACCAGTACATGCTTCCCTGCTTTTATGGCTGCGATAGCATAATCAATATGGGTATGATCCGGCGAACAAATAGATATTATATCAACTAATTTATCATTAAGAATTTTCTCGTAATCAGTAGTGACATATCCTCCCTTTTCTTTAACCCATAGAAAATCTCTCAAATTCTTTTTCTTAGGATCAAAAATTGCTCTAACACGTGAATTAGGATTCCTGCGGAATCTGGCAATATGGGCACGACCAGCCCCCCCAACTGAAACAATCCCTATATTCAAAGACTTCATATTTTCCTCCCCACTAATAAATACATCCAGGTAAATTCTTCTGAATGATCAATTTTGTTTAATAGGTAGCAAATCCCTTGAATAAACATTCCTATAACTGGAATTATCCACCATAATGGATTTAATCTGCCACCTATACGAAAACGATATAGATAATAAACGAGTTCCTGTCCAAAGGTAACCCAAAATCCTGATAGCGGCTTCAATTCCACAATCTCAAATCCATTCTTCTCAAATAAATACTTCAAACCATATTTGGTGTATCTATAAAAATCCCTTGGTTCTTCATGTAAATGCCAAAACAAAGGTACTGAATATATTGCATGCCCTCCACTTTTTAATATACGGTTAGCTTCTTTAATCGCCTTACCAGGCTCTTCTAAATGCTCTAAAACTGCCGTACAAAGTACCGTATCAAAATATTCATTTTCTACTGGAATATTATAGGCAGCTCCAAATAAATCTATTTTTGATTTGTTATGCAAAGTATTTTCATGGTCAAGTCCAATGTGTTCGGCAACATAAGGTTTTATAATATTTTCGTATAGCTTTTCACCGCAGCCAATGTCAATTAGCTTGCCTCTGGCGTATTTTTGTATTGCGTCATATAAAGCCTTGTCTGCTATTTTATAAACAAGAAAATTCTTAATCTTAAGCATTTGAATCCTTATTTTCCAATCCTTTTATTTTTTTTCCTGGTATCCCAGCATACAAACAATATTCTTCTAAATTCTCTTTAATTAAAGAATGAGCAGCAACAACTGAATTACATCCTATTACAACTCCATTTAATATTGTAGCTTTAAATGCTATCCATGCACCATTCTGAACTACAATTTTCCCACAAGTCCGAGGAAATGCTTTCTCTAAATATTTAGAACGATTACAATCCGCGTGAGTCACAAATGAAACACCAGCAGAAATTACTACATCGTTCCCTATAATTACTTCATTTGCTAAATCAAAGTAGGTACAATCACCAATATAACAATGATTCCCAATTTCAAGATGTGAAAAATCTCCAGTAGAATTTTGATCTCTGCAAACATTATCTAAGTAAATAGACCTTTTTAAAGTTGTTCCTTTACCTATTTTTGCACCAAACGCTTGTAATAATCTAGTACTAATCAAAGGATCTGGATTCCTTAAATATCCAACAATATAAGATATTCCAAAAATTTTCCCAATTAATAAATGAAACAAAAGCTTAGCATTTATAAATAATTTATAAAACATTTTTCTTATCATTTTCCCAGTATTACCTTCACTGTTTCTACTACATCTTCTACATCTTCATTTGTCAATTTCGCTGAAAATGGTAAAGAAACAGTCCTGTCTGAAACCCATTCTGCATTAGGAAAATCACCCTGTTTATACCCAAAGTTTTTTCGATAGTAGGGATTTAAATGCAAGGCAATATAATGTACCCCTACACCAATATTATTTTTAGTCATTTCATCTAAAAATTCATCTCTGGTTATATTTAATTTATCTATATCAAGTAAAAGAGTATAGAGATGATGAGCATGCTTGGTGTTAGGTTTGCTGGGAACTGGTGTAAATACTGGTAAATCTTGAAATGCTTCGTTGTAGCGATTCCAAATCTCATGACGTCTTTCCCAGTATTTATCAACTCTCGGTAATTGATGAATACCAATTGCTGCTTGAATATCCATCATATTATATTTATATCCCGCATAAAGAACTTGATAATGTTTGTATCCGGAGTCACTGAATCGCTTCCAGGCATCTTTACTCATTCCATGCAGTCCCATTATTTTTATTATATTAGCATAATCTTCATTATTAGTAATAGCCATTCCTCCTTCGCCAGTTACGATATTTTTAGTAACATAAAAACTAAAACAACCTAAATCTCCGAAGGTTCCAGCTTTCTTTCCATGATACTCAGTTTCGATTGCATGGGCGCAATCTTCTATTACTTTTAGATTATGATTTTTAGCAATATCCATAATTACATCCATATTACAGGGACGACCAGCAAAATGAACAGGTATTATCGCCTTTGTTTTTGGAGTAATTTTTCTTTCTATATCTTTAGTATCAATATTCATTGTATCTCTTTCACAATCAGCAAAAATTGGAATCGCACCAACATGAACAACTGTATTGGCAGTAGATGCAAAGGTCATCGTTGGTACTATTACTTCATCTCCCGGTTCTATACCAATGGCAAGTAGGGAAAGATGTAATGCGGCGGTACAAGAATTTAAAGCTATTGCATACTTTGTACCTTTATATTTTGCAAACATCTCTTCAAGTTTATGAACTTTTGGACCTGTTCCAATCCACCCAGATTTTAAGGAATCTACCACTTCGTTGATTTCAGGTTGTTCAATTTTTGGTTGACCAAATACTAAAAAATTATTTCTCATAATAAAATTTACCCCCTATATTCTTTCACTATATTTTTAAGATAGCGACCATATTCTGTTTTTATCAAAGGTATAGAAAGTCTTTCCAATTGTTTTAATGTGATAAATCCTTTGCGAAAAGCAATTTCTTCAATACAAGCAATTTGCAGCCCCTGACGTTCTTGAATAGTTCTTACAAAATTCCCAGCTTCTAATAAAGATTTATAACTACCAGCATCAAGCCAAGCCGTGCCTCGACCAAAAACCTCAACTTTTAGCTCATTATTTTCCAAATAAACTTTATTCACATCAGTGATTTCTAATTCTCCTCTAGGTGAAGGTTTAATTTGCTTTGCAATTTGTACTACTTTATTATCATAAAAGTATAGTCCTGGGACTGCAAAGTGAGATTTCGGTTTAGCTGGTTTTTCTTCTAAACTTAATATCTTCCCTTCTTGATCAAATTCAACAATTCCATAACACTCAGGATTATTCACGTAATATCCAAAAATCTTTGCTCCATATTCTAATTTCGCTGATTCCTCTAATAATTGAATGAATCCTTGACTGTAAAAGATATTATCCCCTAATATTAAAGATACAGTACTGTTGCCAACAAATGACTCACCAATAATAAAAGCATCGGCCAAACCTTTAGGTTCCTTTTGCTCAGCATATTGCAATGAAATTCCCCATTGATTACCATCTCTTAATAGCCGTTGATAAAGTGGTAAATCTTGAGGTGTAGATATAATTAAAATATCTCTAATTCCTGTTAATATAAGCGTGGATAACGGAAAATATATCATAGGTTTATCATAAATAGGTAAAAGTTGTTTACTTGCGGCGTATGTTAAAGGGCGTAGACGGGTACCTGAGCCACCCGCTAAGATTATTCCTTTCATAAATAAACTCCTTCCATTTGATTGTTATTAAGTGTATGGTTTAAATTTTTTAGTTTTTAACAAATTTAAAAAATAAATACTTTTTTCAATCGACTATTTTCTAATTTTTTATTAAAATATATTATTAAATTAATCTATTGTTTTTGTTGTTGACCAAAATAAAAAACAATTTTATTTATTTCACTTTTTTAGTACATTCATCTGTTAATATAATTATATTTAATCCATTTTTTATATTCACCAGTTTTAATACTATCTACCCATTTTTGATTATCTAAATACCATTTAATCGTTTTTCTTAAACCAGTCTCAAAGGTTTCTTGAGGCCGCCAGTTTAATTCTTTTTTAATTTTAGTAGAATCTATAGCATAGCGCAAATCATGACCCGGCCTATCTTTTACAAAAGTTATCAATCTTTTAAATTCGAGAGGATCTTTACCAAGGTCCTCAGCTAATACTTCGCAAATCCTATTAACAATATCTATATTCCTCCATTCATTATTTCCCCCAATATTGTAGGTCTCGCCAACTCGACCCTTTTGGATGACCATCCAGATTGCTTTGCAGTGATCTTCCACATACAACCAATCTCGTACATTCTCCCCTTTGCCATAAATAGGTAAGGATTTTCCTTCTAGTGCACTTAAGATCATTAGAGGAATTAGCTTTTCCGGAAATTGATATGGTCCATAATTGTTTGAACAATTAGTAATTTTTACTGGAAGACCATAAGTATGAAAATAAGCCCTTACTAAGTGGTCGCTCGATGCCTTAGATGCTGAATAAGGGCTGTTGGGAGCATAGGGGGTGGTTTCGCTAAATAAGCCTGTTTTACCTAGGGCTAAGGAGCCAAAAACTTCATCAGTGCTTACATGTTGAAATAATTTTTGCTGTTTATGAGGATTACCCCAAAATTTTCGGCATACTTCAAGTAGATTAAAAGTTCCAATAATATTCGTGTGGATAAATTCAGCAGGTCCAATAATACTTCTATCTACATGACTTTCAGCGGCAAAGTGGACGACTACATCGGGATTATATTTTTCAAATATTTCTATTACTCGGTCATAGTTGGCAATATCTCCTTGCTCAAAGCAATAGTTGGGCAAGTCTTCTATATTTTTTAAATTTAAAAGATTAGCAGCATAGGTAAGCTTATCAAAATTCACAAATTTATATTCAGGATAGAGCGGAACAAAAAGGTTAAGAAAATTTGAACCTATAAATCCCGCTCCACCGGTTACTAAGATATTCATTTTCATTATGACCTCCCTACTCCTCTATAGATAAAGCCTAAGGATTTTAAGGTAGCTGGTTCGTATAAGTTTCTTAAGTCAAGCAGGATAGGATTTTTAAGTAATTTTTTTATTTTAAGTAGGTCAAGATTACGGAACTGATTCCAATCTTTCTTAATCCACCAATCTACCGATCAGCCAATCGGCCAATCGGCCAATCAAGATAAAAACAAAATCAAAAAAATATTCCGGCTATCACAATGGATGAATGTTCAGGATGTGAACTTAGAAATATTATATTATATTTGGGGAGGAAATGTCAAGAAAAAAAGACAAGTTGCGAGTTGCAAGGTGCTAGGTGCGAGATATAAATTTCAGTCTACCGGTCTACCGG
>JGI24025J20009_10002845_pt1 | contig 12114 bp, 15 predicted proteins | sample Cruoilmetagenom3_FD_20009 | JGI IMG/M metagenome (IMG submission 20009)
CGCCTTGTGAGCTACAAAGCCTTGACCTGAACGCTTGCCCTCGATATTCAGTTGTTCTATTTTATTCACCCCTTTGGGCATTGGCGGTAGTGGGCAAGGCTACCGTTTACCCTAGTAGTAAGCTACCGACTACCCGCAACCCGCTGGCATAATTGGTGCTCCCACTATATATACCGTTTTTCAGGGGTAAAACGTCAGCCCTAATTCAGGTTTATTTGCTCCCTTCTCCGCCATTTCCAAAGGTAAGTGCGGTCTCCGTGGGTAAGAGTATGTCCATTGTTTATCTTGCTGGCTATCTGGACTAACCGCCTGGGGCAACCGAGTAGCCACGTTCTGGCGTCTAGCCAGGCTGAAAGGTCAATTGCCTTATCATCGGCTACTGTCTCTATTAGCTCGGTAGTGTCCCCGTCTCCGTTATCCACCTCGGTATCAAGGCTTAAGATAGTCGGCTTCCGGTTTGCCTTGCGCCAGTAGTCGGCTACTACAAAGCTGGCTACTCGGCACGTCATCGCCTCGCTGAAGGGCTTGTCTCCGTCTCTACGCCTTGCTAAGGCTANCTCTAAGATGATACTATGCCTGATGTCCCCTCTATCCTGTGCTGGCACTTTGTGNTCAAAGCGGTGAGCGGTCTCATACCACTTAAGCCACTCACCGCCTAGCCTGGCATAGGATAGGGGGTTTTCATCTTGTGGACACGCTAGACTAACTGTCATCGCTTCCCCTTTCACAAGGGCAAGCGTTCAGGTCAGGGCTTTGCCATATTCAATTGTTAAGGTGCTTTTTGTTTTCCAGCTTCATTGTCCAACAAGAAGTCATAAGGTAAAATTTCAAGAACTAGCACGTTTATCATGCCCCTCCGGTTCGGAGAGCAAACGAAATAATTGCTGCACTCGATAACCGCTTCCCGGGACTTGCTGGTCAAGTGGAAATGTGTGATGTGGCTACTCCTCTAACCTATGAACGATATACAGGGAACTGGCAGGGTAGCTATCAGGGCTGGTTAATTACTCCAAAGACTATGGGTATGCGCATGGCGAAAAACCTGCCCGGACTGAAGAATTTCTACATGGCCGGGCAGTGGGTTGAGGTTGGTGGCGGTCTTCCCGCAGTCACTATTTCAGGTCGCGATGTAGTTCAGATTATCTGCAAACGAGATAAAAAACGATTTGTAACTATGGCTCCATAGTCGCAGCAAAATGTGCCAAGGTGCTTTATTTTATTTTCATACTACACTTTATTAACTTGGTATATAATGTCTACAGTACAGGCAATAATTTAAAAAGGAATTGTTAATGACAGAACCTAAATTGGATATTTGGAAGTTCTTTTACGCGACTCATCAATTTCACACGGTCTTGAATCCCATGAGCACCATAAAGATAGATGAACTGATCGAGTTACTGAATCTCAAATCCCAAGCAGAGATATTAGATATTGCCTGCGGTAAGGGGGAGATTCTCACACGGATTGCTGAACGCTACACGATATCTGGAGTTGGTGTGGATATATCACCTTTCTTCGTGGCAGATGCGAAACAGAATCTAAAGCAACGAGTTCCAAACTCTCGAATTGAGATCCTAAATATGGACGGGGCAGACTACAAGCCTGATCGACTATTCGATTTATCCATGTGCATTGGGGCGTCGTGGATTTACAAGGGGCACCAGGAGACTCTTCGTGCCTTGAAGTCTATGACAAAACCAAGTGGCCTCATTCTTGTTGGTGAACCATTTTGGCTCAAGGAGCCAGAAGAGGCCTATTTAACTGCTGCAGGTGAAACTAGAGATGATTTCGGCACTCATTATGAAAACGTTCAAGCAGGCACGGAAGAAGACCTTATTCTACTGTATTCTTTAGTTAGTAACCAGGATGATTGGGACCGATATTCTGCTTTACGATGGTACTCTACTGCAAAGTTTGCCGAAGAGAACACGGACGATCCTGATGTTACCGAAATTGTTAAACGAATTGATCGTGAAAAAGCAACTTATCTTCAATGGGGTCGTGATACTGTCGGATGGGCAATATATCTATTTCAAAATCCGGATGCCAGCCGCTGATATTCAGCCTGAGTCTAGCATGATGTTAATTATTATATACTAGCGCATAGCTGAAAGGTATCACCTACTAGTGTCCATCGCTAGATATATTTCCGATGTTCGTTTGAAGGCGTTGGACTTAGACTTTACCTTTCAGTATTCTGTTGCTCGGGGCAACAAATGTCCGTTTTATTGCGTTCACTCAGAATACTACCCTCTAAAAATCAAAACAGACATTCTTTCGTGATCTTCAACTATGCTTCATCCGTCCGATTACTACTCAGATGACGGCGTGTATCTAAAATAGACACAATACAATCCTTTAATCTACAATGTCAGAGAAAATCACCCGCAGTTCTAATCTGTAACAATTACTGCTCAATACTCGTTTAGTAAAGAGGAAAACCAGTTGCAGGAATCTACTGACACATCATCTGAAATTGAAAGGCTAGTGGATAAAGCTATAGGCGGCGATGGGAATGCCTTCGGGAGGCTTTACGATATGCACGTCGACCGGGTATACCGTCATATCTACTACAGGGTAAGTAACACAGCAGACGCTGAGGATCTGACACAGCAGGTCTTTATTAGAGCCTGGCAGGCAATCGGTCGGTATAAAAAGACGGCCAGTCCGTTCCTTGCCTGGCTGATTAGGATAAGCCATAACCTGGTTATTGATTTCTACCGCTCGAAGAAATCCGATGCACATATCGATTTTGATATGGTCTCTACCAAACCGGAAAGCGACCCGGAACACATGGCGGAGGCCAGCTTTAATCGACAGGAGATACGGCAGGCAATCAATAAGCTCAAGGGTGACCAGCAGCAGGTCATCCTGATGCGTTTCATAGAAGACTTCTCGTATTCAGAGATTGCTGCCGCTCTCGGTAAAAGTGAGGGAGCGGTAAGAGTTATTCTGCACCGTGGACTGGCAAAACTGAAAACAATCCTGGAAAAGGCATAACAGTGAAAAAGGTAGAAGAGATATTAATCCAGTGCATAGATGATATTAAGTCAGGCAAGGCCACTCTGCAGGATTGCCTCGGTCGCTATCCTGACATGCGACACGAACTAGAACCTTTACTGAGGGTTGCACTGAGTATTAAGGAACCGACTGATACCCGCCCTTCTGATGCCTTTAAGGTCAGGGCGAGGGTCAACCTGATGGAGCATATCCATGCCAGTCAAACGAAAAAGAAAGCGGTCAGGATACCCTCTCAAGCTGGCATCAGGCACGGATGGTTCATCGGATGGACGAGAGCTGTATCGATCGCCGTTGCCGTGATACTAGTTATATCTGCGGCAGGCACAGGTACGGCTTATGCTGCACAATCCAGCCTGCCCGGTGATACTTTATACTCAGTAAAACTCGGTACAGAGCAACTGCAACGGATAATAACACTTGATGATGCTGCCGAAGTAGAACTGGAGCTCAAGTTTGCCAGTACCCGCCTTGACGAACTGGAGGAACTCACCAGTATGCCGGCGGATCAGACTGCAATGACTACCGGCAGCTATGACAGGGTCCTCGCCATGTCTATCATCAATATCCCTCTTAGCGAACCAGAGAAGAATTACGCCACACAATCCGAACGGATAGCGATAGCCGTTACCGGCTACGAGAAAAACCTCAATCTGGCTATTACCAAGTCGCAAAGGATAATAGATGGCGAAACATCTCTGGAAATGGTTGCCCTGGCCATTCTAAACCATTTTGATAGACTTGATGAGATTGAAGACGGTGCTTCTGAGACTGCCCAAGAGGCTGTCATCAATTCTAAAGAGATAGCCATGAATGGTCATATTAATGCGTTACAAAACCTGGCAGAAGTTAATCCCGTTCGGGCGACCGAGATCAATATTCAGGCGATACAAGGCAGACTAAACAGGGCTGAAGCCGAAGCAGCGAAAGGTAACGGCAAAGGTGTGGAAGACGCTTTGCAGGAGTATGAAAAACTACGCCGCTTTGGCGAAGAAATCTCTAATTCAGCCGGGTCAAGAGGGCAGGATACCAAGGCAATTGATGAAATGAACGCCCGGGCTACGACCGGGCACCTCGAAACTCTGGGTACTATCTATGGGAATGTTCCCGAAGAGACCAAGGGCGCTGTAGAACAGGCGATGGGACTTGCAGTAGAAGAGCATGGGCAGGCGGTTCAGGGGCTGCAACAACAGGGTGCCCAGGGAGATATCCCAACTGAACCCCCTCTTCCAGAGAATATCCCTGATGACACGAAGAAAAATATTCAGGGATCAGGTTCCAATGATTCCGGAAAGGGGCGAAGATAGCCATCTTCGCTCTGCCTGCTGTTATTAGTTATTATAGCTAATTTTCGTAATTGCCAGATTTAAGTGTAACAAATCTCCAAAGTACTCCGTTATTGATTACAGAAATACCTGATAGGCAGTGATTGATTCTAAAAATTGTAAGAACTATTTTCAGTTTAAGCCATATGTAACAAACAACGGAGTCTTCCGTTAAATATAGTGACACCAAAGTTACGTAACTATTCAAGATAGAAATGAAGGAGGGAAATTATGAAGAAAAGCCTGGTAGTGATTACGGTGCTGACCCTATCGCTCTTACTCGCGGCAGGATGTGGCGGAGGAACACCGACTTCTACAGAGACGCCGACATCAACGACAACTCCAGATGAGCTAGTTCTGGAGATCACGGAACCTGCCGATGAGTCGGTGGTAGACGTATCGCGCATCACAGTATCCGGGAGCACTCTGGCAGATGCGGTTGTCAGCATTAATGGTGTAATTGCCGATGTCGATTACCAGGGTATATTTACCGATGAAGTCAATTTAGATGCCGGCCCCAATGTTATAGAAGTGGTCGCTAGTGACTTTTACGGTAATGAAAAATCGGCTATTCTCACGGTTATTTATGCTACGGCATTACCTCTTACGGTCAGTGAACCGTTAAACGACTCGGTGGTAACGTTACAGACGGTGACAGTAAGAGGAGCAACAAATGCAGATGCCACAGTCAGTGTTAACGGTAAAATTGTATCCGTAGATGAATCCGGTAATTTTAGTGAACCGGTCAACTTGGATCTGGGACCGAATCTTATAGAAGTGCTGGCCAGCGATTTCTACGGTAATTCGGCTACTGTAACCATCACCGTAATTTACAGCCCTTAAGCAGGGTAATAACAACCGGATAATTATTCATAAAAACAAGAGGAGGAAATAAAATGAAAAAGTTAGGAATCATTGTAAGTGTACTGGCAGGAGTCGCGATGCTTGGTAGTAGCGGGGGAAGTGTAATGGCTGCCAGCAGTGTAGATACACCCCCCGTACAGGAAGTAGTTGCTCAGGCGGAGCAGCCGTATCAGGGGATTGTTGGCACCGTTACCGAAGATAGCGATATCACAAACGGTATCGTTATACTTGAAACTAAAAATCTTGGTGAGGTAGAAGTTCTTCTTGATGATGGTACGATTTATAAGATACCGGGGCAGGATGAAGCTACAAAGGATGACATTGAGGTGGGAGACCGGCTGGCAATCCTGGCCACTGTAGGTGAGGACGGGAGCTATACTGCGACTCGTGCTATGATTGTACCCAGTGTTGCAACACGGCAACATATTAACGGTGTAGTCGTAGCTGTTCAGAATCGAATAATGACTGTCATGAATGCTGCCGGTGAAACCATGGCAGTAGAACTCCCTGAGGGAGTACAGGGTGGTGTGGTAGGCGATTTTATTTCAACAGCCGTCCGGAAATCTTCAGGTAATGAGAACCCTGTAGCCACCGGTACCCAGACGGCAGCAGAGGTCCAGACCAGGCTACAGACCCAGCTAAATGGAGTAGCCGGCCAACAGGTCGCTACCCAGGCTGAGGTGCAAACTAGAGAGCAGACAATGACACGGTTGGGGGAGAAGCTTGAGGGATTAGCCTTAAGAAACAAGGGTGTACTGGAGCAGGTTATGGCTAAAGCTCCCGAATCAGCCAAAGCCGGTATTCAAGCAGCCATCGGTAACTGCGAGCAGAGAATGGAGCAGGCTCGCTAGGCTATCCAGAATGCACAGCAAAAAGCAGGAAATACACAGGCACCGCAATCAGGTCAGTCTACAAATAACTCTGGTCAGAAAGGTAGATAACCGGGTAATTAAATAGATTTCATAGAGAAAGACAGGTCAGCTGACCTGTCTTTCTCTGTTTTTACACTCTAGTAGACTGGGGTACATTCACTCATCTTGTAACCACTGAAAAACTTCAAAAGGGCAAGTGAAACTTTTTCTACCCACTCTGTTGAGCTAGTGGTACCCCAATTCTTGGCTTTGAATATCACTGCTCATTCGCTAGATTACCACACCAAATAGTTTTTGACAGTTGATAATTCCTGTGGTATTATATGCATAAATGCACGATTATGCATATAGTTCTGGAGGATAACATGAGAGATTTGGTTAAGGTATATAAAGCATTATCGGATGAATCGAGACTAAGAGTTTTGAACCTCCTGTTCGAAAAGGAATGTTGTGTGTGTGAAGTGATGCAAGCCTTGGAAATTTCTCAGTCAAAGGCATCGCGCATTCTGAGCGCTCTATACGACGTTGGTTTTCTCAACCTCCGTAAAGACGGTCTCTGGTCGCTTTATTCTATCGATTGGGACGAAATGGGAGTAAATCTGAAAGAAATATTAGAAGCTACACGTAAAGGATTCGAAGGAAACAAGCAGATGGAAGCGGACTGTGAGCAGCTGAAAACGGCAGTGAGAGTTGGCCCTGGCTGTATTAATACAGTTTGTAAAACACGACTGACTACTAAAGCTTCACAGGCCTGAATGATTAATTTCGAAAGGTAATAATCTTCTGTGGATATACTTGGACAAGTACTGCAGGGTGGCTGGAATGCCCTTCTTGAGTATTTATCCGCACATGTACTGACCTGCCTTGTTCCAGCGTTCTTCATCGCCGGGGCAATTGCTGTTTTTGTATCACAGGGGGCTGTTCTTAAATACTTCGGGCCGAAGGCAAAGAAATTTCTCTCATACAGCGTCGCTTCGGTATCAGGTACGATCCTGGCTGTCTGTTCCTGTACCGTCTTACCCCTCTTCGGTGGCATATATAAGAGGGGTGCCGGTATCGGCCCGGCAGTAGCGTTCCTTTATTCAGGTCCGGCAATAAATGTCCTCGCTATTGTCTACACAGCTCGTATCCTGGGCTTCGACCTGGGTTTAGCCAGGGCTATCGGTGCTGTTGTCTTTGCCGCTGGGATTGGCTTAATTATGGCTCTTATTTACCGTAAGGAGGAGTCATTAAAAGATTCGGCGGCATTCGATGCACTGACGGCTGACCCTGAAGGCAAGAAATGGTGGCAGCAGATTGTTTTCTTTGCTGTCCTGGTAGGCATATTAATCTTTGCCGCTTCGAAGAACTGGATAGCAACCGGCATCCTGCTGGTAATTCTAGGCTTCATACTCTGGCGCTGGTTCACCCGGGGTGAGCTCGGCATGTGGATGAAAGAGACATGGCACTTCGTCAAACTCATCGTACCATGGCTTTTAGGGGGCGTGTTTGTTGCTGGTATTATCATCACCTTTGTTCCTCAGGACGCGGTTACCAACTGGGTGGGAGGTAACAGTCTTCTTGCCAATTTCATAGCTTCCTTTCTGGGATCACTGATGTACTTCGCTACCCTTACTGAAGTTCCCATTGTCAGCGCTTTTATGAACCTGGGCATGGGTAAAGGGCCGACACTGGCGCTTTTGCTAGCGGGGCCGGCATTATCTCTGCCTAATATGCTGGTCATCCGCAGCATCATGGGGACAAGGAAAACTCTCACCTATATAGCCCTAGTGGTAATCTTTGCTACTTTCACCGGCTATATCTTCGGGTTAATTACTCAGTAAATTTAAAGGAGGTAGAAAGAATGAAAATCAAAGTTCTCGGATCTGGATGCGCTCGCTGTCATCAACTGGAGCAAACTACCAGAGAGGTAGTCAAGGAACTTGGTATTGATGCCGAGATTGAAGACGTGAAAGATGTTAAGAAGATAATGGAGTATCCAATACTGACCACTCCAGGTCTAGTCATCGATGAAAAGCTGGTTTGTTCCGGTAGGGTACCTTCAAAGTCAGAGGTGACCACTTTCATTACTACGGCTCTGGCTACAGAATAGCGAAAAGCTGATGAGATATTGTTTAAGAATACAATAGATCGAAACTCATAAAAGGTTGAGTACATCGTGAAAATGCCTGAATTAAAGCACAGATTACTGATATTACTGCTGATGCTAATATGCTTCAGCTTACTGTTACCGGGGTGCGGTGAAAATACCGACCTCACTTCTACTTCTCTAAAGCAAGCCATATCCAACGGGAAACCAACCCTGGCTGAGTTCGGGCGCGGAGTATGTATCTCCTGTAAAGAGATGAAGCCTATTCTGGAAGAACTCTCGGTAGAGTACAAGGGCGAGCTGAATGTGGTGATTGTAGAGGTTGATGATAACATTGATTTGACCAGGCAGTTCGGTATTATGATGATACCCACCCAGATTTTTCTTGACTCTGAGGGGGAGGAAGTTTTTAGGCACATAGGGTTTTACCCTAAGGAAGAGATTATCGCCCAGCTGGAGAAAATGGGAATAGAGTAGCATGGAAGGACTGTTCAGTACTATCGGCGAACTTATTCAGACTCAAGGCTGGCTGGCTTTTCCTGCCTGTTTTCTGGGGGGAATTATTTCCAGCGCCAGCCCCTGTGTATTAGCCATGATACCGCTGGTCATCGGATACGTCGGTGGTTATTCAGAGGGCTCACAAAAGAAAGCCATCCAGTACTCGCTAATGTTCACACTAGGTCTAACTATCACCTTTACCGTCTTAGGTATAATCGCTGGTGCATTAGGGAGACTCTTCGGTGATGTCGGTGGATTCTGGTACTTTGTATTACCTCCCGTGGCCATTTTACTGGGCTTGTATCTCCTGTTTTCTGACAAATTGAACTTAAATGTTGGCTTATCGCAACGATTTATGCCCAAGAGGAAGGCACTATTCGGCGCTTTCTTGATAGGTCTTTTCTTTGGCATTGTAGCATCACCTTGCGCCACCCCGGTGCTGGCGGTAATACTAACCTTCGCCGCTACCAAGCAAGAAATTGCGTACAGTGGTGGACTTCTCTTGGCCTATGCCCTGGGACATTGGGTACTGGTTCTCGGCGCCGGGATATCGACAGGCTTTGCACAAAAGGTACTGGCCTCAAAAGGAATAAGTAACTTCTCCACGTACTCAAAGAAAGTAGGGGGAGTGATTTTAATCGGTGTGGGAATATATTTAATATTTACCTACTTACTGTAAATATTAAATAACAAGGGATGAAAAGTATGCTTGAAATAAGAAAAACCGCTGTCTCCTTCGACGAGAGGGAACTGATGAATCTGGAAAGGATCATCACGGACTCTGACGAGGAAGAAGCGTTTCTATTTCTGAAAAAATGCCTATACGACCGTATTTTGCACTCTCAGCAGGGGAGACTTAAATCTCATCTGGATTCTGCCAATCCTGTAGAAGGTTTTAAACAGAGTAATATCACTTAAATCAACTGCAGCTTGATGAAATAGGAAGGATAAAATGGCCGAAAAAGAGAGAAAACTAGGTATCTGGGGTAAGTATCTGACTTTATGGGTAGCATTGTGCATTGGAGCGGGAATCGGACTGGGACGGCTATTTCCCGGTTTGTCCGACGTTCTGGCCAAACTTGAGGTGGCAAACATATCCATTCCGATAGCCCTACTCCTGTTCGCCATGATTTACCCGATTATGGTGCAGATAAGCTGGGAGGAGATTAAAAACGCCCTGAAATCGCCGAAACCCATCGGACTTACATTGTTCGCTAACTGGGCAGTCAAGCCCTTCACCATGGCGCTGTTCGCCTGGTTGTTCCTCGGTGTCATCTTTAAAGGCTCTTTGACACCGGAGCAGGTTGAACAGTACCGTGCCGGGACAATCCTTCTCGGGGTAGCTCCCTGCACAGCGATGGTGTTGGTCTGGAGCTATCTGGCTAAAGGTAATATGGGCCATACCCTGGTAATGACTGCCATAAACTCCCTAACTATGGTTGTACTATATGCTCCCTTAGCCGTACTACTGCTGGGAATTTCCGGTATCAGCGTTCCCTGGGATACCATCGCACTCTCGGTGACGATATACATCGTTACGCCATTGATAGCCGGCTATTTAACCCGCAGATGGACAATACAGAAAAAAGGTATCGAGTGGTTTGAAAAGAAGCTGGAGCCGTCTCTGGGTAAAGTTTCCGTAATCGCTTTGCTCATCACACTGGTTGTCCTATTCACTTATCAAGGACATATTATTGTTGAATTACCAGCAATAATCGGCATGATAACTCTAGCTATTCTGGTGAATATTCTAGTAGTATTTGGAATCACCTATCTAGCTGCCCGTATTATGAAAATGCGCTACGGTGATGCTATCCCTGCGGCTATAATTGCCGGCAGCAACCATTTTGAGGTGGCCATCGCCGTGGCTACCACCCTTTTTGGGGTTGCCTCAGGCGCGGCACTAGCGACTGTGGTCGGTGTACTTACCGAGGTACCGATAATGCTATTATTGGTCTGGATTTCGCTCCTTACCAAGAAAACGTTTCCGAAGCATCTACAATGATTTTACAATTTAAATATGGGAAGTAATTAAATTAAAGAATAAAAAAGTAGGAGATATGAAAATGGAAAAGAATATAAAACAGGTAGTAAGGGAGGAATATGCCAAGATTGCCATACAAGACGGCTCGTGTTGTTGTGGTTCGGCTAGTTCGTGCTGCGGTAATGATAATGCTGCTCAGGTTATGAGTAAAGCAATAGGTTATTCTGACATCGAGATGAATGCTGTTCCTGAAGGAGCTAATCTCGGCTTGGGGTGTGGTAATCCGGTGGCAATTGCTTCGCTGAAGGAGGGAGAGGTAGTTCTTGACCTTGGGTCCGGAGCTGGCTTCGACTGCTTTCTAGCTGCGAATGCGGTAGGGAATAAAGGAAAAGTAATCGGTGTCGATATGACCCCAGAGATGATTGCCAGAGCCAGAGAGAATGCCGATAAAGGTGGCTACACTAACGTAGAATTCCGGCTCGGTGAGATTGAGAATCTCCCTATCCCCGACTCCCGTGTTGATGTCATTATTTCAAATTGCGTTGTGAACCTTTCTCCGGAGAAAAGTCGGGTTTTCGCCGAGGCATACCGGGTATTGAAACCGGGAGGTAGGGTTATGGTCTCGGACATAGTGTTGTTGAAGACATTGCCGGATGAAGTTCGAAATTCTATTGAGGCATATGTTAGCTGTATCGCTGGGGCCGCATTGAAAGATGAATATATTGAAGCCATGAAACTGGTCGGTTTTCAAGATATTGAGATCGTGGGGGAAACGCCTCTTTCCTTCGAATATTCGCCCACCGTTCAAGTTGAAGACAAAGCGAAGGGTATGTCAGCACAACTTGTGAATGTAATGGTTACAGATTCGGTTGTGAGTATGAAGATTTCAGCGGTCAAACCGGGCTAATTAATTTTTGCTGATCGGGATAAATATAGTGCGATAAGTGAAAATGCGGTATACTTCACAAGAAAGTAGATTGAGACCTTTGAAGAAGTGGGGATTGGAGTTCTAATTTTTGCAATGATTGGAGAAAGGTGGTACAATATTTGTTTAGGAAAGTCGAAATTTAAATAGTCTGAACCTTTAAGCTGGTCCGGTGAGGCTGGCAAGGGGAAGCAGGTAAGTGCAAGCAGCTTAGACCTCTTACCAGCCGCGGTAAGAGGTTTTTCTATGTCAGTTAAAGTCATAATGACCCCGGAGGACATCAGGCGAACCCTGACTCGCATCGCCCACGAAATCATAGAACGGAACAAGACTACCCGGCATATAATCCTGATCGGGATACACACCCGGGGTGTGCCCCTGGCAAGGCGGCTGGCCGCCAACATCGAGGAATTTGAACAGGTAAGGGTGCCGGTTGGTACCCTGGACATCAGTTCCCATCGAGACGACCTCTCTCCACTAAAGCTGCGGTCCATTATCCACCGGACCGACATCCCGGCAGATATTAATGACAGGTC
>JGI24025J20009_10002846_pt1 | contig 12114 bp, 12 predicted proteins | sample Cruoilmetagenom3_FD_20009 | JGI IMG/M metagenome (IMG submission 20009)
CAATCTAGATTTGAAGCCTTGCCTATTAAGAAAATATTAGCCTCGTATCGGTATTCTATCTGCTGCTGGCTAATGGTATAATTCTATTGAGACTTGGAAAGACAATATCAGCGACAAAGCATTGAAGGACAGGATGCCTCATTGCAAGTTGAAATGAGGAATCTCAACTAAGAATCCTGAAATAGCCAAGTGCAACTGAAGAGGAGGATTACGAAATGGATAGAAAACTAATAGCAAGGTGTGGTGCCTACTGCGGTGACTGTGAATGGAGAGAGAAAATGAACTGCTTGGGGTGCCAAATGGCAAAGGGCAACATGTTTTGGGGTGAATGCCTGGTTGCCAAGTGTTCCATCGAGAAGGGCATAGAACATTGTGGATTATGTTCAAGTCTTCCCTGTAACATACTTCAGGAAGCTTTCGACCACCCTGAGCATGGTGATAACGGCGAAAGATTGGCCAACTTGAAAGCCTGGGCGAGAGGTGAAGATTCCTACATTAAATTAGGAACATTTCCTTCAAGGGATGATGGTTGAACTAGCTCTGTAGCTAGTCCAGCATGCCATTAAAATCCCTTCTCAGAAGTTACCCTCTGCTATTAACCGATAAAGTCTCAACCTATCCTCAAAACTTCACCACCGTTAACCTGTTTATAGAGTTGAAGGGCATCATCAAAGGCAAGAGACTTAGAGTAGTGTTCAGCCATTGAAAGTTGCTCCCATCCACCAAGAGCTTGAACTACTCGGATAGGTGAACCAACCTTTACGTTATGGATGCAAAACTCTCTTTTTGTTTACCAACTATAATATTTGAGGTAAAATAGGTTCGGTCTCGCGGGAGTAACTCAGTGGTAGAGTTCCTGCCTTCCAAGCAGGGTGTCGCGGGTTCGAGTCCCGTCTCCCGCTCCACATGGCTTCAGAATCTGTCGATATATCGACGGATTTTTTCATTGTCAGACAGACTACCCAAGAAGTAAGTAGTTGCAAATACTTGCCAATTTCAACGTAAGATTTGAAGCCCGACGGCCTAACTGAAAATTACCACATATACTTGTAGTAGTCATTGACATTATAGGCCCAATCATTTACGCTTCTAATGCTGGTTAAGAGTACAACTTAGACTATGGCGATCGATATGATGCCCGAGACCTCATCGATTTCATCGAGCACGTTGAACTCTCTTTTCGTCATGATTTTAACGAGTATTTTGTCGAGCAAATGGATTTGCCGAAGGAAAATGTATGGTAAAGATTGCCTGCTTGGGCACCATTTCTTGATACAAACATCTTGGGTATAGAAATTGATGAAGGGCCGAGTAGAAATTTATAAAGATTGGTGCAAGAAATGCGGTATCTGTGTGGCATTCTGCCCATTTGGCGTGTTAGACCTTGACAAGGAAGGCTATCCCTTTGTCAAAGCCCCAGAAAAGTGCAAAGGATGTGACTGGTGCGACATAAGATGCCCCGATTTTGCTATCATAGTGTCACGAGATGAAAAGAACCAGAAAGAATGACCGCATTCTACTTCAGGGTAGCGAGGCCTGTGTTCGTGGAGCACTTATAGCCGGTTGCCGTTTCTATGCTGGCTACCCAATTACGCCAGCTACTGAAATCATGGAGCAAATGTCCCGGCAGCTTCCCAAAGCGGGTGGCGTCTTCATTCAGATGGAAGACGAGATTGCTAGTTTAGGAGCTGTGATTGGAGCCTCACTAACGGGACTCAAGAGCATGACTGCTACCAGTGGCCCGGGGTTCTCCTTGATGCAGGAGCATATAAGCTTCGCCTGTATGGCAGAGGTTCCTTGTGTGATAGTGGATGTGATGCGAGGCGGTCCTAGCACTGGGCTGCCTACTCTACCGGCCCAGGGCGATGTTATGCAGGCACGCTGGGGAGCCCATGGCGACCACCCAATAATCGTCCTCTGTCCTTCGTCAACATACGAGTTCTTTGACCTTACTATAAAAGCTTTTAACCTTTCAGAAAGGTATCGCACTCCGGTGATATTGCTGGCAGATGAGGTAATAGCTCATATGCGGGAAAGCGTTATTCTTCCACCAAGCGACAAGCTAGTTATTGAAGAGAGACGTAAACCTAATGTTCCTCCCGAGTGGTACACGCCCTACGATGATAGACAGACAGGCGTACCTCCCATGCCTGCCTTCGGTGAGGGATACCGTTATCATGTAACGGGTTTAGCCCACGATATACGGGGTTACCCAACGACACGTAGTGATGAAGTGGGAACCCTCATTGACCGTCTTTTCAGCAAGATTTCCAAAGATTTCCACCTCCTTCAATGGTTCGATTCGTACCAAGCTGAAGATTCCGTGGTCACCATTATCGCTTATGGTTCGGTAGCTAGGTCAGCGCTACACGCAGTAAAGGAAGCCAGAGAAAAAGGGCTAAAGGTAGGACTAATTAAGCTTAAAGTGCTCTGGCCATTCATGCGCCATACTGTAATAAGGTTTTTGGAGAGCTCGGCAAAGGTGCTTGTCCCTGAGATGAACATGGGGCAACTGTCACGGGAGGTCAAGAGAGTTAGTCAGGGAGGATGTGAAATAGTGACATTAAATAAAGTAGATGGAACTATGATTTCCCCCGAAGAGATACTGAGAAGCTTGGAGGATATTTACCCTTGAAAGAACGTGAACATCTGATTTACAAATATCTTCGCTCGAGTAAGAGGTTCCCACATATCTGGTGTCCCGGTTGTGGTATTGGTATCCTGCTCGGTGCACTTATCAGAGCCATTGATGGCGGTGGGTATGGTAAGGACGACATCGTCCTTATTTCCGGGATAGGGTGTTCCGGCCGATTACCAACATATGTTGACTTCAATACTTTGCATACTACCCATGGCAGAGCGCTTACCTTTGCTACCGGGATAAAACTGGCCAATCCATCTCTCAAAGTAATTGCAGTTATGGGGGATGGGGATGCTATCGCTATCGGGGGGAACCATTTTATACATGCTGCTAGAAGGAACGTTGGAATTACCTCAATAGTCATCAACAACCAAACATATGGCATGACTGGCGGGCAATTTTCTCCTACTACCCCTTTTGGGCTAAAGACAAGCTCTTCCCCCTACGGAAACCTAGAATCCCCCTTTGACATCTGTGGACTAGCCAGGGAAGCTGGAGCCACCTTTGTGGCACGGTCTACTGTTTATCACGCTCGCCTCCTTGAAGAAATAATCGGGATGGCTCTTCACAGGGAAGGATTTTCCGTGGTTGAAGTCGTCTCTCATTGTACGACGTACTTCGGTCGGGAGATAGGCTTGGAATCACCAGTAGAAATGATGAAGTGGCAGAGAGACAACGCAGTACTGGTAGAGAAAGCAAGGGACCTTGGGGAGGAAGAGCTCAGACAAAAGATAGTAATTGGCGTGCTGGTAGATAGAAAGGCGCCGGCATACCATGAAATGTATAAAAAACTGATAGCGAAATGCAGGTTGGAAGACAATGCGCTATGAAATAAGAATTGCCGGCAGCGGGGGACAAGGAATCATAATAGCAGGAATCATCCTAGCTGAAGCAGGTATCTTTAAGGGATACTATGTTATCCAAAGTCAAAACTATGGTCCTGAAGCCCGCGGCGGGACTTCCGTCTCAGGGGTAATCATCAGCGATACCGAAATAGATTATCCTAAGACGCTGGGCTTGGACATATTACTGGCCTTCAATCAGAGGGCTTGTGACGAAAACCTGCGCGATATGAAGCCTCAGGGCTTGGTCATAGTAGACGCTGATTTGGTGAATAGTGTATTTTGGGTGAATGTAGTAAGAGCGCCTTTTTTCCGATTGTCTCAAAATAAATATAAAGAGCAGAAATTTGCCAATATGTTGGCTGTGGGGGTATTGGCACCTTTCTGCCCTTGGTTTTCTACCCACTCTATCCATAGAGCCATTGCTAAAAGGATGCCTCAGGGAACTATCCAGTCGAATCTGGTCGCGTTCCGGGAAGGCGTCAAGCTGGGTAGGGATTTGAAGAAAAACATCGCGTTTCAAGAACTCGAAGGCCCTGTAGAGGTCTAGGCAATATTTGCCGATTTGTAGGACATCAAGAGAAGTGAAGCATTAATCCAAAATAAATGCTATCCCGTATTTGTTTCTATCTCATTGCAAAGGCGAATTTGAGCTACTCCAGCTTTCAATGCTGACCTCCGAGGGCTAAGCCATTCCCTGTTCGATTATTTCCTCAACAGCTCTTGCCCAGCCCTCCGGGCCAATCCCCTCCACCCTGTGGAGATGAGGTATATCTAGCTCTTCCCAAATCCCTCCCGGTTTTTGTACCAAGACGGGGATATCCACTGCTGAGAGCATAGGCAAGTCATTAGGGCTATCACCTATGGCTATGGTCTTTATTTGTCCTGATTTTCTGTTGAATAAGTCGATTAGAATTCGTGTGGCCTTACCTTTATCGTTAGGTCCTGTGACGTCACAATAGCGGCTGCCAGATGTATAATTGAGGCCCATTTTCCTTATCGCATTTAACACTCTATTAATCTCGTCCGGTATTCCCTGAAGATTAAGGGTTTCGTCATACTCTTTGGCTTTGGCTCGCTGTGCGGCCTTGAGATCCAAGTTCGTCAACGATGCCACTTCCTCCGCACTCATATCACCAAAACCTCTAAAATTGAGCCCGGTATCAGCTCTTATCTGTGTCAGAATCTCTCTGATTCGGTGATAGGGGATACCGAGTTCAATTACCTGGTAACTATCCTTAGCTTTATGATACTCAAAATCAAACGGGAAATAGCCTTGAGAGATGAAGACCGCCCCTCCATTTTCCACGATGAAGGGGTCGTTTATCCGCAGCTCTTTTCGATATACCTCTTGCTCAGCTCTGGTCTTGGCCGAGCAGAAGATAATAGGTACTTCTTGGCTTCGTAAATGCCCTATGGATGGCAAAGCTGCGTCATAAGAGTAAGTTTCTAGGTCGAGCAAAGTGCCATCTAAGTCGGTAAAAATAACTGGCTTCAACTTCATCAAGCTTAACCCTTCCCATGAGCGAATCCCAGCTTGGCGTCATTCATTGGTTTAATCAAATACCTGCCTTCTTTAGAAATTGCTCTATCATTGACCTTTCCGCCTCATTGAGCAAGTTGCTCCGGTACGCTACCGAGTCAAAGAAGAACTGAACGTGCTGAGGCATCTGCCAGAGCTCTTTTTCTGCATATAGGTAGCCGTAACGGGTGGAACTGGCTAATTTCTCCTGACTCACTTCATCACTATCATACCCAACATGCTCCACTAACTCAGGGGTAAAGCCATTCTTGCGTGCTATTGCGTTGAGGGTACCATGAATTCCCGTACCATGCTGGGCCGCATCTTTACTTCGGTCAGCATATTGTGCAGGTAACCCAAGCTTTTTGGCTGCCTCTCGATGAGGATGCTTGCCAACCCTGTCTTCGGCAGAGGTAATCTTGAGGTGTGGCGATACACTCATTGCCAGCTTGACCACCTCGATGTCAGCGTAAGGGAACACCTTTTCCACCCCATGCGCTATAGCAATCCGGTTCTCTCTATCAAAGGTCTCCACATCGGCTCTCTCTAAATCACCCCACATATTCTGCAGAAGACCGTCATAGCCATCTTTGGCAATAACTTGAGGATACCAGCTGTAGCCTCCCCATAGCTCGTCTGGACCCTGACCGGAGAAGATTACCTTGAGACCATCTTGGCTTGCCATCTCCACCGCGGCATAGACTCCAATACCGGTTTCAATTTGTACAAAGTCCCTCTCCTCAACAGCAGCAGCTACTCGGGGTATGTATGACTCAATCTCATCCTGGCTCAGCCTTCTTACCTTATGCTTTAGCCCTAGCTCTTGAGCAAAGCGCTCGGCATATTCAGTATCGGTCGCTCCCTCTACGCCAGCAGTATAAGTGGTTACCTCAATGCCCCTCATTGCAGATATATCTGAGACGAGCTTAGCTATCAGGCAACTGTCTACGCCTCCTGAAACGAGCGCTGCCACCCTTTTAACCTTGCTTAACCTCTTCTCAACAGCCGCCTTAAGCAGGGCGCAGTAGCTGTCAACAGCCTCAACCAGGTCGTTGATGGTCACTTGAATGTTCATCTTGCTCAATGGGTAGGCTTCATCAAGAATAATGCCATCTTTGCCAAATGAGACAACCATTCCTGCTCGTAGGGGTCTTACATTACGCANCCCTATCTCCCACAGAGCCGTCTTCCTTGAGGCAAAGGCAAAAAATTTGTTATTTTCGGCATAGAAGGCTGGCCTGAGGCCGGCAAAATCCCTCATTAGCACTACTTGCTTTTCGTCACTTGCTGCCAGACAGAATTCGCCATCAAGCATAGGCGACACCTGTTTTAGTGCATCAACTAGGTTGCCTTGATATCTTTCTGCCAGTAAGTAAGCTACTATCTCGGCTGTACTTCCGCTAGCTGGTTCCTGCTTCGGGGCGAGGCTCAATCTTAGATTCTCACTATTATAGAGATTACCCTCATAAAGCACGGACAAATTGACACTGTGATTAAAGCCAGGCCTTGCTGAGCCCTGTTGTCTGGTGGCAAACGAGACCTGCCCCAGAGCCTGTCTTCTTATCGCCTGAGCATCCCTTTGCCACCTGTGTGACACTCCCGCGGAAACAAGCCAGGACTCGTCAGACATATTGCTATCCAGGGTACTCATCAGAGAGTGTATCTGGCTGCTTACGTCTTCATCATTCCGATTTACAATACCACAAATAGGACACATATAAACTTAAACTTCCTTCTGGCTTTAGGGATCAAATCCAGAACATTTGTTCAATTGGTGTGTTTGCTGACTATCAGATTTAAAGTGGGGGTTAGCCAAATCATGATACTTAGGGTTGAGTTGCATTTGACTCAGCATAGCCATCCGGCCAGACCAGGGTACCTTTATCCAATATGTTTCCTGAAGCAACTGTAACACTATCGCCCAGCACGCAGTTATCGGGAACATGGCTGCCTTGTTCCACATAGCTATGGGAGCAAACTACGCAATTCCTGAGTATTGCTTTCTCACCCACTCTCGAGTGGTGCCACAGTACCGCTCCTTGCACTACTGCGCCTTTGCCAATTTCACAGTGCGGCCCCAGAACGACGGGCCCTTTTAGCTTGGCACCCTCAGCAATAATACATCCTTCAGCAATCAAAACCGGCCCCTCAATTTGGGCAGTAGGATGGAACTGACTCTTTCCTTTAGCTTGAATGCCTCTACCAACCTGCTGTAAAAGCAGGTCATGGTTTGCCTTCAGATATTTCTCCGGCGTACCGATATCAATCCAATAGGCGTCAGAAGGATAGCTCAAGATAGGCTCACCTATCTCAAGAAGTCTCGGAAAGAGATAATTTTCAAACATAGACGGAGTTGATGCTGGGATATGTGCTAAGACCTCAGGCTCCAATATGTAGATACCGGCGTTTATCATGTTAGTGGTGACCTTGTCCCAGGTCGGCTTCTCAACAAAGCGCTGTACCACGCCCCGGGTATCAGTCTCCACTACCCCGTATATGGTAGGATTATCTACCGGTGTCAATGCTATGCTAACTTTGGGCTTAACTTCTTTGTGGCGTTTCATCATAGCTGTGAGGTCTATCTTGGTGATAATGTCCCCGTTGAAAACAAGAAATGGCCCATCCAGGTATGATTCAGCATTCTTCACTGCTCCGGCTGTGCCCAGAGGCGACTCCTCCACCAGGTAGGTGAGCCGAACTCCGAGTTGAGTACCATCATCCAAACAGCTTTGGATTAGGTCAGGAAGATAACCCATGGCAAGAATAGCATCAGTAACTCCGTGCTCTTTCAAATAGCCCAGCAAATGCTCCAAGAAAGGTCGGTTCAGGATAGGCACAAGCGCCTTGGGGGTATTGCAGGTCAGTGGGCGTAGCCTCGTCCCTTCCCCACCGATAAGAATGACCGCTTTCATTCCTCTTCTTCTAATGCTGAATACGATTTCATGTGTTCCGCCATAACTGTGGTGAACTTCTTCAAGTTTATAGCCCTTAGTGGAGTAATAAGGCGTGGTTTTGGTGGTTCTTCATCCGGCTGGATGGCATTCTGCTGTAAAAGCTCGTTGATAATTAACTGCTTGGTCTCCTTTTCACAGAGTGGAGAGTGATAGATAGCCCCCAGACTTGGCAATAGCATTTCCACCAGAAGATGATGCCCACCCTTTTCTTCATGGAGGTGGGGATTCCTTGTCCCGGTCTGGAATATCTCAACGCCATGTTTGGCAGTGGTGGGGTGTGCCATGGGTAAGACACCACCAAACCCTTCGAAGATAGATATGAGTTCCTGAGATTCCACAGCGTAGCCTGAGGCATAAGTGAGTATTTCTGCCAGTCTCAAGCTCATAGCATGCTCCCCGGCATTGCCTGTCTTGATAATCGCAGTTTCAAATCCGGTTTTATTTGAGATCAGAGAGTTCATGCACTTGTTAGTTATCTCTGATACTCGACCCCATCTCTTAAAAAGCATACCTGCCGAAATTTTAGGCTTGTAGCGCCACAAAACCCTGACCATGCTATAAGGGGATTTAGCCATGCTGAAGCCGGTAGCGTAGCACCTGGCATACTCCCATACAGCACCGGGAAAATAATTATCAGCATCGATAAAGCCAACAAAATCTTTCTTGGCAACCATAGCGATAAAGATTGCAGCTAACATGCCTTCAGCCTTGCCATTCCTTATCAACTCATCCTCTCCCAAAATGTCAGTGTAGCCAGCCTCAGCGAGAGCACGGGCTAGTATGGGGTCTTTCTGGTGAATAATCAGAGCCTCACGGCGAGTAAAGTGGCAGAACTGGTTCAGTGCGTCTTTCTCCATCCTGAACCGGTCAACCCGCCTTCTCTGGCTGTTAGAGACTACGATTATCAGGCACTCATGAGGAACTCCACTGATAACACCTTCGAAGAGCTTGAGCTTCTCGTCCTTAGTAGGGATGACAATAGCCATTTTCTCTTCGAAGTCCTTGATAACATCCTCTTCAATTTTTTGCACGGCGATATTCTCTCGCGGAGGAAGTTCCTTGGCTCTGCCAGAGTCCAGTTCCAATACCTGCTGCACATCGTTAATCCGAACTGAGCCAAAACGCTCAGTGTATCTGGGGCTTTCTATTCTCATTTTCCTTAACTTCTGTCTTGAGGCATGAAACAAAGTGCTCTTTCAAGCTTTTGCCCACATTGTGACCTGTCCTTGGCTGCGTANCTATTTAAGTTCCGGTTAAGAAGATATTAGCAGTCTACCAGTTTGGACTAGTGAGGTCAAAAGAAACAATCGTTTAGCCAAGGTAGCAAAGTTGCGCGCAGCTTAATATTCTCAAGTACAGATTTCGCGAGGTCTATCCCCTCTGTATGACTTAATTCCGAATCCCTTGGTGCCTGTCAGTCTATCGAACTTTAAATTCGCTCAGCTGGCTAGGGGAGACAGCATTCTAGCTAGGTTTCAAGCACAATAAAAACCTCTTTTGTTCGATGAGCAGTAGGCCAAGCATTCGTATCCTTTTGACTGTAAAGAGACGATGGTGACTCTAAGAGGTGTCTCTTGTCCTTACCAAACCAGTTGTTGCCTGACAGGCAAGTATGGTAAAATCAGTCAAGTAAGTGGCGGGAGGTTAAAAAAGCGGTCATTTGACTGCGGCAGAAGAGAGGCAATTTTCTCCCGCTTTTCAGGTTTAAAAAGGGCAGAAAATGGAGTTCAGGGACGGCTCCTATTTCCAAGCAGGGTGTCGCGGGTTCGAGTCCCGTTTCCCGCTCCACACAAAATTGGTTGCCATGAAAGGTGAAACTTTCCATGGGTGGAAGAGTGGGCTCGTAGCTCAGTGGCAGAGCGGCCGGCTCATAACCGGTTGGTCGCAGGTTCGAATCCTGCCGAGCCCATTTTATAGCAAACCAAATGGGAAGCCGGCGCACCTCACAAGGTTTGCTCGATAGCCTTTTCTTTCTTATATCTCCCATCAATTCAGGGTATCCTGTGTGGGGCAGGTTGATTTTAAGTCAATTCTGTCGATGCCAAAGTCCGTTATCAATCGGTGATACCTAGTAAGAAGATATATTGACAATAATCAGGGGCAGTGTATAATGTAAGATACATAGTATGCCGATGTATCAAGAACTGGTCAAATGCCTGACAAAACCATAACCTACGAAGAGCTAACACCCGGTTACAAATTTCCTCCTGCCGTCTATGAATTGGGTGCCTCCTTCGTCTCTAAATATCTGAAAGCGGTGGATAGCGTTGGTAATGGATTTGTTCCCCCTTTGGCCATTACAGCCTGTGCCATAGCTGCTATGACAGGGTCTATTCCCCTGCCACCTGACACTATCGCTATACATGCTTCACAAGAATTAGAGTTTTTCAAACTGGTGCCCATTGGCGACACTATAGAGTGTCACATAGGAGTGGCACAAAAGATAGCTCGGGGCAAGATGAGTATGTTAATCCTGGAGATCGAGGTTTTTGACAAAGGCAAAGAAAAGGTGCAATCTGGAAGGGCAACTATAGCATTGCCCACCTAAGAAAGAAATGCTAACAGAGATTCAAGAAGGGAAGGCTCTTAATCCTGTGGTAAGACATATCACGCAGGAGAAAATTAATCTTTATGCTGAGGCATCGGGTGATTTTAATCCCATCCACGTAGACGAGTCTTTTGCCGCTAAAACTCCTTTGGGTGGAACTATTGCTCATGGTATGCTTAACTTAGCTTATGTATCGGAGATGATGACTTCAGCTTTTGGTCGAAGCTGGCTGTCTGGGGGTAAGCTTCGAGCAAAGTTTAAAGAGTCGGCACGCCCTGGAGATACTCTGACTATCAACGGTAAGATTGATTGCATTGAACAGAAAGATGATGTATCATACGCAAATTGCAGTTTTGAGTGCCGTAATCAAAAAGGCGAAATGATAGTCACAGGGGAGGCAATAATCAAGTTATCAAGTGATAAGAGATAGGAATATGGTTCAAAATGGCAGAATAAGGGTGGCAGTGGATGCCATGGGTGGTGATCATGCCCCTGAAGTAATAGTTAAGGGGGCGGTGCTTGCAGCTCAGAAGGGCGATGTGGAAATCTTCTTGGTGGGCACCGCAAACATTCTGGAAAAGGAATTAGCCAAGTACAAATTCACCAACGGTTCATCCATCCATGTCGTCGAAGCCAGCGAAGTTATCAAGGAAAATGAGTCGCCGGTTGACGTAATTCGTCGCAAGCCTAATTGTTCTGTTGCCGTAGCGGCAAAGATGGTAAAATCGGGCGAAGCAGATGCATTATTGAGTGCTGGATCTACTGCAGCAGTTGCGATAAGTGCTATTCAATTTATGGGCATGGTGGATGGGGTGTATCGTCCGGCAATTGTTGGCTCTCTGGGTAGCTTTGCACCGAATACTGTGATGGTAGACCTCGGAGCTAATGTAGATTGTAAGCCACATCAATTTCTGGCTTTTGCCATCGCTGGCTCGGTCTATGCTGAGAAGTTCCTTAACATCACTGACCCTAAGATAGCTTTGCTAAGCACTGGAAGTGAAGAAAGTAAAGGGAATGACGCAGTGCGTGAAGCTTATTCCCTTCTTAAAAATAGTGGGTTGAACTTTATTGGCAATATAGAAGGCAGCGATATCTTAAGCGGCGAGGCCAATGTCATCGTCTGTGACGGCTTTGTAGGCAATGTTCTTTTGAAGTTCTATGAAAGCATTGGAGGTTATGCCCAGGTTTGGATAGAGCAAAAGCTGAAAAAGTACCCACCCCTACGTGCCTTAGTTAGACTATTGTTTAAGGGATTGTTCCCGGTAACCAAAATATCCAATGAGACTGAGAAGCGAGTTGGTGGCATTTTGTGGGGTGTTGATGGGGTTGTGAAGATAGCGCATGGAGCTAGCCGAGCTCCCCAAATAGCTAATGCTATAGAAAGCGCCAAGGAAGCGGTAAAAGCCGGGGTTGTGGAAAGTTTGAAATCGGAATTAGCAAAATTCAACCAGGGAGGTAAATTATGACTATTGAAGAGCAGATAAGAGAAATCATAGCCAAAATTACTCGTGTTGATAAGAGCATTATCACTCGAGAAAGCACATTTAAAGAGATTAAGGCGGATTCTCTGGATGTAGTGCAGGCATTGGTAGCAGTGGAAGAGACCT
>JGI24025J20009_10002847_pt1 | contig 12107 bp, 9 predicted proteins | sample Cruoilmetagenom3_FD_20009 | JGI IMG/M metagenome (IMG submission 20009)
ACCTCCCCTCCCTATCAACAACGACATTGCTGCAGTGCAATATACACCCAGGCATGCAGGGGTGACTCCATTTGCTGCCTTGACTTATGAGGGCTGCTACTGCTGATTTTGAGCCTATTTTGCTAGCTCCCTCAAACTGTCCAGAAGTGAAGTTTCTAACTGGCAAACTGTGGTTATAATCGCTGACCCATGCCAGTCCACCCAGAGTGCCATATGCTCGTGTTAAACCAGCCCCCTTGCTCTCATCCAGGAATTTGGCATATTCCTTAACGAGGTTCCGAAGGGCCTCGGCATTTTTTGCCCCTACCGGCTTTGTCCCGGTGTCATCAATTATAACTGCTTTTATCCGTTTGGAACCCATAACTGCTCCCGGACCACCTCGAGCTGCATGGCGGGCAGGTCGGCCATCCATATCGGTGCAGGCTACGGTTGCCGTTGACATCTTCATCTCTCCGGGAGCGCCAATTGAAATGACAGCAACGTCCTTACCATGAGCCTGCCTTAATTTGTTGACCGTGGCATAGTTAGTGAGTCCGGCCAGGTCATCCGCTGGCAGAATGGTCGCACCATCTTTAGTCACCTTTAGGAGATACAATTTAGTATCAGCAGGCTGACCTTCCAAAATAATTGCTTTAATGCCTAGTCTACCTAACTTCCCAGCTGCTGTCCCGCCAGCGTTGGTCTCTTTAATTCCTTGCGTCAGGGGACTCTTGAACCCTACGGATAGCCGGCCTGATGAGGGGAAGTGGCTGCCACCAAGTAGTCCAGGGGCAAAGATAATTTTGTTGTGTTTGCCCAAAGGGTGGGAAGTCGGAGGAACCTCCCGATTGAGAATTCTCGCGGTCAAGCCTCGCCCACCTAACCATTCGTACTCTGGCGGGGAATCCTCTAAAACCACTTTTAAGTTGGTCATATCAACTCTCAAAAATGTGCTCATTATTGACCTCCTTGCTCTAGACGGGCCTCTTTTGCCCCTCAGCTATGATAGAGTATATTCTTCTGACCAAGTTTGGGTTGCTGCACACAACATGCAACCCTGTTGCACCTGTGCTTATATAAGTCTTAAAGCTATCAGAATGGCTCACTGCTCTTCTAGATATCCAGGTTTCTGACATTTTGAGCATGGGCCTGGATGAAGGTCTTACGAGGCAAAACCTCGCTACCCATTAACATGTGAAATGCCTGGTCTGCGGCCATGGCGTCTTCTATCTCCACTTTAAGCAGAGTTCTAGTGGCAGGGTTCATAGTTGTTTCCCATAGCTGCTCAGGGCTCATCTCTCCCAGTCCTTTATACCGTTGAATCTCTAATTTATTTTCTCCTAGCTTCCTAATTCTCCTTTCCTTTTCCTGTTCAGAGTAAACCCACAACTGTTGTTTACCTGCTTTGATGCGATAAAGAGGCGGTTGGGCGATGAAAAGATGTCCCTGGTTAATTAGCTCTCCCATGTGGCGGTAGAAGAAGGTAAGGAGCAAAGTGCGTATATGGGAACCATCAACATCAGCATCGGTCATGATAATTATTCGATGATAGCGAAGCCTAGAAAGATCGAGTTGCTCGTCGGCATTGGCTTTCAACGCTGTGACGATGGCTCTTATCTCTTCGTGTTCTATAATCTTGTCTTTAGTAGCCTTTTCCACATTAAGTATTTTGCCTCTCAGAGGGAGAATAGCTTGGAAGCGGCGGTCTCGTCCTTGCTTAGCTGAGCCACCGGCTGAGTCACCCTCAACTAAGTAGATCTCACATAGTGTGGGGTCCTTCTCGGAACAATCGGCTAGTTTTCCGGGTAATGTTGATGCTTCAAGGCTGCTCCTTTTAAAGATGAGGTCACGCGCTTTGCGTGCTGCCTCTCTAGCTTTGGCTGCAGTGAGACATTTCCCTATAATTGCTCTTGCCTCATCTGGATGTTGCTCCAGGTAGAGGGATAGGCCATCAGCCACTAGAGATTCAACCTGGCTTTTTACTTCGGGGTTGCCAAGCTTTGTTTTTGTTTGCCCCTCAAATTGTGGGGTGGGAAGCTTTACGCTGATAATGGCTACCAGACCTTCGCGGACGTCATCACCTGTTAGGTTAGGTTCAGTATCCTTGATAAGTTTATTCTTCCTAGCGTAATCATTGAGAGCCCGAGTTAATGCTGAGCGAAAGCCAGTAAGATGGCTTCCCCCATCTCTAGTATTGACACAATTGGCAAAGGCAGCGGTGAATTCAGCGAAGCCCTCATTATATTGCAGGGCTACCTCGATTATAGTGCTGTCCATAGTAGTTGATAGATAAATAGGATGAGGGTGAAAGACTGCTCTGTTTTTATTCAGGCGGCGAATGAAGGCAGCTATGCCTCCTTCGAAGTAGAAAGTTTTCTCTTTATCGTTCGTTTCATCTTTAAGACTTATTTCCACTCCTTTATTCAGATAAGCTAGTTCCCTTAGTCGCTGGCAAGTTACATCGAAATCATAATCAAGGTCTTCAAAGATTTCTTTATCAGCAAGGAAGGTAGTCGAGGTACCTGTATCTTGGGCCTCACCAACGATTTCTATATCTCCTTGGGGAACCCCTTGGCGGTATTCCTGGCGGTAGAGTTTTCCCTGGCGCTTAATCTCAACTTCAAGATAGGAGGACAGGGCATTTACCACTGAAGCGCCAACGCCATGCAAGCCACTAGATGTCCTGTAGATAGAATTTCCAAACTTGGCTCCAGCATGCAGACGGGTCATTACTGCCTGCAGCGCTGTGATATCCGATCCAGGGATGTTATCTGTAGGGATACCTCGTCCATTATCGACTACAGTGACGCTGTTGTCATTATGGATTGTTACCTCAACTTGGTTACAGAAACCGGCCATTGCCTCGTCTATGCTGTTATACACTATTTCGTAAAGAAGTTGATGCAATCCTTGCCGGTCAGTACTCCCGATATACATCCCAGGCCGTAGGCGTACGGCTTCGATTTCGTCCAAAATTTGAATGTCTTCGGCAGTATACTCAGTGTTTATCTCGTCTTGGGGCATGTTAATTAATTCTCTTATGCTTGTAGCGTAAGGAGGAGATTGTCAGTAATAGCATTGTAGCTATTATATCATATTTAAGACGGAGATAGAACAAATTAAACAGAGATTAGTTGAACTTGGGAAAGAGATGCCAGAAGAGAAAGTAAGCGTTCTCAGGGAGATATCTAGAGAGCAGGCAAAGGTAGATAACAGCAGAAAAGTATCTGCGAATTGTAAAGTGTTACTGCGTTTCCATGGCGGCCTCTAGTGGTTTCACCAGCAGCAATGGAGTGTTTCCAGTGTGCAATACCCGATCAGCGACACTGCCAAAAAACAACCGACTAAAACCTGACGACCCGTGCGTTGACATAGCAACTAGGTCAGCATTGATTTTATCGGCAAACTCGACAATTTCTTTGGCCGCAGTGCCAACTGTTACCTCGGCCCCAGTGCCAACTGCTACCTCAAGTCTTACAGTGACCCTTTTGTTTTTTAGTCCGCTTCCTGCTTTCTCTAGGTAAGCTCTAGTTGCTGCCTTTAGCTCCTCAATTTCTTTCTCACTATAGGGAACCGCAGCGACTGTTTCTCCCATGGGAACATCATAGTGCGCCGAGGCTATTACCTGAAGAAGGGTGACCTCTGGCTTTAGCTTAGACGTCAATTCCTCAATATAGGGCAAGATAACCTTACTCGCCTTAGAACCATCTAGAGGAACAAGCAGCTTATTGAGCATCCTCTTCTCAGGGATTGGTGGGCGAACTCCCTTGGCCCTGATAAGCAATATCGGTTTAGTTGTTTCTCGAAGCACTTTATTGACTATGCTTCCCAGCATCCAGCGCTTTACACCAGAGCGGCCGTGAGTCGCCATGGTAATAAGGCCGATGTTGTTCCCCTCTGCATAGTCAATGATCTCCTCAGCCGGGTTTCCAGGGAGAACCAACGGTTCTACTTTAGTTCTTCCCTCCAAGTGCTCCTTTGTAATCTCGGACAGCCGCTCAATGTAGAGCTGGTGTATGTGGAAGCACTCGCTCCCTGGCGGCTCGCAAACGTGCAGCAAGATAATCTCAGAACCAAGCTTTTCACTCAAGTCCTCTGCATAAGGCAAAGCTATTTCGGATAGCTCTGATCCATCCAACGGAACAAGTATTTTTTCGTACATTTTATGTCTCCTCTTTCATGTTACCTTTCATTACACCGCAGTTTGTATTATAACACTCTAATTCATATTGTAACAACTCCAAGGCGTTTTTGAAATTAGATCAAAGAGTCGGGTGCTGAGGGGATTCATTTGTGCTTAGCTGCTAAATTTCTGTAGTAGATAAGATAATGTTATGTTGCAATTACGAAGGAGAGATGCAGGAGGAAAACCTTGAATAATGCGTTTACATTTATCTTGCCTTGAAGAGAGGTTGAGCAAATTAAGCAGAAACTAGCTGAACTTGAAGAGAGAATGCCAAAAGCGAAAGTGATCGTTCTCAGGGAGATATCTAGAGAGCAGGCAAGGCAGGAAGTACGGCAGCTTTTTACAAGTGGGCAAACGCTTTATTATTCTGACATCGCAGAGGAACTCGGACTAGACCTTGAATTAGTTGTCGATATTTGTCGGGAGTTGGAGGAAAGTAGAGAGGTAAAGGTAGATAGAAGTGCCCTATAAAGTATATTATGGGCGTGGCGATTAAGGTCAGTCAGAGAAAAAAAGACATGACTTGGAGGAGAGATTGACTACGCTTCTCTAGGCCTTTTGACCCTGTTCAAGTGCTCTAGCTATTTCAGCTAAAGGGACAGTTTTCTGCTCGCTGGTTATCATATTTCGCAATACTGCGCTTTGGCTTTCAACTTCTGATTTACCTATGATAATGGTGTAACTAGTGCCCAAAGCATTAGCTTGTCTTAACTGCGCCTTTAAGCTTTTATCACCTGTGGCTTCTATGACAGCAATTCCAGCTTGACGTAATCTGGAGGCAAGTTTTATTGTTTCAATCTTAGCTCTTTCTCCGAGATGAGCGATAAAAACATCAGGCTTAGGTAAAGCTGGAATTGCCACCTTTTGTTTTCTTAAACTGAGTATGATTCTTTCTAGCCCAGCGGCAAAACCAACTGCGGGGGTAGGTTTTCCTCCTAGCTCCTCAATAAGGTTGTCATAGCGGCCGCCTCCACCAAGAGAACTTTGTCCTCCTTCCTCTTGAGGTTCAACCTCAAACACCGTTCTGGTGTAGTAATCCAAGCCACGTACCAATCTGTAATTTAATTGGAAGGGAATACCTAATGCCTCTAAATATTTCTGAACGTTTTGGAAATGCTCTTGGCATTCACGGCAGAGATAATCTGTGATTTTCGGTGCCGTCTCAGCTATCTTTTGGCAAGAGGCTTTCTTGCAGTCAAGTAAGCGCAGAGGGTTTCTGGCTAACCTGACTTTACAATCAGGGCAAAGGTGAGCGGCATAAGCTGAGTAATGCTGCTTTAGTACTTCTATATATCCAGGTTGGCAAAGCTTACAGCCAATGCTATTAAGATGGAGGGATAATCTAGGGAGACCCAGGAGAAGGAAAAAGCGCCATGTCATTTCAATGACCTCAGCATCAAGGATGGGGGCAGCATCACCTAAAGCTTCAAAGCCAAACTGGTGGTGTTGACGATAGCGCCCAGCTTGAGGACGCTCATATCTGAAAGCAGGACCAAAGTAATAAAGCCTTACGGGTTGAGGTGAGTTAAATAATCCATGCTCCAGGTAAGCTCGGCAAACTGGCGCTGTACCCTCTGCCCGCAAAGCCAGTTTTTGTCCGCTCCTATCTTCGAAGGTATACATTTCTTTGTCAACGATGTCTGTTCCCCCGGCTATAGTGCGGGCGAATAGTTGGGAGTCTTCAAATATCGGTGTGCTGAGAGGCTGGTAGCCATAAAGCTGGCATAGATAAGCAGCCTTTTCCTCTACATATTTCCAGTAGGCTCGTTCCTGTGGCAGAATATCTACCGTGCCCCGGGGTGCTTTATACAAAAATAAACCTCCTTTGGGAAGTACAGAAGCTAATTAGTCACTCAACTAGTTTACCATAACTTCTGGTTGATGTTCCTTAAGCCTGAATGCATTGAATTGGTTAGATAAGGAGATTCTTGCTCCCTTAGTCAGGCTGATTCAAGTAATCCCACAGCTCATTGAAAGCTGGAGGGGAGTCTGGCGTATATCGAAGAAAGGGAATAGTAGGTATTCTCTCTCCATATTTGTGGATTATCTTTAATTGCTCGATTATTCCTTCCACTTTATTCATGGGCATAGCAAAACCCATTTCATCNTCTCTGACTGCGGCGAATATTCGGTCACCACCGCCACCCAAGACGAATTGACATTCACTGCTGAGTATTGTCTTAGCAATGTAGTTGGCGCAAGCGGCACCACCAGTGATTTCACCTTTAATAGGAGAACCGTTAGCCAACATAGCGCTTTGTCCTAGCCTTGTTATTTGCGCCGGATTGCCGTAGATGACAACGACCTGGGGTTCAAAACTGGTTCGGGAAAGAGGCGCCGCAATCACAAAAGAGTACTTTCCATATTCAAGCCGTGGTAAAGTCTGCACAAACTTTCTTCGTATTTCTTTACCCTCCGCCCAAACAGGGAAGCGGAAACTACCATCAAGGAATTTAGCCTTAGCTGGCGCAAAACCAAGTGTGATGGCAGCAAGTGGACACGACATATCCTCCTTGCCCATAGCCATTACCCAGCCGTAGCGTCGAGCTATAGTAATAGCTTGGCATACAGGCATAATGACCTTTAAGTCCCTTCTAGGCATCCTTGCCTTCTGGGGAATCTCTTCTGCTGAGGTGACCATTTTAATAGCCACTGGAAAGGTTTGAAGACGCAAGTATAAATTTAGCGCCTCCTCAATCTGTTTTAGATTCTCCATTCATATCCCCCTTTCTTATTTCTCTCTAGAGTATATAGTGAGTTATTAACAATTATATTGTGAGAATCAAACCTCATCAAGAGGGTTGGGCTTCACCCAGTGTGGTAGCGGCATATTTTACTTTCTTGCGGACACTTTAATTGCTATTTTGAGGTTATTAAGGAGGTTTGAGATAGCATTAAACTCATATCAAGAAGTTGGTTAATTTTTTCATTTGCATTGACTTCTCTCATTAAGTTATTATGAAATCAGTCATATGGATGCTAATTTGCTCATAGCAAAGGCTAGTGAATATCTCCCTGATGACAGTATAGCTCTGATTGAAGCAGCTTACCAATTTGCCTCGCAAGCGCACCGAGGGCAAATGCGGAAATCGGGGGAGCCTTTTTTGGAGCATCCTCTACAAACGGCTTCAATATTGGCTGACCTTCAACTCGATGCTAATACCTTAGCTGCTGCCTTGCTACACGACGTCCCTGAAGATTGTGGCATATCACTGGCTGAGATTGAGAGTGGCTTTGGCTCTCAGGTAGCTCGATTGGTTGATGGGGTTACTAAGCTGAACAAGCTTACTAGCCGAGCTGGGACGGGGGAGGGTGAGCCAAGGATTCAAGCTGAGAATTTGCGCAAAATGCTTCTGGCTATGGCGGAAGACTTACGGGTGGTCTTTATCAGGCTGGCTGATAGGTTACATAATATGCGCACTTTAGGAGCCTTACCACCGAAGAAACGCCGTGCCATTGCTCAGGAGACATTGGAGATATATGCTCCTCTGGCACATCGTTTAGGCATGTGGGAGCTTAAATGGCAGTTAGAGGACCTATCTTTTCGTTATCTGGAGCCACGCCAATATCGTCGAACTGCTCGCTTGGTGGCTGGGAAACGAGCGGAGCGAGAAAGCTTTATAAACGAGGTTAGCCAGACACTAAGCCAGGAATTGGATAAGGCTGGCATAGAAGCCAAGGTTCTTGGCAGGCCAAAACATATTTATAGCATCTCCCGAAAGATGGATAAGTATGCTGACCAAGGCAGGGATTTTGGTGACATCCATGACCTCTTTGCCTTACGGGTATTAGTAAATTCGGTTTCAGATTGTTATAAGGCATTAGGGATAATTCATAACATTTGGCATCCTGTGATTGAAGAATTTAACGATTACATTGCTAATCCTAAGGACAATGGCTATCAATCTTTACATACCACAGTGATGTGTCAGGGCAGAATTCCTTTAGAGATACAAATTAGGACGCATGATATGCACAAGATTGCTGAATATGGAGTAGCTGCTCACTGGCGCTACAAAGAGGAAGGCACAAGCTTTGATGATAGGATAGCTTGGCTACGTCAACTCACGGAATTGCGAGAAGGGCTTGACAGCAAGGAATTTGTGGAATCTGTTAAAACCGATGTCTTTACTGACCGTGTATTTGCCTATACTCCCAAAGGAGAAATAAAGGAGTTGCCAAAGGGTGCTACCCCTCTGGATTTTGCCTTCAGAATTCATACTGATTTGGGCTACAGGTGTATTGGAGCAAAAGTAAACGGGCGGCTGGGGCCTTTGAGTTATACTCTTAAGAATGGTGATGTGGTGGAGATTCTAGCTAGCAAGGGAGATAAAGGTCCCAGTTTGGATTGGCTTAATCCGGAGATCGGCTATATTAAGACGTCTCACGCTCGAAATAAGATTCGACAATGGTTCAATAAGCAAGAGCGGAGTCAGAACATAGAAACTGGTAAGGAGCTTTGGGATAAAGAATTTAAACGCTTGGGTCTCACCTTGCCTACTATTGATGGAGTAGCGCGTCTCTTTGATTATAAAAGTGCGGATGATTTTTTTGCTGCTCTTGGTTGTGGGAGTGTTAGTCCTTCTCAGGTGGCGCTTAAATTAAGTGGGGAATTGGGGCCACCTAGTGAAGCAGTTGAAATTTCGCCTCCACGGAAGATTAGCCCTGTAAGTATCAAGGTATTAGGTGTGGGTGACTTGCTCACTCGTTTGGCTAGTTGTTGTCACCCATTGCCTGGAGATGAGATCGTCGGTTATATTACTCAAGGTCGTGGTATCACTGTGCATCGCAAGAATTGTCCCAATATAATTAATGAAGTGGAAAAAGAGCGCCTGATCAGTGTAGAGTGGGGGGATGTAGAACAGGTTTCCCCTGTAACTATTCAGGTCGATGCTTGGGATAGAGTTGGTCTTATTCGGGACATTAGTGCTATCATAGCTGGGGAAGGGGTAAACCTTAGCGAGGTTAATATGATTAACCACGATGGTAATATTACCTTCCTGTATTTCACCTTAGAAGTAAAAAGTGTGGCTCAGCTAACTAAAATAATGTCTAGGATTCATTCGGTGTGGAATGTAATAAGTGCGGCAAGGAAAGGAGAGGCAATTGCCAAGGAACAAAGCAGCTAGGTCAGTAGAAAGGAAACGGTTGCGAAATCGCTCAGTGCGGAGTGTTATGAAGGCCTATACCAGTAAGGCGGAAAAGCTTATTGGCACAGAGGAATCGGGATCGGCACAGCAGGCAGCATCGTTGGCTATTAGTAGCATAGATAAAGCAATAAAGAAGGGGGTTATTCACAGGAATAAAGGTGCTAGGCTTAAATCTAGTTTAGTGAAGAGGCTGAATCAGGTCGTTCCGGGAAAAAGCGGAGGTTAGTGTTAGTTGGTTACTAAGGGGCTTTCTTCCAAGCAAAAAGATATTGTTAAGTTTATCCGCAATTTTTTGTGTGACAATGCTTACCCCCCTAGCATTAGAGATATTGCCACCGGATGCGGCATAAGTTCTACTTCAGTGGTAGCTTACAACCTGGACAGATTGGAGGAAGCAGGGTATATCCGTCGCCATAGTGATATATCGCGTGGGATTGAGCTTCTGGATAGCCAGCGGAATGACAGAAGGGTTATTTACATCCCTATAATAGGACGGATAGCTGCTGGTGAACCTATTCCTGTACCCGATTCTGAGGGTTGGAGTATTACTTCTTCAGAAGGGATAGAGGTAGCGGAGGAATTGACAAAGGGCAAGCAAGGTGTCTATGCTCTCCGCGTAAAAGGCGACTCTATGGTAGATGCTTTAATTAAAGACGGGGATGTTGTTTTGATGGAGTATTTGAATGGTGCTGATAATGGCGATATGGTAGCGGTTTGGCTTAAGAAGGAACAGGAGGTTACACTCAAGAAATTCTTCACTGAGGCAAATCGCATTCGTTTGGAGCCAGCAAATACTGAAGTGAAACCTATCTATACTACTCCAGATAATGTTGAGATTCAGGGAAGGGTAGTTGCTGTAATTCGGCGTATGCCATAACGGATAAATACTAAGCACTAATATCTAAATCCTAAACATTTGGAATTTAAGGTAGTGTGATGTTGGCCCAATTCCAGGCAGTAGGGCGTGCTCTTTTTGCTCAAGGGCTTATTTCCTCCTGTAGTGGTAACCTTAGTATCAAACTTGGAGAGCACTTACTTATTACTCATCGTGGCAGCATGTTAGGTTCTATTGAGGAAGCAGATTTGGTAGAGACGGGAATTGGTAAGAATGATCGAGCTACGCCTTTAGCTTCAACGGAGTTGGAAGTACATCGCACTATCTATAAAGGGACTTCGGCACGGGCTGTAGTTCATGCTCATCCACCTTATGCCGTTGCCCTATCTTTTACAGAAAAGGAAATTGTACCTTGTGATATGGAAGGACGGGTTCTGTTGCCAAAAGTGCCCATTTTAGGCCAGCAAGCAATGGTGGAAGCTGGAGATCTTGCTGAGGAGATCACTGAAGCACTAAGGCAACATAAGGTGCTTTTGGTACGAGGTCATGGAAGTTTTGCTGCCAGCCAATTGTTAGAGGAGGCTTATTACTATACCACTGTCTTGGAACAAAGCTGTCGTCTTCTCTATTTGCTCAAGGCTTTAAGGATAGATCCTAATTTAACGCATAAATACTAAGCACTAATATCTAAATCCTTAACGTTTGGAATTTTGGATTTTGAAATTGTTTAGGAATCTTTAGATTTGAAGCTTTGCTTTTTGGGATTTAGCCAACAAGGTATACCAATCAGGGTATTTAGGATTCCTCCCCAGAATTGCTTCAGCGAAGAGCTTCTGTAACGCAATAGTTATTTTGCCAATCTCGCCTGTGCCCACGGGACGGTGGTCAATTTCCACAATCGGAGCTATATTGGCTGCCGTTCCAGTGAAGAAACACTCATCAGCTAAATAGAGTTCGCTTCTATCAACTTGCCTCTCAATTGCATCTATGCCCAACTCATTTTTGGCTAATTTCATAACCGTGTCCCGGGTAATTCCTATGAGAATGTTATCGGAGGGGGAAGGAGTGACCAATTTTCCGTCGCTGACAAGAAAGATATTCTCACCGCTGCCTTCGGACACGTGTCCATCCTGAGTTAGCAATATTGCTTCATCAAAGCCGTTTTCCCGGGCTTCGGTTTTAGCTAGAGCGCTGTTTACGTAAATGCCACAAATCTTGCCTCGTGCTGGAATCATGGTATCATCAACGCGGCGCCATGACGAAGTGCAGCAGCGAACACCTTTTTCGACACCAAGATAGGGGGGGAGTGTGGTCACGATAATAAGGAAATCATCTTCCAGGTCGTGGAGGCGGACCCCTACAGTTTCAGAACTTTTGTAGGCTAAAGGACGGATATATACATCTTCTTGGTAGCCACTTCTTTCCACAAGTTCTATAGTCGATTGGCATAGCTCATCAATGGAGTAAGGGAGGTTGATCTTCAGGAGGCGACAGCCATCGAGCATGCGTTTATAGTGGTCTGGGACTCTAAAAAGGCAAAATCTTTCTTGCTCACTATCCCAATTGCCGCGAATGCCCTCAAAGCAAGCGGTGCCATAATGAAGGGCATGAGTTAAAATTCCGATTTTGGCTTCAGATAGTGGCATGAATTGCTTATGGAAAAAGGCATAAGGTGGCATTGTTTCCCTCCTTCTTGCTGTAAGTCTAATATATTTTGAGACTGTATTATACTTCTGTCTTAAGCCGGGGAGCAAGGGGGTAGCTCAGCTTTGATTGTGTAACTTGGTTGGAGAAAAATGTAACCCCGGAGCTTGCAATGATAGCTACCAGTGCTGTTTGGGGGAAAGGTTAGGCAGTTAAACCGATAGACTGAGGTTGACGCCATGTGGAGTGACGAAAGCGGGGAGGGGTTACAGGCTTCCGGAGGAGGTGAGGCTTAATGAGCGAGGCTCGAATT
>JGI24025J20009_10002849_pt1 | contig 12105 bp, 9 predicted proteins | sample Cruoilmetagenom3_FD_20009 | JGI IMG/M metagenome (IMG submission 20009)
CGCGCGGATTGGTGACGCCGAAACGTTCGGTCACAAGATTGTTCCAGATACGCCGCCCGGCGCGGAACTTGGCCACCTCTTCAAAAAAGCTGATCGAGATGTCGAAAAAGAAGGTGAACCGTTCAAGGAACTTTTCCGGGTCCATGCCGCGCGCGATGCAGTCGTCGGCATATTGGATGGCGGTGGACAGCGTCAGCCCCATCGCCTGTGCCGGGGTGGCCCCGGCCTGTTGCATATGCTGGCCGACAATCGAAAACGCGTTCCAGTTTGGCACATGTTCCGCCAGATAGGTGGCCGTGTCCATCAGCACCCGGCGAGACCCGGTCAAAGACAGCCGGTAGAACATGTGATTGGCCACGAAATGCGAGATGTAATCGCTTTGATTTGAAGTCCCGGTAACCTTTGTCCAGTCGATCCCGCGCTTTTCGGCCACCACCAGCATCTGCGCCAGCATGGTGAACGGGCTGGGATCGTTCAGGCCGATCGAAATTCCGTCAATCGGTATGTCGGCCAGGCTTATGTCCATGTCATCTTCGGTATTGATGATTGTCCCGCAGGTGCCCAGAATTTCCGGTTCCACCTCATCACAATCAATGCCGCGATAAACCGAATTGCATGGAATGATGCTAAGCGCGCTGGCACCGGAGGCTAGGATTTTCTTGATCCGCGTATTGAAATCCTCTGGGCGGCCCAGCCCGATCAGCTGGCGCTGCGACCATGTGCGACCGCGATGCATCGTAGGATAGATGCCGCGTGTCATCGGGTCGGCGCCGGGAAACCCCAGTTTTGCGTCATAATCGCCATCGGGATCGCTGGCCGGCCAATACAGCGGCTTGACCTCGATACCCGAGCGGTTTTTGACAGGTTTGTCTTCGCCGATCAGGGCGTCATAATTCTGCTGCCATGCGTCAAAGGCCGCCTGTTGCGCGTTTGATCCGGTTGGCAATGCGGGTTTGTCGATTTTGTTCATCATTTCGGCCTTTCTCTAGTCCAGAGGGCGTTCGTTGTTCGCAGCGATCGCAAGTTTTTCCACTGCTGTCACAATTTCTTCGCGCACGGCGCCCGGATGAAACACCTTTGACACACCCGCAGCCAACAGGTCTGCCTCGTCCTCGTCAGGCACAATGCCACCAACAACGACGCGTACATGACCAAGCCCGGTCGCTTCCAGCGCAACCATCAGCTTTGGAACCAACAGGTGATCGGTCGCCAAAGAGCTGATGCCGATGACATCCACGTCCTCTTCCAGCGCCAGCGTCACAACCGCGTCGATCGCCTGCCAGGGGTTGGTGTATATCACCTCCATCCCGGCATCGCGCAGATAGGCCGCGATGATGCGGCTGCCTCGGTCGTGCCCGTCCAGGCCGATCTTGGTTACCAGCACCCGCGCCGGGGCCAAAAGAACTTCATTCATCGTCAATCCTCCTCGAAATTTGCTTCGCCTGACGCTTTTGCGCAGGTCAACGGGGCGCGCAAATTGTCAATAAATTTGCGTGCCAGTCCGGCTGGCGTATCGCGACCCTCGCGATACCAAACCGGGGTATGATTCATTGCGCCAATAAGCATCAGCCGCAAAACGCTTCGGTCTACCTGTGAGGGCAAGGGCAACGCGTCGCAAAGCCCAATGAACCGGGCCTCGTATGCGCGACGCAAGCCAACCAGTGTCTTTTCCGCGTCAGGAACATCTGATGGCAGCGTTCTAATCACGACATGGGCATAGCTGCTTGCCCCCAGCAACATGGCCAGATGCGCCTCGCAAGCTGCCTGTAGCCGCATCCAGGGATCAGGTTCCGCCGCCTTTAGGGCCGCATCCACGCCCTGACTGATCCGCTGCACACCCTCTTCAAATACAGCGACAAGCAAATCTTCTTTTGATGCGAAATGATAATACAGCGAACCGGGCAGCATGCCGACTGCCCGGGCAATATCGCGGGTTGACGTGCTGGCAAAGCCCTTCTCAACAAACAGCACTGCCGACGCATCAAGAATGAGCTCTCGGCGGTTATTGCTTCTGGCTTTGGGCGCCAAGGCTGTCATCGCCATTCCTTAGATAAGCAAACGATTGCTTGGTTATTACGTGAATTCTCGAATTTGTAAACCAAATATTACGGCGAAGACCCGGCACCAAACAGATCCGCTGACCGCGGGCAGGTTAGCTGAAGGCTTTGATCTGAGGTTCTATGAGAAGAAACAGGTTTTCAGCGCCCCTGGGCGGCCTTTTGGTGTTATTTCGACAGCCCGCCAAAAAGCGATTTTTGCAGTATTTCCACAAGCTCGGCCAAGGTGATATTTCCCTCTTGCCCGGCTTTTGCTGGGTCGAACCACTCAACCGTCCAGTTCAATGCGCCCAACATGGCCTGCCGCAAGGGGATGATCTTGATATCCGAACGCAAACAACCGGAGTCCTGCGCGTCTGTCAGAATACGGTCCCAAAGTTGCGCATATTCATGGCGAACAGGCCAATGGCGCGCGCGCACACTACTCGGCAACTGGCCGTAGATCCGAATATTTGCCGACGTGAATTCACTGGCCTGAAACAGACATTCCATATGTGTCTCGATCGCGGCGGCTATTCTGCTTAGGTCGTCGGGATACTGTTCCCGGTCAGAAACGGTTCTGGAGACACCGCCCAACAGATCTCGCAGCCCCAAATCCAGCACTTCGTCCAGAATGTCATCTTTTGACCCAAAATGGTAATAGATGCTGCCCGCTTCGATCCCGGCTTCGGTTGAAATGGCGCGCATTGTTGCCGCCTTGTAGCCGCGGTCACGAATGATCCGCGCGGCCGCAGATAGCACATGCATACGTGTCCGGGCGGCTTTGTTGGTCTTGACCTTGGGTTCAAAAGCCTGCCGATCCTCATGCTGAGGAACCAGAACCAGAGGGTACCCTTTTGTGACCATCCCATCCAGCAGCAGCCGTGACATCCGTTCAGACAGCGTTGCGACGGCAAAACGCTCGGGGTCATACCATTCGACCGTCCAGTTAAGCGCCCCAAGCACAAACTGGCGTACAGGCCTGACCGCGATATCGGTGCGAACGTAGCCATTTTGCTGGGCTTCTGTCAGAAATTCGTTCCACAGGTCGGAATATGCTCGACGCAGCGGGCGGTGTCTTTCGCGCAATTCTTCGGGTAGCGTCGGAAAGTTACGGATATTGGCGGACGTAAAATCGCTTTCTGACAAAAGAAATGTCAGGTGCGTATCGACCATCTCAGCCAGGACCTGCCGGAATTCCTTATTCTGCGCCCTAGCCTCTGCCAGAACCCGTGACACTTCATCGTAAAGGCGGCGCAAGCCAAGCTCCAGCACTTCGCCCAGAATATCCTCTTTGGACGAAAAGTGGTAGTAGATGCTGCCGGCTTCCATATTTGCAACTTTGGCGATTTTACGCATGGTTGCAGCAGCATAGCCTTCATTGCGAAAAAACTGCGCGGCCGCCATAAGAATCATCTCTCGCGTCTGCTCGGATTTACTTTGTCGACCGTCCTGCAGCAAAGCGTTCTGGGTTTTGGGGGTCATTTTCATGGGTAAATACTTCTGGACACACCGATATCAAGTAGATAAATTCAAACAGATGTTAGATTTTAACCCCTGTGAAGCAAAACGCAAGGGGCTGAGAGGAGTTTCAAGATGCGTGGACTGCAAGGCAAAAGAGTGATCGTCACAGGTGGCGGCAGTGGGATTGGACGCGAAGTGTCCAAACGTTTCGCCGAAGAAGGGTCCGAGGTTGCGATTTTTGACCTCAATGCGGATGGCGCTGCGGAAACCGTGTCGTTGATCGAAGCAAATGGTGGCAAGGCCAGCGCCTACACGGTTGATATTGCGGATCGCACCGCAGTCGACACCGCCGTCGCGGCCTTCGAGGCGGGCGGACCCATTGATGTTCTGGTCAACAATGCGGGTTGGGATGTTATCAAACCCTTCCTTGATACCGATATGGAACTTTGGAAAAAAGTAATCGACATCAACCTTTATGGCCCGCTGAACATGCATCACGCGGTCCTGCCGGGGATGGTCAAGAACGGTGGCGGTCGCGTTGTGAACATCAGTTCGGATGCCGGTCGCGTCGGATCATCCGGCGAGGCGGTTTATTCGGCCTGCAAAGGTGGTATCATTTCGTTCACCAAAACCGTGGCCCGCGAACTTGCGCGCAAGGGTATCCAGCTGAACGCCGTGGCCCCGGGGCCAACAGATACGCCGCTTTTTGCCGAGGTCGCCAAGGGCGAGGCCGGCGCAAAGATCGCCGAAGGTCTGAAACGGGCCATTCCGATGAAGCGGTTGGCCCAGCCTACCGATTATCCGGGCATCATCTGTTTCCTGTCGTCAGATGACGCAGGGTTCATCACCGGTCAGGTCATCTCCGTGTCCGGCGGCCTGTCGATGCACGGCTAGGGGTCCCAATCGGGCACTAAAGCACTGTAAAAGGTGAAGTGACAGAATTACCTCCCCAACTGGCCGCGCTTCGGCGCGGCCTTTTTCACAAGGTCTGATATGTTTGATCCTGCTGACGATATCCGCGAAAACAGCAATCTTGCCGGTTTTCTGAAACACTGCGGCGCGGATACATACGAAGACTTGTTAGACCGATCCAACACCGACCCCGATTGGTTCTGGTCTCAGATCATTGATCTTGCCGGTATCCGGTTCTCAAGCCCCTACCACTCCCTGCGTGACATCTCTGACGGCCCCGAAAACATCCGCTGGGCGACGGGTGCCACGCTGAACCTGACGCAAACCTGTCTGGACGCGCGGATCGACCTTGGCCTTGGNGANAANNCNGCNATTGACTGGGNNGCCGANGACGGAACCACNCGCAGCTGGACCTACAGCGACCTGACCGGGCACAGCGCCCGCGTTGCTGATGCGCTGGCCAAACGGGGCATCGGCCCCGGCGATGCGGTGGGTATTTACATGCCGATGATCCCCGAAATTGCCGCCGCGTTTCTGGGCATTGCCCGGCTGGGCGCCATCGCGGTGCCGCTGTTTTCCGGGTTTTCCGCCCCCGCAATCACTGCCCGCCTAAGCGATGCCAACGCCAAGGCCGTGCTGACGGTTGATGCTTCACCGCGCCGGGGAAAACCGGTGGCGATGGAACAGACGCTGGTCAGCGCGATAGCCGATCTTCCGGGCGTGCAGACGGTCATCAGCCTGCGCCGCTTTGGCGGAACCTCCGCCGATCCGGCGCGCGATCTGGACTGGCATGACGCTATGGCGGCGGCAAATCCGGCGTTTCCGGCCATTCCGGTGGACGCCGCCGATCCGTTGATGATCGCCTATACCTCGGGCACAACCGGCAGGCCCAAAGGCGTGGTGCACACCCATCTGGGGGTGCAGGCCAAAGCGACGGCTGACTTCCTTCTGTGTCTCGACCTTCAGCGCGACGACCGGCATCTGTGGATGACCGATATGGGCTGGGTGATGGGGCCGCTGACCCTGATTTCGACTCTTCTTGCCGGTGCCACACTGGTGCTGGCCGAGGGTGCGCCGTCAACGCCGGATGACCCGTTCCGCCTGCTGCGGATTGCTGCGGAAAAGCAGGTGACCCACATGGGCGTGGCACCCACGCTGGTGCGCCAGTTCATGACATTGGACCCGGCCCCGCTGGCCGGATACGACCTGTCGCCGCTGCGCATCGTCGGATCCACCGGAGAGCCCTGGACCGATGATGCCTGGCTGTGGCAACTGGCGCATATCTGCCGTCACCGCGCCGCGCCGCTGAACATTTCCGGCGGCACCGAATTGTTCGGCGCCATACTGACCTCAACCGTTCTGCACCGGCTGTCGCCGGGCGGGTTCTCGTCGCAGGCGCTGGGGGTTGGTGCCAAGGTTCTGCGCCCGGATGGATCCGACGCGGACTTGGGCGAGGTCGGCGAATTGGTGGTGACCCAGCCCCCAATGGGTCTGGCGCCGACAATCTGGCAGGACAAGGCGAGGTATCTGGAAACCTATTGGTCCACCTTCCCCGGCGTCTGGTGCCACGGCGATTGGGTGCGCCATGATGCCGACGGCACATGGTATATTCTGGGCCGGTCTGACGACACGCTGAACATCGCCGGCAAACGCATCGGCCCGCCCGAGATCGAGGCGGCTATGACCCTGACCGGCAAGGTCATCGACGCCGCCGCCATCGCCGCGCCGGATGGTCTGAAGGGTGTCGCTGTTGTCGTCGTCTGCGTCGCAGCCCCCGGCGTGACCCCCGACGCCGCTTTGGTCGACGACCTGAAAGACGCAGTTGGCACGGCAGTCTCGAAACCGTTCCGCCCGCGCGAGGTTCATTTTGTCGAGGGCCTGCCAAAAACCCGAACGATGAAAACCATGCGCCGCATTGTGCGGGCCGCATTTCTGGGAGAGGATCCGGGTGATCTGTCATCGGTGCAGAACCCGGAAACCATCGCCCCTATCGAGGCCTTGCAAGGAACACAGACATGATCGTTATTTTCGGTGCCACAGGCACCATCGGCACGCCCCTTATCACCGCATTATTGGCCAAAGGCGCCAGCCTGCGCGCCGTGACCAGGGATGCCTCTCGCGTAGCGGCGTTAGAGGCGCAGGGCTGCGAGGCCGTGGTGGCAGATTTCGACGACCCTGCCGCGCTGGCACGGGCCTGCGAGGGTGCTGAAAAGGCGTTTCTTGTCACGCCCGCACATCGGGACATACGCCAGTGGAAGGCCAACGTGATCCGCGCGGCGGCGGACGCGGGCGTGCAGCATATGGTCATGGCAACCGGGCTGGGGGCCTCGCCCAAGGCGCGGCTAACCTTTGGCATCTGGCATTCGGACAGTCAGGAATTGCTAAAAGAAAGCGGCATGGGCTGGACGCTGATCCAGCCAACCTATTTCATGCAGAACCTGCTGTGGCAGGCCGGTAATATCGCCACAGAAAACACCTATCTCGACGATCTGGGTGGGCCGGTGTCCTGGGTTGATGCCCGCGATATTGCCGATGTGACAGCCAAGGCGCTGACCACCGAGGGGCATCAGGGCAAAGCCTATGGGCTGACCGGCGAAGAGGCGCTAAGTGGCGACGATATCGCGGCGCTGCTGACGCAAACACTTGGCCGCGACATCACCCGTCGCGCCGTTGCCCCCGACGAGGCGCGCGCCAATATGATCGCATCCGGCATGAGCGCAGAAGTCGCCGACGCCATGACCGAACTGGCCGGGCTTGCCCCCAAGGGATACCTGTCGGGCACCGAAACCACGGTGCGGGACGTCCTGGGCCGCCCCGCCCGCCGTTTCGCGGATTTCATCGCCGAGAATTCATCCGCGTTTGGCGGATGAATTCACCGGTCAGACCGCTCAGAACGTCTGCGCCAACCTGACGCCTTCGTCGATGGCGCGCAGCGCATCCAGCTCGGACGCCTCTTTTGCGCCGCCAATCATGGTGGCAGCAACGCCCTGATCCGTCAGCGTCTGATAAAGCGCGCGCACCGGCTCCTGTCCGGTACACAGAACAATCGTGTCGGCCTCGACAACCGACGGTTCGCCATCCAGCGTGATGTGCAGCCCGGCATCGTCAATCCGGTCATAGCTGACACCGGCCAGCATCTGAACGCCGTGTTTGCGCAGCGCGTTGCGCAATATCCACCCTGTCGACACGCCCAACGCCTTGCCCGGCTTGCTGGGCTTGCGTTGCAGCACCGTTACCGCGCGCGTGCCGGGCACCGGGGCCAGCGGATCGCCGTTCAGTGCGCCGGGTTGGGTAAATGTTCCGTCCACGCCCCAAGTGTCAAAGAACACAGCACTTTGTTCTGTTTCGGCCGGCGCCGTGACCAGAAACTCTGCCACGTCAAACCCGATCCCGCCTGCGCCCATTACAGCAACCCGCGCACCCGCCTTGCGGTCGCCCGACAGGATCTGTGCATAGGTCGCCACCTTGGGGTGGTCGATCCCCGGCAGGTCTGGAATACGCGGCGTCACGCCGGTGGCGATCACCACATGGTCAAAGCCGCCCAGATCCGAGGCCGAGGCAGCTGTGCCCAGTTTCACGGCCACCGCGTGTTTGTGCAGCTTCGTCTGGAAATAGCGCAGCGTTTCGTCAAATTCGTCTTTGCCGGGGGCGGCGCGGGCCAGATTCAGCTGCCCGCCCAATGTGTCGGCGGTCTCAAACAACGTCACGTCGTGACCCAACCGTCCGGCTTCGGCCGCGCTGGCCATGCCGGCGGCCCCGCCACCAACCACGGCGATCTTTTTGGGCACAGCCGCCACATCATCGCGGAATTCGGTTTCGCGCCCGGCGCGTGGGTTCACCAGACATCCCGCCACACGTTCCGAAAAGATATAATCCAGACAGGCCTGATTGCAGGCGATACAGGTGTTGATCTCATCCGCGCGCCCTTCGCGGGCTTTGCGCACAAAATGCGGATCGGCAAGCATCGGACGCGCCATGGAGATCAGATCGGCGTCACCGCTGGCGACAATGTCGTCGGCCAGTTCGGGCGTGTTGATCCGGTTTGACGCAACCACAGGAATAGAAACCGCGCGTTTGATATTGGCCGCCGCATCACGCCAGGCCCCGCGCGGCACCGGATAGGCGATGGTCGGCACGCGTGCCTCGTGCCAGCCGATACCGGTGTTCAACATATCGGCGCCTGCGGCCTCGACCTTTTGGGCCAGCAGCGCGATTTCTTCGGCAGGGGCACCGTTTTCAATCAGATCCGCCGCAGAAATCCGGTAGATAATCATGAAATCCGGGCCGCAGCGGTCGCGCACGGCGCGCACGATATCAACTGGCAAGCGATGGCGGTTTTCAACGCTGCCGCCCCAGTCGTCGGTGCGCTTGTTGGTGTGGGGCACGGTGAATTCGTTTAACAGATAACCTTCGGATCCCATCACCTCGACCCCGTCGAACCCGGCGGCCTGTGCGTTGGCGGCGGCGGTGGCAAATTCGCCGATTGTGCGAAGAATGTCACCATGGGTCAGCTCACGAGGTACAAACTTGTTGATCGGGGCGCGAATCGGCGACGGTGCGACGCAGTTTTCGACCTTGGCGTAGCGTCCGGTATGTAAAAGCTGGGCGCAGATCAGCGCGCCCTCGGCGTGCACCGCATCACAGATCGGGCGCAGCGCGGCGGTTTCGGCGGCATCGTCCATGCGCGGGCCACCTGATTCCAGCAGGCCTTCGTCATTTGGGGAAAACCCGCCGGTGATGACCAAAGCAACCTCGCCCCGTGCGCGTTCGCCGTAAAACGCCGCCTGCTTGGTGATCGGATCAGGCTGCGATTCCAGCCGCGTGTGCATCGACCCCATGATAACGCGATTGCGCAATTCAAACGCGCCAACGCGCAGCGGCGATAACAGGCTATCGAACGTGTCCATTCTCTTTTGGTTCTGATTCATAGCGACCTCCCTTTACGGCTTGCCTCACTTTCTAACATTTGTTAGGTTTTTTGCAAAGAAAGAATCCGACGCTCTGGGAGGAAAGTTAAGAGATGCAGTTTCAACCAACAGAAGATCAAAAAGCCTTTCGCGAAGTCGCGGCGCGGTTCTCCCGTGAAAAGCTGGCCCCAAGTTATCAAAAACGCGCTGCCGGTCATACGTTTGATCGGGATCTGATCCGCGAAATGGGCGCGCTTGGCCTGATTGCCCCCGACATGCCCGAGAAATTTGGCGGGCTGGGCCTGGATGCAGTCACCGCCGGGCTGATTGTCGAAGAGATCGCCTATTCCGATTTCAACGCCAGCTATATTCAGCTGTTGGGGTCACTGATGGGCGGCATGGTCGCCCAACATGCCTCGGCTGACATTGCGGCTGAATGGGTGCCCAAAGTCGTCTCGGGGGATGCGGTCATCGGGTTGGGCCTGACAGAGCCACGTGGCGGGTCAGATGCGGCCAGCCTGCAGCTCAAGGCCGAGAAATCCGGCAATGGCTGGCGGCTGAATGGCGAAAAAACCTCAATGAGTTTTGCCGATCAGGCGGATGCGGCGGTGGTTTTTGCCCGCACATCCAACCCCGAGGGCGGATCACGCGGCGTCAGCGCCTTTTTTGTCGACCTGACCGAAAAGGGCATCAGCCGCACCCATTTTGACGATATCGGCACCAAACCGGTCGGGCGCGGGTCGGTGTTTTTCGATGATGTCTATGTGCCCGCAGAAAACATGATGGCCCAACAGGACCGTGCGTTTGGGTCGATCATGGCCGGGTTTGATTTCAGCCGGGCGCTGATTGGGCTGGAATGCCTGGGCGCGGCGCAGGCCTCGGTTGATGAAACCTGGGCTTATGTGCAGGAACGCCAGGCCTTTGGCGCGCCGCTGGCGCAGTATCAGGGCGTCAGCTTCCCGCTGGCCGAAGCCGAAACACAGCTGACCATGATGCGCCAGCTTTGCTATTATACGCTGAACCTGCGCGACCAGAACCTGCCGCACACGTCTCAGGCGGCGATGTGCAAATGGTATCTGCCGAAAACCTGCTGCGAGATCATCCATCAATGCCTGATCCTGCACGGCCATTACGGCTATACCACCGACCTGCCGCATCACCAGCGCTACAACGACGTGCTTGGCCTGCAAATCGGCGATGGCACGGCGCAGATCCAGAAACTGGTGATCGCACGTGAAAAAGTCGGCCGGGTCGCGCTGCAATACGACAACAAGCCCAAAGAGGCGGCAAAATGAGCACGCCCGTCAATGCCAGCATCGACGGCAATGTCGGCATTATCGAGCTAAGCCGCCCGGAAAAGTTCAATTGCCTGTCGCTGGAGGTGCACGAAGCCATCGCCACCGCCCGCGCCGGGTTTGAGGCCAACCGCGACGTGCGCGCCATTCTGATCCGCGCGCAGGGCAAGCAATTCTGTACTGGCGCCGACCTGAACGAGGTCAAGGAAAAGCTGTACGACCCGATCAAGCTGGACCATTTCATCGGCTTTGGCATGGACAATCTGCGCAAGCTGGAACAAAGCCCCCTGCCCGTCATCGTTGCGGTTCAGGGATTGTGCCTTGCTGGCGGAATCGAACTGATGCTGGCCGCGGATGTCTGTTTTGCCGCCGAAAACGCGCAGTTCGGCGACCAGCATGCGCAATTCGGGCTGATCCCCGGATGGGGCGGCAGTCAGCGGCTGACCCGCTTGATGGGGCAACGCCGCGCCTTGGACCTGATGTTTTCGGCCCGCTGGCTAAAGGCGGATGAAGCCAAAGACGCAGGCCTGGTCAACTATATCGTGCCGGACAGCGATCTGCACACAGCGGCACAGGAATACTGCCAGACCATCGCAACCCGGTCGCGCCCCGGCATTGCCGAAATGAAACGGCTGGCGCGCGAAGGCGCGGATATGTCGATTGACCAGCAGATGCGGCTGGAACGCGACGCTGCGGTGCGCGCCCTGCCCGGTGCGGATGTGGCCGAAGGGCTGGACGCCTTTGAAAATCGCCGCACGCCTGATTTCAAACAATAGAACGGGGATCTGAACGATGGACTTCAACCTGAACGACGAACAACGCCAGATTTATGAATACGGCGGCCAGTTGGCACAAAGCTATGACAATACCTATTGGCTGGAACACGCACGCCGCCATGAATTCCCCAAAGAGATGTTTCAACAGATCGCCGATGACGGCTTTCTGGGCATCATGGTCCCCGAGGAATACGGCGGCGCCGGTCTGGGCATGACCGAAATGGCGCTGTTCATGGAGGGCACGGCCAACCATGGCATCCCCCTGTTGATGATGGTGGTTGGGCCAACAATGTCGATGGCGCATCTGGCCTCGCATGGTACCGACTTTCACAAAAAGGAACTGCTGCCCGCCGCCTGCAAGGGCGATATCCAGTTCTGTTTTGCCATTACCGAACCCGGCGCCGGGTCGAATTCGATAAAAACCAAAACGATTGCCAAGCGCAACGGAAACCGATTTTCGCTGTCGGGGGAAAAGACATTCATCACCGGCGCGGATGTGTCGGATTATTGCCTTGTGGTGGCGCGCACCACGCCGCACGATCAGGTGGCCCGCAAGACTGATGGGTTCACCCTGTTTGCTGTCGATCTGAAGAAAAAGGGCGTCGACATGCAGCGCGTGCGCATTTCGATCCCGCTGCCCGAAGAACAGTGGACCCTGTTCTTTGACGATGTCGATCTTGGCCCCGAGGACGTGGTTGGTCATGTCGATGAAGGG
>JGI24025J20009_10002850_pt1 | contig 12103 bp, 11 predicted proteins | sample Cruoilmetagenom3_FD_20009 | JGI IMG/M metagenome (IMG submission 20009)
GAGAAAAAAGAACCTGCTGAGAAAGAAAAGAAGAAAAAGGAGAGAGGAACCAAAGAAGAAAAGACAAAGCAAGAGCATGTCGAGAGAAAAAAGAAGAAAGACAACCAAAATATGAAGAAGCATATAAAGAAGGCAAAAGAGAAATCAAAGAGTAAACAACAAAAGAAACACAATAAGGGCAAAAAAAAAGAGGAATAATTTCTGGATAGAATAGTTACATATACATGGAAACGCTGTACAGGATAAAAGAATTAATCCAAGGTGTCCCCCAGATAGTTATCTTTCTATTCATAGCTCTATCTGGATTATATGTGTTTTGGAGAGGTTGTTCAGAATCAAGGAAAAACAGGTCCTCTGTTTTTGATATTTTTCTTTTCTCCGGGTTTTTCGGAATATTAGTAGGAAGAATCGTACATATAGTTTTAGAATGGGAAATATACTCTTCATATATATGGTACTGGATACCATATGAGAAATATGGTGATAAGGTATATCTTTTTAGATTACTGCCTTGGAGATTTTTGAGTGTGTGGGATGGTGGAGTGGTTATCCTTCCAGTCTATGTCGCTATGATTCTATCTATGACTTTCTTTTCTTTAGTTATAAAGAAATGGAGATGGAAGCATATGTTTTTGCCAGTTTACTTTGCACCAACAGTCATGCTAGGAGCTTCTTTTGTGTATGTAGGGATAAATTCAGGATACACAGGTTGGATTTATAAAGGAATAATCTTGATAGTCGCACTGTTGGCATATTTTCTGATCTTCAAATTCATAGATAAAATATTTAAGAAACCTGTGCTCGAGAAATATACCATAGGATATATAGGTATTGGTTTTGTGATAGCACTATCTGGCTATATTTCATATAGTTACTTAATTAGTGGATTAAGTCTCTTGGAAACTACTTTGGTTGGTATCTTTGCAATTTGGTCTTTAGTGATGTCAGGAGCTTTTATAATTGACCTTAAAAAGCCTACAGTAAATATTGAAAGAGTATCTTCTGTTAGATCCATTAACTCTAAGTAGATATGAAGATTGTTAGATTAATCCCCCATTTTTCAGCAGTAATATCTATATTCCATCTATTATTGTCAATCTTTTTGTATAGGAGAGGGGAGTGTATATTAAACGAGGGGATTGCATTTGGTATCCCCATAGACTATATAATGAGCATATCTACTGTACTAATTCTATCTCTATTTTTACTTTCAAGAAAAATGAAAGTTCCTCTAAATTATTTCTTTTCAGGGCTTTCAATTTTAGGTTTGGGGAATCTTTTAGGAAGATTTGTATTCTCGGGGGTTTGTGACTATGTACCACTTTTCTTTGTGTCAGTTAATATCGTAGATATTGGAATTGTTTTACTTTGTAGTATATCTATCTTCTACACTGTTTTTTATGCTTCCAAGAGGTAGTTGTTAACTACTAATAGAAGTCTGTAAATGGTAAACTAATACTCACTATGGAAGTACACATTAAAGATTCTTACATTGGAGAAAGAGTCGATGTAGTCGTATCAGAAATCCTTAAAGACAAAAATCTTAGTAGGAATATAATCCAGAAACATATAAAGAAGGGCTGTATGCTTAATGGGAAAAAGTGTAAAAGATCCCACCATCTTAAGGTGGGGGACGTCTTACATTTGGATGATGATTATTGGGATAGATTATTTAAAGATATTGATTTAAGTGATGATATTGTTGCCCAGGAGGGAGCTTTGGATATTAGGTATGAGAATGATAACCTTATTGTTCTTTACAAGCCTAAAGGTTTAGTAGTTCATCCTGGTGTAGGAAATCCTCAGGGTACACTTGCTAACTATCTTAGATACTACCTAGAAAGCAAAGATGAATATGACAATCTCCTGGATAGGGCAGGGATTGTACATAGATTAGATAAAGGGGTTTCTGGTTTGATGGTTACTGCCAAAAACAAAAGGGCACAAGAGTCTCTAAAAAACCAATTTAAGGAAAGATCGGTTATTAAGATATATAGAGCAGGGTTAGAGGAGAGTACAAATATTGAACAAAATGTTGAAATTGAAAAATATATTGAAGAAATGAACATAGAAATTGAACCTTGGCAAAAATGGCAGAAGGTGACAGGTTACATAGGCAGAAACCCAAAAGATAGGTATAAAATGGAGTTTAAGAGATATCACTTTTCAGGTTCTAAAGAAGCTATCACATACATGTTTTTCTTTAATAATGAGCTTTTACTAAAGATTGAAACCGGAAGAATGCATCAGATAAGGGCGACATTAGCATACTTAGGTTACCATATTAAGGGAGATAAACTGTATGGTAAGGTTAAAGCAGGTAGAGGAATTATGCTTGAAGCAATAATACTGAGTTTCATAGATATGAAAGGAGAGAGACTTACATTTAAGGTATAAAGTATGGGAAGGAGAAATTCTAGAAAAAGAAGAGAAAAAGCAGAAAAGAAGAGCAAGAGGATTCTCTTTGTTAATTTTCTTCCTCTTTTACTAATTCTACTGGTAGTAGGATACCTGATCTATATGTATGTAAGCTTTGGAGATATTAAAAGTGAAAATCCAATAGAGCAAAATAATGCTTCATATTATTTACTATCTAATGCAAAAGACACTTTAGAAAAGACATTAATAGTCTTTGAGGAGGAGTATAACGAGAAAGAAAGGATTAAATCTGCATATATGTATGCAGAGAACAAGGATAAAGGTGCTGCTGTTCTGGTCTATCTACCTGGATGGGTAGAGTATGGTGGAGTGGAAGGCGATTTCGGAAGTGCTATATCTATATCCACCTTTAGATATGCAGGGGAGTTTCTTCAAGAGGGTAGAGGTATAGAGTATGCAATCTGGCAGTTTGAGCAACTTCTCGGAAGCAATATTGATAACTATATTTGGTTTACATCATCGGCAACAAATCTTTTTATTGAGAAGCTAGAAGGCGAGAATTCCTCTTCACTTTATGCACAGTATTATGCTAACGGTTTTGAATCCTCAGAGGAGGTTTTTTTTATGAACAGTCTAGCTTCAAAACTGGGTTGGTTTAATTTACTCACATCATCCTCAAAATTTAAAGAATCAGAAGCTGTAATATATTCTTCTCATAGGACAGTTGCTAATACTGTTATAAGGCTTAAACAAATTTATCAGAGTACTCTCTCCTTAAGACCATATATCATTGATTTGAGTAATGGGGCCTATCTCCTCTCGCAAGCAAGTAGCAGTGGTGTAGGAATTTCAAACTATATCGATGTTTCTAAATACGACAGTAAATGGGGAGAATTCATTGAGGGTATTATCGACAAAGAGCTTGAAAAGGAACGTGTCAGGGTAGAAGTTTACAATGGTAGTGATCTCCCTGGCTATGCTGCTCAGTATGCTAGGAGGATAAGGAATAGTGGTTGCGATGTCGTAAGATATGATAATGCACCATCTAAACAACAAAACACTCAGTTCTATGTTCCGAATCCAGAAGAATTCGACAACTCGTTAGAGATAATTTTGGAGCTTTTCCCTGGGAGTCAAGAAATAGTGGAGGGAAGACCCGCATTCATGACAACAGGAGATATCGTAATTGTACTTGGAGAGGATATCCCAACGGCATATTCCTTCTAGTCCTTTTCAATATCCTCTTTCTGATATACAATGATGAACGTATATGCAGATTATTATCTTATTAACAATTATCCTTTTTGTCACTCTCGCCTTAGTTGCTCTTTTTGCACTTTTTAGCAAGAGAAATAAAAGTAATGAAGAGGTGGTGGACAGGGTTAGAAGTCCTCTTGTAATGCAGATACTAGTTCCTAGAGAGAATGATAAGACACCTCTTGCAGCCGAGCAGATGTTTGCTTCAATTCACGGAATCTTAGGAGGTTCTGTTAGATCTTTGGATTTGATAGGTTTTGAGATAATATCTAGTGGTGACGAGGGTATTAAATTCTATGCTGTTGTTCCAAAACATTTGGCGAAATTTGTAGAAGGGCAGATATATGCACAATACCCAAATGCAGACATCAAATATGTACAAGACTATACTCAGAAGAAAGATGAAGGTGTAAAGCATTTTATTACTACTGGTCAGATAGAATTAGAAAAGGATTACATCTTCCCTATAAAGACGTTTAGAAATTTTGAAGTTGACCCTCTTGCAGCAATAACAGGGGCAATATCAGATTTGAAATTAGGTCAGCAAGCCTGGATTCAAATCCTAGTCAGACCTGTATCTAACTACTGGCAGGCCAACTCAAAAGAGTATATTACGGCTATTAGAGAAGGAAAGGATCCATATGCGAAAGGTTTTTGGTACCAACTAGGGAAAATAATGAAAAGTGTTGGTAAATCTTTAGCTACGAGCAATGGAGAAGGGATACAGAAGAAGGAGGTTGTAAAATTGCAGCCAGGACAGGAGGAAGAGCTATCTGAAATCGAAACCAAGATGCTCAAATTAGGATTCGAATTCGGTATTAGAATAGTAACAAAAGCTACATCCCAGATTGAATCAGAACAGATATTAAGAGATGTTGTAGCAAGTTTTAAACAGTTTACTACAGCTCACTTAAATACATTCATTCACTCCAAACCTCAAAAGAGTGGTAAAGAAATATATGAAGACTTTGTCAACAGATATTTACCTGCAGATATTGTAGATATTATTAACATTGAGGAATTAGCATCTCTCTATCATATGCCCAATATCTCTGTTGAGACCCCAAATATTGCATGGAGTAGATCTAAAAAGATAGAACCCCCTATGAATCTACCTAAGAGAGATGAAAAGGGAGTAACTGTCTTTGCAGAAACAGACTATAGAGGAGTAAGACAAGAATTTGGTATAAAGAGAGAAGATCGGAGGAAGCATTTCTATCTTTTAGGAAAGACCGGAGTAGGGAAATCTACAGTATTTAAAAATATGTTTGTATCAGATATATTACGAGGGGATGGCGCATGTATGATAGATCCACATGGAGAGTTGGTTGAAGAGCTTTTAGATTTCATACCAAGCGAGAGAATAGATGATGTAATATATTTCAACCCAACGGATACAGAGTACCCAGTAGGCTTTAACCTTTTAGAACTTAAGGATAAATCGCAAAGGGATTTGATAGCAGATGGAGTAGTAGAGGTATTTAAAAAGCAGTTTGAATCTTGGGGACCTAGATTACAATATATTCTAACAAATACGGTAGCCACTGCATTAGAAGCCCAGGGGACCTCTTTGTTATCAGTAACGAGGATATTAATGGATAGGAACTATCGCAAGTTCATACTTAAACAGGTAAAAGATCCCATATTAGTAAAATTCTGGGAAGATGAGTATGCACAAATGGCACAAAATCAAAGACTCATTTCAGAGACTCTTTCCCCAATACAAAACAAAGTAGGTAGATTTATAGCGTCTGCGGTTACAAGAAACATAGTGGGACAGGTTAAATCTACAATAGATTTGAGGGAGATAATGGATAACAAGAAGATACTTTTGATTAATCTAGCACAGGGCAGATTAGGAGAGGAGACCGCTTCACTTCTTGGAGGGATGATAATTACAAGGCTACAATCAACTGCATTAGAAAGGGTAGATATGCCTATAGATGAAAGGAATGACTTCTATCTCTTTGTGGATGAGTTTCAGAACTTTGCTACCGATTCTTTTGCAAAGATTCTTTCAGAAGCAAGAAAGTTTAGATTAGATTTGTGTATGACAAATCAATATATTGATCAATTAGCTTTAACAGTAAGACAAGCTATATTTGGTAATGTTGGAACTTTGGGTTCATTTGTGGTTAGTCAGGCAGATGCATCAATTTTGGAAAAAGAATTTGCACCGAATATCTCTTCTGAGGATTTGGTGTCATTAGATGCCCATTCAATGTATATTAAGCTTTGTGTTGATGGTATGACCTCAGTCCCATTTAGTGCGAGATCTCTACCTACTAGGTTTGAACCTTTTGGTCTAAGAGACGAGGTAATTCAAAAATCCAGAGAGAAATACGGTACTCCAAGAGAGGTAATTGAAGACAAGATAGAGAGATGGAGTAATCAAAAGTATAGTGATAAGGGGAATAGGTCTCATAAGAAGAAGGAGAGTGCCTCAGAGAGGAAAGAGGGTGTTTACAAAGCAAAGGCATAGGACTTTTCTCGTAGATATTAAAGTGATAAAATACTGCCAGTATAAGATATTTGGGATGTGGCTATGTCAGGACATTCAAAGTGGTCAACAATTAAACATAAAAAGGCAGCAAATGATGCAAAGAAGGGAAAGATTTTCTCTAAACTATCTACCCAGATTACACATGCGGCAAAACAGGGAGGTGGAGATTCTGAGATGAATCCAACTTTAAGATTGTATATAGATAAGGCGAAGAGAGAAGGTTTCCCTGTAAATAATATCGAGAAAGCAATAGCTAAGGGTACCGGAGAGAATATCGATGGGGTATCATATGAAGAAGCTACCTATGAGGGTTTTGGTCCTAGCAAAGTTCAAATTATCGTAGATGTTCTTACAGATAACAAGAATAGAACTGTTGCAGATTTACGAAAGCTGTTCGAAGAAATTGGTGGTAATCTGGGAGAATCAGGCTCAGTATCATGGAATTTTGATATAAGGGGTTATATTGTCCTTAGAAGTGGACATATGGAAAAAGCTCAGAAGTATGGAGCAGATGACAAATATGTCCCAGAAGATAGAGAGGAAGTTATGATGAATATTATAGATATAGAGGGAGTGGATGATATAAAGGAGATAGATTTAGATGGAGTAGAGGGAGTGGAAGTATATACTTCGTATAGTTCACTGATTCAGGTAAGAGATGCTATTTCTAAGATGGGTTATGTAATAGAGGAGGCAGAGATAGTAAAGGAAGCGAAGATAAAGAAGAATTTATCTGGAAAGGATTTAGAAAAGATTGAAGCTGCTTTAGAAAGGATAGAGGAGATGGATGATGTCCAGAATATTTGGACAGATTTAGAATAAGAATAATTGTGTTAAAATGATTCCATGAGAATATTAGGTATAGATCCAGGATTAGCTATAACAGGATGGGCGGTTGTGGATTTTGATAAACATGGAGAACCAACAGCTGTAGACTATGGTGCTATTACAACCCCTAAGGGTCTTACAGTGTCCCAGAGACTCTCTGAGATATTTCAAGATATGAATGAGTTAGTTAAGAAATTTAAACCTGAATATGCAGGGGTAGAGACTTTACTCTTCTATAATAATGCAAAAACTGCAATATCTGTTGGAGAGGCTAGGGGAGTAGTGTTATTGGTCCTAGAGAATAGTAATATACCTATTAAAGAATTTTCACCTCTACAGGTGAAAAGTGCAGTAACTGGGTATGGGAAGGCCGATAAAAGGCAGGTTCAGGAGAATGTTACGAGATTTTGTAAACTTGAGAGTATTCCTAAACCAGATGATGCAGCAGATGCAATAGCTATTGCAATAGCCACAAACAGGATGATATAGAAGCGCCTCAAATCTATACAGACTAATAAGACAGGCAGAAGAAAATAAAAAATAATCAACAGTTCCTGATATCCTGTATAATGTAAAGATGATTTCATATATATCAGGTAAAATAGTAAAAGTTAATATAGGAAAGGATTGTTACATTGATATCTTAATCTCCTCTGGTTTAGGGTATAGAGTATTTGTAACATCTCAATTTAGTTTTCCTCCTAAAGATTCAAATGTTTCAATTTATACAAGCTTTCAAGTGAGAGAGGATAGTCAGATGTTGTACGGTTTCGATACAGAAGAAGAGAGGGATTTCTTTGAGAAGCTATTAAATGTCTCAGGGATAGGACCTAAATCTGCATTGTCTGTACTTTCCACCTATGAAATGGATAAAGTAAAAAAGATCATATTAGACGGAGATGCGAAGGCTCTCAAAAAAGTTCCAGGTCTCGGTTTGAAGGGTTCTCAAAAAGTTATTTTAGAACTCCGAGGAAAAATCGATTTTGATCAAGATGGAGAAGATAAAGGGGACTCTAGAATTAAAGAATTGAAGGATGCCCTTAGATCTTTGGGTTTTCAAGGGAAAGAGCTTTCTGGTCGTATAGATAAGGGAGAAGCATTGTTAAAGGAAGAAGATATCGAGATAGAGATATTAATTAAAAAAGTCTTACAACAGTAGTTATGATTGAATCTAGTAAAAAGAAAGCTTCGAAGAAAAATAAAAAGAGTAGGGTGGTAGTAAATGACAAGGAATTTAAGGATGCAGAACAAAAGATTCGTCCCTCCAGAATTGAAGAGATGATTGGTAGAAAGAGAGAGAAGAAGGCTATTAAGATGATGATAGATTCTGCTAAGAAGAGAAAGGAGGTTATGGATCATATTCTCTTCTACGGCCCACCAGGTTTAGGTAAGACTACTTTTGCTCTTGCAATAGCTAATGAAATAGGTAGCTCAATAAGAGTGACATCAGGGCCCGCTATAGAAAGACAGGGAGATTTAGCTGCGATTTTAACGAACCTTAAGAAAAATGATGTTCTTTTCATAGATGAGATACACAGATTATCAAGGGTGGTTGAGGAAATTTTGTACCCGGCTATGGAGGATAGAGCACTTGATATCGTAATGGGGAGGGGTCCCTCTGCAAAGACTATTAGATTAAGCTTAGAGCCGTTCACATTAATAGGTGCAACTACGCAAATTGGTAAAATTAGTTCTCCAATGAGGGATAGGTTTGGGTTAATTCAGAGGTTAGATTTCTTTGAGGATGATGATATGATTGAAATTTTACGAAGAGCTTGTAAACTTTGGTCTATAGAGATAGAAGAGGAAGCCCTGGAGATGATATCTACAGGTTCCAGGGGTACAGCTAGAGTAGGTTTGAGATTGTTAAGACGTGTAAGAGATTATTCTCAGAGTAAAAACATTGATGTTGTAAATCCGGGAACTGTATCAAAGACTCTTAAGATATTGGGTATAGATGATATGGGATTAGAGTCGATAGATAGAGAGATCCTAACTATTATATACAAAAACTTTAGTGGGGGACCAGTGGGAGTTTCTACATTAGCAGCTAGTTTGTCTGAGGATGTTTCCACACTTTTAGATGTATATGAACCGTATCTAATGAAATGTGGTTTCCTTAAACGTACATCTCGGGGTAGGGTTCTGACTCCAAAAGGCATAAAATATGCAGAAGAAGTATGATTGTAGAGAGTATACAAAACACAACTGAAGATTCAGTCAAGAGAGGGAAGCTAATAGCGTTGGCATTTTTAGTTGCACTTTCAGTATTTGTACAGACCCTAATAAAACAGGAGGACCCGACACTATTGAGGATTATTGTAACAGCCTTGATATACTTTGGAGTTTCAATGATTGGAATTATTTGGGCATTCAATTTTGAAGTAAAGATTAAATCCCTTCCTTTTCTTATCCATAGCTCACTCTTCGTTATGTCTGAATATCTTTTTATACAACTTTTCTTTGCACAGAAATTTAGTAGATTATATGAAGGGCTTTTGCTTTTTATTCTTGTAGCTTTAGTCTTTGCTGGAGCATATGTGTCATTTTTAATGACCAACGTATTCAATGTAAATCTTTATAAGGATATACCCCTTGTTCATGTTGGAAGAACGACTTCATATATAATTTCGACGCTTACGCTTTTCTTTCTCCTTTTTAGTCTTCTAGCATTACAGATTCCAATCTACATTGTATTTCCCTTAGTATTTATAATATCTTTATTCCTGTCATTTATACATCTAAGAAATCTAGGTTTCCAAGCTTTGTTATTAAGACGGAAAACCGTTTTAGTAGCTGTCTTGGTTCTTTTCCTATTCATCTCGTCATTTCTCTCTGGAGTGTTGCATGAGCTCTCGGCTCTCTCTCCAACAGTAGGGTACTTTGTTGGAATTGGGGTAGCGAATATAAGGGGAAATAAAATGAATGATAAATGGGAGATGTTTTTATATATTGTTGCTTTAATAGCTGTTGTTTTCCTCAACCTTTTTTTGAACATTTTGTAGTATAGCTAACAAAGTAGGGGAGTAGGAGCCTATAGCAAGAAACATCCCATAGTTTCATGCGACCCATAGTAATGTCAGTGTGGATAACTTACTGCTAAATAGGAATGTATAAGTAGACGAAAAAGAGTATAAATATATTTCATAATATTTTTATATCCGAAGTGATTAGTAGTAGTGGGTATATACCATCCCCTATATTTGAAATATGTTATGATTTTCTGTAATATATAACCGAGTATAATCATCCTTATATGCGGTGGCAAATAATAGTACCAGTTGGGAGGGCTTATACTATGTATATTTAAATAATTTTAATTTAAATAAATAATTAGATTATAAATAGACTTAAATATTTTTTATTTTTATCAATTCCCCCTTCTATTTTTCTTTTTTACTAGAACTTAAAAATATTGAAAGTCCCCTACTTTGATTTATTAATTTTTATAGTTATCATATATATATGAAAAACGCAGACCTATTAAAAAAGACACCTAAACTACCTGAGCAGGATCAGTACCTTTTAGATTTACAGAATAATGCATACAGTCCTCGAACCATAAATAATTATGCCAGAGATCTATCCATATTTAGTGTGTATTTATATTTCAATAATATAAAGTTTAAGAATCTTTCTAAATTAAATATCTCAAATTACAAAGGATACTTAGCAAGTGGCAATCATTTGAAAGATTTGGATAAAATAAGGGCTAAATTGCTTAGAAACACTTTGCCTATAACGAAAGGAAAGGATAGCGCTCTTAGCGACTCAGGAAGCAGGCTGGAAAAAAGTGAGGCTATGATTACACCTAGACGAGATGTTCAAAATGCAGACCAGGACTCAAATTTCGGTACAGAGGTATATAAGGACGAATTCCTATCCAAAATCTATAGGAAGGTCTACGGATCACTCGGAATTTTGGATAAACCTCTCAACTCTCGAGCCAGAACTCAAAATGGATTATCTCCAAGAAGTATAAACCGAATGTTATCTGCTCTTAGATCGTATTTGAAATTTAGAATCGAATTTGATTTGGATATTCCAGTTCCTCCTGATTCAATAAAAATGATTAAAGCTGAAAAGAAAGTTAAAAAGGTCGCACCATTTAAAGAATTAGTAAAATTAATAGAATCTCCGATGGAATTTGAAAAAGATGAAAGAATTGCATTAAGGAATAGATGTATGTTAGAGATGCTGTTCGCTACAGGAATGCGTATATCGGAGCTAATAAACCTTGATTTAGAGCAATTAAATGTAGAGGGTAAGCTATATATCAAAGGTAAAGGAAATAAGGAAAGAGCTGTATTTATGACATCTAGAGCATTAGGATGGTTGAATAAATACCTTAAACTAAGGCTAGAGTACGCATTCACAGAGAAAAGCAAGGAAGAGCAACCGACAAGTTTTGATAAATTGTACTCAGATATTGGAATTTCCAAAGAAGATGTGAAACAAAACACCAATCGTGAAACAAAAAAGAACAATTCAATTTCTAGAGGTTTAAATTTAGAAGTTTTTGATTCCGAAAATAGAAGATATATTAACTTAATTGAGAAATATAGGAAATCAAAATTTTTGAATAAATTTAACTCCCCTGCCCTATTCATACCATTTGTAGGTAAAAGTGCAAATAAACCAAATTGTAGAATATCAACGAATTATTTTCAAGAAAAAATAGCAGATTACAGAAAAAGATTAGGGATTCAGATTCATACCTCTGCACACAGCTTAAGACATGGGTATGCAACATATATGGCAGAACAAGGAGCTAGTGCTGTAGCTTTACAAGTTCTACTAGGACATGAGAGTCTAGATACTACGACAAAATATGTACATGCGAGTGAAAAATTTGCAGAGGAAACATTTAAAAAGAGTCATCCATTAAAGTGATGCTTGGTTAGTATTTAGTTTGTTGTATAGAGGATTCTGTTTTGCATTTTCTATTACTTGCTGAGCTTTTAAATCACCCTCTTTAGCTTTTCTTACTATCTCTTTTGAATCATTCAAAAGCTTTTCGACACTTGATACTAATTGATCATATTGATTTTTAATTTGTTGTTTTGCATTATCTCCATAAACTGTTACTGCAATTTCATCAATTATAGTTTGTGCATGTTGGGGGGATTTCGCTTC
>JGI24025J20009_10002853_pt1 | contig 12098 bp, 13 predicted proteins | sample Cruoilmetagenom3_FD_20009 | JGI IMG/M metagenome (IMG submission 20009)
GCNCGCACAGGTCAGGAACCCGATCCGAGATCGGGGCCATTATAGCAGCCTTTGGCTTGCATGCCAATTTGCCAAAGGCCGTCTGCACAGCAGTTGTTGCCGTCGAAGCCGCTGCTTGACAAAAGATAGCACCTGCCCTATCATGCTGCAAGCACTTGGAGGCACCGATGGCAGGCTGCGAAATGACGCATCTCAAGAACGTTGCTGCCCCACCGGGCGGTCTGACGAAAGCACGACTACTCATCGTTGAGGATGAAGAGCGCTTGCGATCATCGCTCCAGGAGTACCTTGAACGGGAGGGGTTCGGCGTAGCCGTGGCTGAAGATGGAGCCGAGGCTCTGGACGTGCTGAACCAGGTGAACCCGGACCTGATCATCCTCGACGTTCAACTGCCATACATGGACGGCCTGGAGGTCTGCCAGGCGGTTCGGCGACAGGTTGGCTCGCCCGTGGGCATCATCATGATCTCCGGTATCAAGAAGGAGATGGTGGACCGAGTGGTGGGTCTGGAAGTGGGCGCGGACGTGTACATGACCAAGCCGTTCGAGACCCGTGAGCTGCTGGCCCAGGTGCGAGCTCTCCTGCGTCGCATCCAGGCACAGAATGCACACGGCGAGGCAGCCGGCTGGTTCGTCGTGGACGGCTATCTGCGCATCCACTTCGACCGACGACAGGTGGAAGCAGGCGACCAGGAGATTCACCTGACTCGCCTGGAGTTTGACCTGTTGAAGCACCTGGCCCAACGGGCTGGCCTGCCCTGCGCGCGGGCTGATCTGATAGATGTCGTCTGGGGCTATGACGAGGCAGGATGGGATGTCTCCGACGCCGCGGTGAATACCTGCGTCGCCAAGCTGCGGGCCAAGATCGAACCTGATCCTGCCCATCCTCGCTACATCCTCTCGGTGCACGGCGTGGGCTACCGCTTCAAAGCGCCGTAGGAGCAATACAGTTTGGTTAGGAGGAAGTTGAACTCCCGACTTCGGTAGTGCAACTGCCTTGGAATGGCCTATCTTTGGTTAGGAGGGAGTTGAGCTCCCGACTTCGGTAGTGCAACTACCTCAGAACGGCTTGTCTAAACGATATTGACTTCAGTGGGAGTAGATCATGCCTTCGCTAGATTCATGGCTGGAGATCATCATCCGAACCCCGCTCCTGCTATTCCTCGTGATCATGCTTGTGCTAATCGGGCTCATCGCCAGCGGTGCGTTTGCCTACCGGCGACTGCGGGCTCAGATCACGCAACTTCTTGACAGAGCGCAGCACTTGCGAGCCCAGTTGGCGAAGCGCCCTGAACAAGAGGAACAGTGGGCCGCGGCCCGGGAAGCCTACCGCCATTTCATCTACAACGTCTCCCACGAAGTGTCCAATCCCCTGCAGAGCATCCAGACGAATCTGGACAATATGCTCAGTTGTTTGCCCGACCAAGCCGGCCAGTGGTCGCAATATCACGCCACCATCGCCACCGAGTTGCGGCGGCTGGCCGGTCTGACCGAGAACCTGCGTTTGCTCTCCCACCTGGAGACGCCGGAGGCCCCGACTGTGCGAGAGCCGGTCAACCTGAAGGGCGTGATCGAGGACGTGATCATGGCTCTCTTCGAAAGAGCTGAGGCGCGGGGAGTACGGATGCGCTACGTCGGCCCTGAACGGCCAGCCCGGGTGTTGGGCGACCGGGACCGCCTGCGCCAGGTCTTGATGAACCTGGTGGACAATGGCATCAAATACTCCAAACCTGAAGGCGGCGAGGTGATTATCAACCTGCAGGAGGAGCAAGACCGGCTGCGTGTTCGCGTGTCGGACGAGGGAATCGGCATCTCCGAGGAAGACCTGCCTCACATCTTCGAAACCGCCTACCGTGCTCCGGATGCCCGCAGCTTCCGGCGGAAGGGCACCGGGCTGGGGCTGGCCATCGCCCAACGGATTGCGGAGCACCACGGGGGCGCGATGCGCGTCCAGAGCCAGCCCGGCGAGGGAACGACCTTCTCCTTTGACTTGCCCCTGTACATCCAGCCATAGCTGCCTCCACCACAAAGACACTAGCGCCGTCGGGAGCGCAACACCCTCTCAACCAGAGCCTTCCGCTCGTTCCGATTATCCGGTGATAGGGTATCAAGCGGCAACGAAACGGCAACCAGGCAGCAATGATCTGGTAAAGACTCTTGGCCCTACATGTGCCATACTTGCCATACTCCGGCTAGATGCAAGACCTTCTGCGTGCGTACACATAAGGAAGTGTAGAGATGAGCAAGTTCAAGTGGATCCTCGTTGCGCTTCTGCTGCTGCCCCTGGTGTGGGGATGCGGCCAGGTGTTCGAGGTGCGGCTGCTGGACTCACCCACATGGACACCACCCCCAGTCTCCGGGTCATCGTCGACCCCCGATGTCGACGCGACCGTTGCGGCGGCTGTGCAGGCCACCAACACTGCTGTGGCGCAGACGCCGGAGCCCACACCGAGTCCCACACCCACTAGCCGTGTTGTCCATCCGACGAGTACGGCCACACCAACCCGCTGGCCAGCAACAGCCACGCCGACCGGTCTTCCTCCTACGCTTACCCCCACGCCCTGGCCTGAGCCGATTCGTATACGATTCGCTGCGGGCGCGACGTCAGCCACCGTGACTGGCCTCTTGGAGCAGAACGGTTCCGCCATCTACGTGCTGCGCGCCATGGCAGGCCAGACGATGCAAGTCGTCGCCGCGCCGGCCGGAGGCGTGAACTTCTCCGTCTGGGGAGCGGACGGGACAGTTCTGAAGAGCTACGGAGCCGAGGCAACAGAATGGCATATTGAGTTGCCCTCAACCCAGGACTACTTCATCCATCTCGTCTCCATTCAGGAGACAAGCTACACCCTGACCGTGACCATCCCTCCGCTGTCGCCTGAACCTTCCATCGAGGTCATCTCCCCCAACGGCGGCGAGCAGTGGCTAGAGGGCAACACCTACGACATCATCTGGGCCTCGTCGGGGGTGGAGAAAGTGGCCATCGCCGTGGCGGCGGGCGGCAAAGACCTGGGCATCATCGCTTCTGCAGTGGACGCCGGAACCGGGCAATACTCATGGGGGATTGCTCCTGGTTTGATCAGCAATTTCGGAGTGGTCAGGTCGGACTCGATGAGGCTCAGGATCTTCGACAGCAGCGACCCCACGCTATATGACGAAAACGACGTGCCATTCACGGTCATGGTCCCGCGCATCCAGTTTGCTCCCGGTGGTACATCTGCCACGGTCACCGGTTATGTGCAGCGGAACGGCGCGTTCCGGTATGTGCTCCGAGCCTTTGCCGGCCAGGTGATGGAGGTCACCATCACATCGCCCAACAGCGATGTGGTCTTGACCGTCGCCGGAACGGACGGGGTTGTGCTGAAGAGCTACGCTGACGGCCTAGCCGAGTGGCGCGGCGAACTGCCCTCCACACAAGACTACTTCCTGGAGGCCGTCGCCATGGGAGCGGACACGAGTTACCAACTGACCGTCAGCATCGTTTCTCAGCAGACTGAACCTGTCCGTATTCAGTTTGCTCCCGGCGCGACCTCTGCCACGTTGAGCGACTATGTTGCCCAGGGGTCCATCGACCGCTACGTGCTGAGAGCGCTGGCCGAACAGACGGCAGAGGTGGTGATCACATCGCCCGGCGCCGATGTGGTGCTGGATCTGGTAGGAGCGGATGGCACCCTCCTGCAACATCACACCGCAGGCAGGAAGCAGTGGGCAGGTCACTTCCCCTCCACGCAGGACTACTTCCTGTCCGTCGTCTCCGTCGGGCAGGCCACGAGCTACGACCTGATGGTGAGAATTGAACCGCTGGATTCGACGCCGCACCGTGTCCAGTTCGCACCTGGCTCGACCTGGGCCACCCTGAGTGGGGATCTCCTACGCAACGGCTCGAAGATCTATGTGTTGCGCGCCTTGGGCGGGCAGACGATGGATGTGGGCGTGATGTCGCCCGGCAACAACGTCGGCCTATCCATCTGCGGGGCAGATGGGCAGTTCCTCAAGTGGCACGGAGACGGGATACCCGGCTGGCGCGGCCAGTTGCCGGCCACGCAAGACTACTACCTCGAGGTCATCACCGTCGAATCTTCAAGTTACGCGCTGACGGTGGAGATACCACCGCTGTAGCGCCGCACAGATTATTGGGGTGAAACCATTCCGCTCTTGAATGCGGCCAAATCGCATCAAGCAATAACACAATCAAGGAGAAGGAAACAGAAGCCATGAAGAAGCAAAGTTTGTTGATCGCTGTGATGATCACACTGTTGGCGGCCAATGTTGTCAGAGCCGCAGCACCGGATTCAGACGGTCAGGAGTACATCGTGCAGCCCGGCGATTGGCTCAGTAAGATCGCCGACAAGTTCTACGGCGACATCTTCGCTTACCCCAGCATCGTCAAGGCCACCAATGCCAAGGCGGCTGAGGATGACAGCTTCGACGTCATAGACAATCCCGACGTGATCGAGATTGACCAGAAGCTGTGGATACCATCACAAGCTCCAGAGCCAGGCGGAGTGACCTTGATGGACCTGAAAAACGGTGTCTACGAGGGGATCTATGCTGAACCGGTGCAACTGGCCGACGGCAAGTTCGAGGGTGAACCCTTCGTGGAGGGTGGCGCCTCCCGGCCCACAGTCACCTTCGTCAACCATGCCTTCGGCGACCTGAATGGTGATGGCACCACCGACGCTGCGGTTGCCCTGGTCGAGAACTCAGGCGGCAGCGGCGTCTTCTGGTATCTGGCAGCGATGGTCAATGAAGATGGAAAGCTCATCAACGCCGCCACTCAGTTCCTTGGCGATCGCTGGCAAGTGCAATCAATGTCCATCAGGGCCGGCGAGATCGCGCTCGACGCCGTCACCCACGGTCCCGAAGACCCCATGTGCTGCCCCTCCGTGGAGAAGTCCCTCACCTTCGTTCTCCAGGATGGTCAATGGGTAGAGACGACGCCAGCCACCGAGGATTAGCTTCGCCTGTTTGCTGAATCACAAGCGCCTCGCCCTGGACATCGGGGGCGAGGCGCTGTTCTTCTACTCCAGCAGTGCGTCTCCGTAGGCGAAGAGGCCCGGTGTGCCGCCTGTGTGCCAGAAACAGACCATCTCCTCCTCGTCGAATGCCCCCTGACCGATGAGATCAATCAGGCCGGCCAGCGCCCGCCCCGTGTACACCGGATCCAGCAGCACTCCCTCGGTCTCCGCCAGCAACCGGATGGCCGCCCTCTCCATTTTGCTCACGATGCCGTACCCGGCGCCACAATACTCGTCGTGGACGAAAAACTCGTCGGGTGCAAAGTGGAGTTCGAGCCCCAGGTGAGCAGCCGTGTCCCTCGCCAGCGCGGCCAGCGTGGCTTGTAGCGCCTTGGCCTCCTTGTCCACGCTGATGCCCACGATGCGGGCAGCGAAGTGCAGCGCCTTGGCGGCCACACACAGCCCTGCCTGCGTGCCGCCGGAACTGGTGGCGAAGATGACGTGATCCATCCGCAGCGACCGCTCCGCAAGTTGCGCCGCCAATTCCTCCAGCGCGGCCACGTAGCCGCTGGCCCCCACGGGATTAGAGCCTCCGTAGGGTACGATGTAGGGCCGCCGGCCTGCCGCCTGCTCCTCCTTGGCCACTTCGGCCATCACCTCTGCCCGGTCGCGGCCTTCGGCCCAGCGCAGTTCCGCGCCCAGCAGGCGATCCAGCAACACGTTGCCGCCGTGCCGCTGCTGCGTCGGCGGGCCACCGCCCAGCACCAAGACGGCGCGCAGGCCACATTTGGCCGCCGCGGCCGCTGTCTGGCGGGCGTGGTTCGACTGTGGCGCACCGGCGGTGATCAGCGTCGTTGCTCCCTGAGCCAGTGCCTCGGCGACCAGAAACTCCAGCTTGCGGGCTTTGTTGCCTCCCGTGGCCAGCCCCGTCTGGTCGTCCCGCTTGATCCAAAGTTGCGGGCCGCCCAGCGCGGCGCTTAGCCGCGGCAATGGCTCCAGTGGCGTCGGCAGGTGCGCCAGCGAAATGCGCGGTAAATGGTCTGTTAACATGATCTCCTCTTCTCATCGGTGAGGTCGGTAAACTGGTAGACTGGTAGACTGGTGAATTGGTCAGCAGGACCCGATTTACCGATCTACCAATGTACCAATGTACCAACTTCGCTCTCTGACTACTTGACTATCAGACCAAGCGACTACGGACTACCCGGCCAGTAGCGCCAGCACCACGCCCCCTGCCATCACCGAACCGATCTGTCCGGCGGTGTTGGCGCCCATAGCATGCATGAGCAGGAAGTTGTCGAAGTCCTCCTCCTGTCCCACCCGCTGTACCACGCGGGCGGACATGGGGAAGGCACTGATGCCTGCCGCGCCGATGAGCGGGTTGAACTTGCCGCCGGTGAGGACGTTGAGGAGCTTGCCGAAGAGCAGCCCTGCGGCCGTGTCCAGGGCGAAGGCCACGATGCCCAGGATCAGGATGAGCAGCGTATCCAGGCGCAGGAAACGCTCCGCGGTCATCGTCGAGCCGATGGTGAGGCCCAGCAGGAGGGTGACCACGTTGGCGATCTCGTTGGACGAGGCGCCCACCAGCCGCTCCACCACGCCCGATTCCCTCAGCAGGTTGCCCAGCATCAGCATGCCGATAAGGGGCGACGCCTTGGGCACCAGCAGCCCGGTGAGCAGCGTGACGGCGATAGGGAAGAGGACTCGAGTGAGTTTGGAGACCGGCCGCGAGGTGTACTCCATGCGGATCAGCCGCTCCTGGCGGGTGGTGAGCAACCGCATGATGGGCGGCTGGATGATGGGCACCAGGCTCATGTACGAGTAGGCAGCAACGGAGATAGGACCCATCATGTCGGGGGCCAGGACGCTGGAGACGTAGATGGAAGTGGGGCCGTCAATGGCGCCGATGATGCCGATGCTGGCTGCCTGGTTCATGTTGAACTTCAGCAGCAGCGCCAACAGCAGCGTGCCGAAAATGCCAAACTGCCCTGCCGCACCCAGCAGCACCATGCGCGGGTTCGCCAGCAGCGGCCCGAAGTCAGTCATGGCCCCAATGCCCACGAAGATGAGCAGCGGGAAGAGTTCGGTGTCCACGCCTGCTCTCATCAAGATGCCAAAGAGACCGTTGTCGTCCAGCATGCCGGTGCCGGGGATGTTGGCCAGGATGCAGCCCGCGCCGATGGGCAGCAGCAGCATCGGCTCGTACTCCTTGGCGATGGCCAGGTAGATGAGCAGCCCGCCGGCGGCCATCATCACCAGATGGCCCCAGGTGAGGTGGCTCAGGCCGGAGAGCAGATCCAGAAGATTATGCCAACCCATACCTAATCCCTCACTCGAAGCGCACCAGCGGATCACCGTAGGCCACTGTCGCCCCGGCGCTCACCATCACCTCAGCGATGGTGCCCTCGCGAGGTGACTTGATGCCGTTCTTCATCTTCATTGCCTCCAGGACGCATATCTCCTGGCCTCGCTGCAGGCGATCCCCCTCTCCCACAGCGATGGAGAGGATGGTGCCGGGCATGGGTGTGGTGAGGGTGTCGGTTGCTGCAGCGTCATCCCCGCGGATGTGCGGCTGCGTGACGTTCCTCGGCGGCTTGGCCGATGGGGCAGGCAGAGGCTCGTTTGGCTGGGGCAGCCTGATCTCCGGCGTGACCGTGGCACCGGCGTCAGCCCTCTCCCATTCCACGTACACCTCAAAGGGTTTGCCGTCCACCCGCACGCTCACGGGAGAAGCATTGGGATCGTCCAGTTCGACCTGGTACGTCTTCCCGTTGACAGTGATCCGATAAATGCGCATGCGGTCTCAGCACTCCTCTCGTACACTTGCGCGGTACGTCGTCTGCGTCCTAGCCGACTGCGGACTCGCCGTGAAACGTGATCTGTCACCGTCACGGATCACGGGTCAAGCATCACGTCTCCTGCTTCGCCCACAGCCCGCCGGTTTCGGTCAGCCAGTCGGCGATTCTATCGGCAGCTCTGGCCACATCGCTGTCCGAGACGTCCAATTCCAACGTCGGCAACATGGACTCGCCAACAAGCCGGCGCATGAGTTCCTGTTCCCTGATGAATACCTGCAGGTCGTCGTATTGCGCGGGGTTGCCCGAGACCTTGAGCCTTTCGGCGCGGGCCGCTTCAAACGACACTGCCGTCCGTGTGCAGAACACGAGATGAAAACCAAGAGCCGCCAGTCTCTCCTCCAGCCAGCCGAAGTCGTGGTCTACGCCATAGGTCTGCAGTTGGTATGCCCGGGTGGAGATATGAAAGCGGTCAGCGATCCATGAGTAGTAGCGCAGAAGCTCGAGAAGCCGCACCCACGTCCTGTAGGTCTCCATCGCCAACGCTTCTTCGTGGGGCTCGAAGTTGATGAGGCCGCGGCCCCAAGGCGTATTCGTGAAGCCGCACCACTCCGCAGAGATGAGCGGCGAGTGGTAGCGGTACTTGCGAGGCCCCACGATGCGGGGATGCTCGTTCAGCGCAAAAGCGATCTCCGTCTTGAAGGTCAACCGTGTGCCTTCCAAGATGATCTTGGGGCATAGTTTTGAAGACATCGTACGCACATCCTTGGGTCACTTGCGCGCAACAACAATGAGGCGGTTGCTGTGCTCCTCATCGTACGGGTCAAAACGATAGGTGCCGTAGTAATGCCTATCCCTGTACCCTGCCTGAGTCAACAGCCTCTCATAATCATCCCGTCGGATCATCAGATACTCGACGCTGAATACCTTGAAGTCCTGTTCATCCTCGCTGTGCCACAAGTCGAGGACGTTGATTTGCAGAGTCTCGTCGAGGTAGTCCATCACAAAAAGCCTGGAGAAGCCACTTCGGCTGATAACAGGGATGAAACGTGGCCTTTCTCTGAGCTGTTTGTCGCACATGCCCTGGTCCAATACCAGAATCCCTCCATCTCGCAATACCTTGCGCATACTGGTCAACGCCCGAACGACCTCGGCTTCTTCCAAGAGGTGGGGCAGCGAAGTGGACAGGCAGACCAGGGCATCAAACTGAAGGTAGAAATGGTGATGCAGTTCGCGGAAATCCGCTCTCTTGAGGGATACATTGACGCCGCAGACAGGGAGGTTCTTTCGTGCTTGAGTGAGCATGGCGTCTGAGATGTCAGACCCATAGACCTCACACCCGAGGGAGTGAAATAGGTGAAGATCTTGCCCTGTTCCGCAGGCACAGTCCAATACTCTCTGACCTGATGTTCGGCAAAAAGCGTGCGAAAGAATTCAACGTAAGCAGGGTCGTGCCGACCAAACTCGTCGAAGAACAGATCGTACCGCTCGGCGAAATCCTCGTACAGGTCTTGGGCCATCTGTCGCATCTCCCCGGAGGCTCGGCGGTTATGGAAGGCCGCCCTGCGTTGCAGCTAGCGGCGCGGTGACCAGGACTGGAGTTGGCGGCTGCGGCCCACGGCCATCCAGCGGGTCAGCAGCGGCGGCAGTCGCCAGCCGATGGCTTCTTCTGCGGCCTCTTCTTCCCGCCACAGCGCCAGTGCGGTCATGATGGCGGCCAATTCCGCCGCCCGGGGGGCAGCTTCTGCCTCAGCGGCGGGTGCTGCAGGCGGTTCTTCCGGTACCGGGGCCGCAACCGGGCCTCGCCGGCGCTGCCACAAACTGACGAGGGGTTTCTCTCCTGGAGGGAAGAGTCGCTGCATGCCAGCCATGATACCCCAGAGCAGCCCCAGGGCAGCGAAGACCAATCCCATGCCGATGACGGTGATGATCAATCCTTCTTTGAGCAATTCGGTCATCTCAGATCCTCGAGTGGCTGGAGTGCGTCGTCTTCGACGACGCGGCAGAGTCGGAGACTCTGCACTCCATTGGCAGCTTTCATAGCGGCTGAACTCGCTATCCGGCTAGCGATTCGGTCTGGGCCAAGTGCAGCTTGACGAAGAGCCAAGGAGCCAGCAGGATGGCCGCCAATCCCGTGCAGATGTAACGCAGGAAGCGCAGCGCTATGCCCAGGCCGTGGCCTATGTCCGTCGGGATGACCAGCTTCAGCCCCTGCCAGAAGATAAGCACCACAATCAGTCCCACGACGAAGCGCAGCAAGCGCTGCCACCAGGGGCCGTCCACGCGGAAGCGTATCCAGCGCGGCTCGAACAGGAAGCCCACGCTCATGCCCAGGATGGTGCCCATGGTGGTGGCCGCATCGGGGGCTGGATAGAGGCCGCGCAAATCAGCCCCGTGCGGGAAGAGGCCAGCAATGGGCAGGACGATGGCCAGGGCCAACTTGAGGGTTAGCGGCTGTCGGCCCAGCCAGCGTTCTGCCTGTGGCATCAGCCACAGGAACAGGCAGAGGAAGATGGCCCCCAGAATCAGTCCGGCTATCACGTCCTGCGGATAGTGCACGCCCACGTAGATGCGGGAGAAAGCGATCAGGAGCACGAGCAGGATGGCCAACAGCCAGACGCCCGCCCTGCGTACCCGGCTGGCCAGAAAGCCCCAGACGGAGACAGCGTTCTGGGCGTGGCCACTGGGGAAGGCGGGGGTGGGGGGATCCACCGTGCGCATCACGCGGATGCGAGGGCCGGCCGGCCGCGGGATTAAGAGGACGTGCTTGACGAAACCATTGAGGTAGCCGGAGAGAAGCATGGCATACGCCAACCAACGCCCGCTGGCCTTGCTCAAGCACCAGTACACCAACGGCAGCAGCATTAGGAAGAATTCCTCATCCCCCAGGAAAGAGGCAAAGTGGAACAGACGATTAAGGAAGGGTGTTGACCACGACTGCACCCAGATGATGACCTCCGTTCCCCAGGGCACGAGCGATAGCAGTAACGACTGTAGCCATTCGATCATCGGCTCACTCCTTGCAAGGTTTCTAATGTAGAGGGCTTACTCACGCACGATTTCCAGCAGCAGTTTGGCGCAGGCGAGCATGTCAGCGATGGCGATGTGCTCCTGTTTGGTGTGCACATCGGCCATGCCAGTGGTCAGAGGCACACTCTGGATGCCAGCGTGATTTAAGATGTTGGCGTCAGAGCCGCCGCCGCTGGCCGTGGGCAGCGGTTCCAGCCCCAGGCGGCGCATGGCCGCTTCGACTTTGTTACGGATAGGCGCATCTTCGGCCACACGGTAGCTGCGATAGCGACGCTCAATCTCAATGTCCAGCGTGGCCCTGTGACGTCCAGCCGCTTCCTCCAACGCCCGCACCATGGTCGCCGTCTGCCGCTCCAACTTGGCATCGTCGCGGCTGCGGGCCATGCCTTTCATCATCACCCTCTCGGGAACGATGTTGGTAGCTGTGCCTCCCTCAATGACGCCGATGTTGGCCGTCGTCTCGTGGTCAATGCGGCCCAGGGGCATAGCGGCAATGGCCTCGGCGGCCACACGAATGGCGTTGATGCCCTTCTCGGGCTCTGCGCCGGCGTGCGCGGCGCGGCCGTGCACGGTCACCACCAGCTTGTCCTGTGATGGCGCGCTGATGATGTAGGAGCCAGTGGGGCCGCCGCTGTCGAGAACCAGTCCTTGTCGCGCTCGCAGGAGAGACAGGTCGACCCGTCCCTCACGGCCCAGGTTGGTCTCTTCCTCCACGGTGAAGAGCACCTCCAACGGGCGATGCGGCAACGCCTGTTCCTCCAGCACCTGCAGCACTTCCAGAATGATGGCGACCCCCGACTTGTCGTCGGCTCCCAGGATGGTCGTGCCGTCGGAGTAAACCACGCCGTCGCGGATCACGGGCGTGATGCCCCGATCTTTGCCCACGGTGTCCATGTGTGCGTTGAGCAGCAGCCAGTCGCCATCGGGCTTGCCGCTGTCGAGGCGACCGAGAACATTGCCGGACGCATCGCGTTCCACCTCGAGTCCCAGCGCGGCCAAGCGCGCTGCCAGCTCGTTGCCGATAGCCTCTTCGTGCTCGCTGGGACTGTCAATGCGTACCAGTTCCAGAAACGTTTGCACCAAACGATTTTCGTTGATCAACTCACCCTCCTAAATGATTGTCAGCGGAAAAGCGGAAGGAACGGAAAAATCCTGTAGTTTGTCAGCGGAACAGCGGAAGGAATGGAAAGATTCTATAGTTTGTCAGCAGAACAGCGGAAGGAACGGAATGGTTACTCCCTGACCCAGCGTGATTGCCGAGTCCACACCGGTTTCCAGGTTTGAACGCGTTGCTGATACGGCTGGCTTGCCTGCACCGC
>JGI24025J20009_10002854_pt1 | contig 12094 bp, 13 predicted proteins | sample Cruoilmetagenom3_FD_20009 | JGI IMG/M metagenome (IMG submission 20009)
CAATAATGAGAAGGAAAACGAGAGAAAAACCGCCTTCTGTATCTGGTTTTCTACTTCAATATCGTCAAGAACTGATGGTCAACCATGGGAAAGGCGGGCTGTAAAATGAAAATCAATAAACAATGAAAAGATATCCTGTAAGCAATTGTTCCACAATTGTACTAATTTACCATGAAATACTTCCGATAAAAAGTATGGGTAATCATCTCTGAATTTTTTAATGTAACTTATTGGAATTGGTTCAATATGTAAATTAATTCCTACTATCGGAGATATAGACACTTGATTATCAATCTGACTCAGAGTTTCCTGTCCCAGTTCATACATTGTAGAAGCAGCTAATAATTCCATAAAAGTTGAATTAACGTCAATGATTAATCTATCAATAACATCATTTAAATTGCTTTTATATGATTTCATCTTTATCTATATACCTCCTTTGAATGCACACTAAGTCATGATATACCCCGCACAAATGTACGAGGCCTGCATATAGTGTTTTCAGGATTATCTCCTGCTATACTCGTATGTATTATGAGCTGAAATATACTTTTCAACAATGTCTCAACTACTCCAGACAAAGCCGTGGGTGCCCATAGAGGATCTCCGCGCCGTTCTTTTAAGTATGGGAATCCTTTTAGTATCCTGTTGTTTCTTCCACGTATGCTATAAAACTTACGGGTTACTTTAGCAGGTACTTTATGAAAAAGTATCTCAATATCCCGTTACAGAGAACCTACTTCGTAGACGCGATCTTTATCACGTCGCCGTCCTTCAGCTCGTGCTTCTCCCCAAGCCTCCTCTTCGTCCTGGCGTCTATGGCGAATAGGAAACTATCCCCGATATCGGAATGGACCTGGTAGGCCAGATCCCTCGTGGTGGACCCTTTCTTCATCAGGTAGGCGTCGGGAAGGACGGCGCCGTTCTTGTCCGTCCACTTGTTCTCATCCTCCACCGGGAAGACGGCGATGTAGTCCAGAAGGTCGAAGACCACCCGGTTCATGCACTCTTGAACGCCGGTGCCCTTCCACTGTGCAAGAAGCCTTCTTATATTCTCCAGGCCGGCCTTCTGGGCCTTGTTCAGGTCGGCCTCGATGACGAAGTCATCATCGCCGGGCCTGTAGCTAACGGCGCCTTTCTTGTCTGCCATCCTCAAAGCGATCTCCGCGGCGGCGCAGGTAGGCACCACGATCTCGTCCAGCTCCATGAGCCTCTCCACGAACTCCTTCGGGGCGATATCGATCTTGTTGGCGGCGATCACCATGGGCTTGCTGGCGCCCCTGAGCAGCTGGGCGAACCTTTTGCGCTCCTCTTTGTCCCATACAGGGGCATCGGACCTCATCACCGATAGCGCCCACCGGACATGTTGCTCCATCACCCCGGCACCGGCAAGCTGTTCCGATATGAGTAGCCCCGGATTGACCCCTTCGGCCTTGACCCGTCTCATCAGCCGGGTCCAGTTCTTCTCCAGTATGCCGAAGAGCCACATCCCGATCTCGTCTTTGAGAAACTCGACGTCCTCTGTGGGGTCATGTTCGCCTATCCCCACCGGGTTTCCTTCCACGTCGGCAGAGCCGGAAGCGTCCAGGACGTGTATCACCGCCTCTGCCACCCTCAGGCTGTCCAGAAACTCGTTCCCCAGACCCCGTCCCAGGTGGGCGTCGGGGACCAGACCGGCCACGTCTATCAGCTCGATGGGGATGTATCTCATGCCATCACGACAGCGTCCGCAGGCTTCGCCCAGCTCTTTACAAGGGCAGGGCACCCTTACGTAGGATACGCCGTGGTTGGCGTCTATTGTTGTGAAGGGATAATTGGCTATCTCCACCTCGGCGAGGGTGGCCGCCTTGAAGAAGGTGGACTTGCCTGCATTGGGTTTACCCGCCAGTCCCACCGATAACATGAGATCGCCCGAAAGGTTATCTCTTGATCTCGACCGGAACGCCGCGCATCGCGAGATCGGATACCGTGGTCCGGAAGCGGTCTTCTTTCTCTTTTGCCAGCCTCTCGACGAGAGCCATGCCCTTCTTGGTGACCCCGTCCTCCTCCAGGGCACCCGACTTCAGGGCGTCCTCGTAGAGGGTCGAACCCTGCTTTGTCCTGGTGAGCACGGTAGACCAGCCGTTCTTCGATCCCACGCTGCCTACCGATACATCGGCCAGCTCGGCGGTGAAGTCGAAACAGGGACCGCACCCTTTCCAGACATAATCTTTCGTATCATCCAAGGGCACCTCATGAACATCTCCACCGGAGAGGACCCTGAACATCCCCTTCTGGATCTCGAACCTTTCGACCTTTTCGGGCTCGATCCCGAAGGTCCCCTTGACCAGGCCCTGGAAGAGGCTCTCGTACTCGAAGTTCTCCATGCAGAAGAGACCAATCAACAAGGCTATCTTCTCCTGACCGAACTGGTAGGGTTCCTCCAGAGACTGTACCTTCCTCAGAGCCTGGATCTGGCAGGGGGTACCTGTGAACCCTATCTTCTTGTAGCCCTGATCCATGGCCGTCTGGACCCCCTCCACGCTGGGGTTGATAGTGTACTTGGTGCCCGCGCAAGCCACGATCTCCTCCACAGTTGTTGCCACCTTGGAGACGGTCCTCCAGTTCTCGTCTCTGCCCGTGACCACCGCACAATCTATGACGCCCGTTTCCAGGGCGCGAGCCAAGAGGGCGGTCACCACGCCGCCATCCTGGGCAGATCCCAGGATATCCGATCCGGAAGACCGGGCAGAGACCACCTTATCGTATATCCCCAGGGGCTCGTCCTCGGATCTGGACCTGCCGAAGACGTTCTTCTCGATTAGAGGCATGTCCAGGAAGCTCCGGGGGCAGTAGGCGTAGCATAGGCCACATAGAGGGTCGTACTCGATCAGTTCGGGCCGGTTCTCTTTCTTATCTATCTTGGGACAGAAGGCGATGCAGGTACCACAATAACAGCAGAGCTCTTTCTTGATAACGTCATGCTCCAGCTCTCCGAATCCGTATTCCAGATAAGTGGGCTCGCGATACTTCTCCTTGGCAGCCATGATCATGTCTCCAGAATCTGGTGTCGTATATAGCCATCGATTACCCTAAAGCTTTTATGGTACCACCCTGGCTTTTTCAGCATGATCCTGGGTCTCGACGTGGGCGGGGCGAACACCAAAGCCGCCAGCTCCGACGGCAGGTGGACCCGGACCGTCTACCTGCCCCTCTGGAAGAAGGCCCCACTGAGAAAAGTGCTCGGGCAGATGGCAGAAGACGCCGATCCCCGGGCACTGGGGGTGGTGATGACCGGAGAGCTGGCAGACCGCTTTCCAAATAAGCTGGCTGGCATCCTTTACATTAAAAAAACGGTGGAGGATGCCTTCACCTGTCCCATACGCTTCTGGGGAACGAAGGGCTTTGGGTGGAACGACCCCCGCGACCTGGCCGCAGCCAACTGGAGCGCCTCCGCACACCTTATTTCCAGGGAAGTCGGCGACTGCATCTTCGTTGACATGGGTTCCACCACCATTGATCTGATACCGATAAGGGCAAAACCGAGAGCCGCCACCGCCGATTACCGGAGGCTGGCCAGGGGCGAGCTGGTATATTCCGGTCTTCTCAGGACCAACCTGGCCGCGCTCCTTCCTTCGGTCAGGATCGACGACCAGAGGATACCCCTATCCTCGGAACTCTTCGCCATCACCGCCGACGCCTATCGGGTACTCGGCGAGATTACCGATACAGAATATCGGTGCGACACACCGGACGGGGCCGGAAAAGATAGGCGATCTGCCCTGAGGAGGCTGGCCAGAACGGTCTGCGCCGACCTGGAGGAGATCGGCGAAGAAGGTGCCCTGGCGATCGCGACCCAGGCTCTGGAGACCCAGCACGATACGCTGATCGCCGCTTTGGCCCATCAGGCAGAAAGATACGATCTGGACACAGTCGCGGTCGCAGGGGTCGGCGAAGATGTGATCGAACGGGCGGCTCGCCGCCTGGAACTGAAATGCATCAGGCTCTCGGATCGGTACGGCCCGGCCGTCTCCGAGGTATTTCCCGCCTACGCCGTGGCCCGCCTGGCGGAGGCGGATATCTAACCCTCTAACTCTAAGTGCCAAACCCGTGGGCCAGGTAAGGTGCAAGGATCATGAAGAGCAACGAGGAGAAGATCAGCCAGGCCATGACCGCCACTAGGGTCCTGGTCATCTGCTCCGCCTTCGCCTCGCTTTGGAAGATCCTCAGGAACCCTATGTGGAGGAGGTCCCTGAAGATGTGGCCACCATCCAGAGGTACCGCTGGCAGACAGTTGAAGAGACCAGCGTAGAGGTTGATGAGACCTACCCAGAAAAGGAGGTTGGCGATCCAGAATATCTTATCGCCGAGGAGGGCCGCCCACCCGGTGGGTTCGAAGAAGCCGGATATCCAGCCAGAGAAACCGGGAAATCCCATCTCGGTGAACCCCGGTATCCCCGTAAAGGGCAGGGCCATGAACGAGACCAATCCCCAGAGACCGTGGCCGGGTATATCCCGGAGGGCCGCCAGAAAAGAGCTTGCGGGAAACTCCTGGAATATTACGCCGTTAACGCAGACCGCATCGATGGATGTCCCCGAGAACCCCACCCCCATGAAGCCCGTGCCCGAGCCGTCGGGGTTCGAGACGAGCCTGAGATGAAAGAATCCACTATCGGTCCCGATCGCCACCTTCTGACCCTCACCAGTCCTATTCATCGTGTTTCTGAACGTCTCCCAGTCCGGTGTAGGCGTTCCGTCGACCTCTTGGATGATCAACCCGGGATCCATCCCGGCCTCGTAAGCAGGAGAGTCCTCGAAGACATAGGCTATCATGACCCCTCTCGATGGAGGGCCCTGGAGGGTCAGGTCCCTCCGCCGGTCGCCCCGGAGAAGCGTGAGGTCTTGCCGCCCCGTCAGCAGGTTCTCATAGAGATCGTCCAGGCTGTCCACCTTCTTGCCAGCCATCTCCAGAAGGATCATCTGTGCCTGAAAACCTGCCAAATCGCCGGTGGAGTTGGGCACGACATCCACCACAGTCACCCTGTCATGGGACGAGATGGCCCCGATGACCGGCCCGAAGAAGAGCGCCATGGCGATCACCGCCACCACAAAGTTGGCTATGACCCCCGCGGACAGTATTCTGACCCGCCCGCTTCTCGATGCCACCGCCTTCTTATCCTCTGTGCCGAAGAGCTCTTTCTCATCGGGCTCCACGAAGGCGGCCACTGGCAGGAAGAGCAGGGCCAGACCCATCGACTTCACCCGGACCCCTTCAACTCGGCAGAGTATGCCGTGAGAATACTCGTGGACCACCATGGTTATGAAGAGGGCCAACCAGCCCCAGACGAGGGGTATGAACTGGTTGATCCCCGGTATGAGCAAGACGTTCCTGGGGGCGGTGTAGACGCTGGGCTCGGGCGGGGCGCGCATCATGGTGATGCTCAGGAGTATCAGCATCAGCAGAAAAGAGACCATCCCAAAGATCACCACAGGGATGCCCGCGGTGATCGCCAGCCTCCAGAACCTTCTGGGGCGGGCCAGATAATCGATCAGGTCTAAGCCCCGTCTGGTGCGAAGGGTGATCAAAGGTCCCCAGTTGCCCATCTTCAGGTTGGCCCGTTGGCCCATCCTGCCCAGGTTAATCGCAAGAACCCAGTGAAGAAGTACCGCCAATACGAATATGAGGAGCTTATCGAAGATGGTGAGTTGCATAGGGATATCCAATGATCTTGCCTCACGGGACCCCTATTCTGGGAAGATATATATAAGCTCATGGAGGTGGCCCCTGTGTGAAGTACCTGACCTGCCAGGTATTGCGTCTGGAAAAAGAGGGCCTCCGTTCCCACGAGGAGTTCCTGCCCCTGGAGGAAGAGTTCCGGATATTTGTGAACGAGGATCTCTTTGCCACGGTCGTCGTAACCCCGTCCCAGATGAAGGAGTTCGCAGTAGGCCACCTATATGCTCAAGGGGCGATATGTCATGCGGGCCAGATAATCGATCTGAGCATTCAAAATCGCCAGATCCGGGCGATGATGGGTCAGGTTTCGCCGTCTGAGAGCGGTACGGATGAGACGAACCGGACCGTCGGCGCATCGTCTCTCCTGGCCAACATGAGGTCCGCCATCGACTCAGACCTATACTCGTTGACCGGGGGCACGCACACCTCCGCCCTCTGCAGGGGCGACGATATCCTGATCCGTGCAGAGGACGTGGGCCGCCTCAACACCCTGGACAAGATACTTGGCTGGGCTCTCCTCGCCGGTGTGGATCTGAAGAACTGTTACGTCGTCACCTCGGGCAGGATCACAGGAACAGCCGTAAAAAAAGCGGTACATGCAGGCGTTTTCCTGGTGGCATCCAAAGGAGCTGTTACCAGCCTGGCGGTCGAACTCGCCCGGGAGCGAAGCGTGACCCTGGTGGGTTTTGTACGCGACGAGAGGATGAACCTCTATTCCGGAACGGATCGGGTCAGCCGGTAGTCACATATCTCTCAGCTCGGCCCGGATCAGGTCCCGATGTTTCTTCTCCAGGTAGCTGTAGACCGAACCGTGGGGTGCACCGTCGATCAGCATCTCGATCGCTGTTCTGGCGATCATGATCCGCTCGGGCCTTCCGATGAGGGCAACGGTCTTACCGTAGACCGATATGCTGGACCTGGTCAGTTTCTCCGTTATCTCTCTGGTCCGGCCATCTTTCCCGATTATCCTTCCCTTTAGCCTGGCCAGACCGCTCTTGGTGTTGCTCACCTTGGAAAGGTCTATCACGTCCAGCATCAGGATGTCGTCTTCTAAAAGGGGCATCGCCCTCTCTGGCGAGAATCCCCGCCCTATGGCACGGACAACCTCCATCAGGCGCATCGCCTGGAGGTTATCTTCGGTGGAGGTTACCGAGACTGCTCCGGTCTCGCTGTCTATCTCCAGCTCCGAGGCGGTCTGTTCCTCCAGCATCTTCTTCACGCGTCCGCCAGGCCCTACAAGAACGCCTATACGTTCGCTTGGAATCTTGACATACAAAATATTTAACCCCCGTGTTCAACTATCCCGGATCTTATCCCAGATCGCTTCCTCTGAGCCGATCCTGTACCTCTTCTTGAAGTAACGGGCCAGGTTGGAGATGTCCCGTTCCAGGAACGTCTGGGCCATGGGATGCACGGTGGTCACCGACTGACCCATATCTATGATCACAGGTTCTTCCTGGTCATAGAGTATGTTGAACTCGCTCAGATCGGCATGTACCAGATCGGCCCTGTTATAGAGCAGGGCTACATAACCTGCAAGCACCTCAAAGACATGCACTGCCTCGGCGAGGTCCAGACGGCAGTCCTTGAGCAGGGGTGCCGGAACTCCAGATTCTCCGACCAGCTTCATGACCAGTATGTTCTCCCTCGTGGTGAGGGGATGGGGGACCTGTACACCGGCTTCCTCGGCCCGCCTCAGGTTGCGAAACTCCTTCCCCGTCCAGGCGGTGATGACCGCTCTCTTGGTACCCTTGATCTTTCCGAACCGCGGGTCGCCAAGAAGATAGTTCTGCATGGCCTTGAAGTTGCTGGTAGCGATCCGGTAGATCTTCACCACCAGGTCGCCTTCCTTCCCTACGGCATAGAATATGTTGGCCTCTTTGCCGGTGCTTATAGGCCCGCTGAGGGCGTCGATCACACCTTTGCTCGCAAGAGCGTAGAGGTTCATCAGAGCGCGGCGGTCAAATACATCGTCTTTAACCTTGAAATCGTCGGCTTCCTTCGTCCGCACACGCATCAGATCTATCTGAGCATCGATCTTCTTGAGCTTCTTGGACTCGGTCATACGGATTCTTTGAGGTATCCCTTGCGCTTCAGCCAGTCAACCTGAGGCCCGGTATACCTCCAGACGACATCGGCCTTCTCGTCTTGAAACGACCAGGGGACCACGATCACAACATCGCCTTCTCTGATCCATATCCTCTTCTTCATCTTGCCGGGTATCCTGCCCATCCTAACCTTTCCATCCAGGCACCTGACCCTCAATCGGTTGGAACCGAGCAGAGTGTCTACGTAACCAAAGATCTCCCGATCATATTTTCGAGGGACGCGTGCCCTGGTCACCACGGCAGGCTGTGTGTTTCTCTTCCTTTTTTTGCTTCTCCAATTAGCCAGTATATCACCTCTAATGATTTATCTTGCTTCGGATCCGATATCGTCGACCTGAGACCGTTCGGCACTCCCAAAGACATCGTATGATAGTTAAAGGTTGTGACAAACGAAACGCAGATGGGCCCGACGCGATTCGAACGCGTGATCCCCGCCGTGTGAAGGCGATGTCATAACCACCTAGACCACGGGCCCACGTCTGCTCCATTCGAGAGTCTATTTAATTACTTTTCCCTGCGTCGTCTGATCCAGGGCATTGAAGGAGAACCCTTTAAATAATATAATACACGACACTCAGCAGATGGATCTGAGCAGTCAGCTATCAGCGTTCAGGAACGCCAAGCCTCTGTACATCTTTTATGAACGTCTTCTCAAATGGGAGATCATGAAGGCGAAGCGTATCGAGCACGTGGCCATCATCCAGGACGGGAACCGGAGGTACGCCCGGCGGACAGGGATCGCCAGCTACGCTGGCCACGAACTGGGTGCGGGAACCACCGAAAGGGTCTTCAACTGGTGTCTGGATGTGGGGATAAAGCACCTCACGGTCTACGCCTTCTCCACGGAGAACTTCGATAGAGACGAGGAGGAGAAGCGGTATCTCTTCGGCCTGATAAGGCAGAAGCTCCTGGATCTCTGCATCTCGGAGCGCATACACAAGAACGAGGTCAGGGTGAGGGCCATAGGGAGGATCGACCTCCTGCCAGGACGCCTCCGGGAGGCCATCAACAAGGTAGAAGAGGTCACCAAGAGTTACGATCGTATGTACTTCAACGTGGCACTGGCTTACGGGGGGCAGTGCGAACTCGTGGACGCCACCAGGGCTCTGGCAGAGAAGATCCGGGAAGGGAAGGTCAAGGCCGCAGAGGTGGACGAAAACCTGATCAGCCAATACCTTTATCCACAGGGCGGCGTCTCCGTGCCCAAAGTCGATCTCATAATAAGGACGGGAGGAGAGACCAGGACCTCCAATTTTCTTCCCTGGCAGGCCAACGGGAACGAGTGTGCCGCCTACTTCTGTGCACCTTACTGGCCCGAGTTCAGAAAGATAGATTTTCTCAGGGCCATCAGGACCGCCCAGACCAGAAGTTAAGGGCACTTAAATCAACAGGCTTAATTATCATTAGTACGGAGCTTGCGACGGTGTCCCGATGGGGTAGTGGATATCCTGGAGGCCTGCGGTGCGGACGGTCGACGCAGAGAGCCTCCAACCCGGGTTCGAGTCCCGGTCGGGACGTTCTTTATCGTTGTACATAAAGTTATACTTTACTCGAGTGCGTCAAGCTCGTCGGTCGGTGATTAGATGGTACTGGATAGTTTGGGCGGGTCTCTGCGAGGAGCGCTGAAGAAGCTAGCTTCTGCTGGCAGGATAGATAAGCAAGTGGTGGACGAGGCTGTCAAGGACATCCAGCGCGCCCTCTTGCAGGCAGACGTGAACGTCAAGCTGGTGATGAACCTATCCAATAAGATCAGGGAACGGGCACTGAGCGAGAAACCCGCTGCGGGGATGAACCCCCGGGAGCACGTCATCAATATCGTTTATCAGGAGCTAATAAGCCTCGTGGGGAAGAGCACCGAGATCGCCCTCCGAGAACAGAGGATCATGCTGGTGGGCCTCCAGGGGAGCGGCAAGACCACCACCGCGGCCAAGCTGGCCACATTCTTCCAGAGGAAAGGGCTCCGACCGGCGGTGATCTGCGGCGATACCTTCCGGGCAGGGGCCTACGACCAGCTCAAGGCGCTCTGCGAGAAGCAGGACATAACCTTCTACGGAGACAGGGGCAACCTCGACGCTCCCGAAGTCGTCAGGAACGGGCTGGAAGCCACCAAGAAGCACGACGTTCTGATCATAGACACCGCAGGCAGGCACGCCCTGGAAGCCGACCTGATCCAGGAGATGAAGGACATTCATGCAGTGACTCACGCGGACCAGAAGTTCCTGGTGATGGACGCGGCCATAGGCCAGCAGGCCAGCGATCAGGCCAGAGCCTTCGACGAAGCTGTGGGCATCACCGGGGTCATCATCACCAAGCTAGACGGAACCGCGAAAGGCGGTGGGGCCCTGAGCGCCGTCGCCGAGACGAACTCCTCGGTGGCGTTTATAGGGGTTGGAGAGACCCCCAACGACCTCGAGCGATTCGAGGCGGACCGTTTCATCTCTAGGCTTCTGGGCATGGGCGACATCAAGAGTTTGATCGAACGCGCCCAGGAGACCAAGCTGGAAGAGGAGATCGACGTCGAGGCCATGATGAGGGGCAGGTTCACCCTCAAGGACATGTACAAGCAGATGGAGGCCATGAACAAGATGGGCCCACTCAAGCAGGTCATGCAGATGCTCCCTCTGGGCGGGATGGGTATAGATGTCTCTGACAAAGACTATCAGACCACAAAGGATAAGCTGGATAGGTACCGGGTGGTCATGGACTCCATGACCGATGCCGAGCTGGAAGACCCGAAGATGGTGACCAGCTCCCGGGTCAAGCGCATCTCCAGAGGGAGCGGCACCCCGCCCGAGGTGGTTAGGGAACTCTTGAAGTCTCACCGGGCCATGAAGAAGGCGCTGAAGAGCATGCGAGGCATGGCCGGCGGCAAGATGGACATGAAGCGCATGATGAAGAAGCTCGGCCCCATGATGGGCGGCAAGATGTAGGACCGATTATCTTCCCGGCGACCGCTTCTGTTGTGTTCTTGGGTTAGTCGACGTTTGGACCAGGCATACTCAGATCCATGCCCCTTCTATCACCCGCGACCGGCGGATATACCGGCCAATTGCCCGGTGTCGGCGGGCGACGCTCGCCCGTGACCGACCCTGCCCACCTGGCGCCAGCAGGCGAATAGGCAGAATAGCTTCCCCGGGCAGGTCTGGTGCTCATGTCCAGCCTGAGCCGGTACATGTTTACTCCGTCCAGGGTGATTAGACGGATGTTCAGTACGCTGCCCACAATCGACCCTCCAGCGGCGACCGTCTGCGCCCTGCCGTTATAGATCATGGTTCCCTGCCCGAAGACCTCTCCGTCGACCTGATAGAGCACCAGGTCTGCATACCTGGTTATGCTGTCCTGCAGGGTCAAAGACCAGGACCCAGCCGCCGGACCCCATATGGAAAAGGGTTCGCTGTAGTCGTAATAGTCGTAACCGCTGATGATCCTCATATATTCCCGGCTGTGATGCACGTCCACTATCCCCAGATCGGTTATCCCCAGATAGTCTTCCTGGAACTCCTCCTGAGAGGAGGCCACCAAGGATAGACCCACCAGGATCAGCACCGATATTAGACCCCACGTTAACCTCATCTTCGTAACCCCCACCAAACGAGCGAATCCAGATAAATAGAGGAGAGGTCGCTGCCTCCCCAGCATAGGTCTCTCAGCCCAGGGTCTGCCCACTGGACCTCCACCTGCCGCCTATGGCAATCGTCCTGTCATCCATCGCCGGATAGCGATGTCCCTGCCTGGGTCGGATAGGCTTTCCTGCTGCCGTAACAGCTCCCTGTCCGGGGGAGCTCGCCCACGGCGTAGACGGTGTAGGATCCCCTGACGGTCCCAAGGTCGACGTCCAGGTTGAGCCTGTACATGCAAGACCCGCCCATGGTGACCAGGCGGAGGTCGAGTACGCTGTCTGCAACCGACCCTGCGGCGGTGATCTCTCTGCCGGTCAAGCCCTCGGTCATGGTTCCGTAACCGAAGACCTCCTCATTGTACTGGGACAAGTCCAGGTCCGCGTATCTCATCACGCCGTCCTCGAGGGTCAACGACCAGCTCCCTGCCACCGGGACCGTCTGTCCCGAGGTCGAGGAGGGTGCTCCCAGCGCGGTTCCCGCAGGCACTCCTGGACTCATTCCTGTGGCAGGGTTGAGGTAGCCGATGTCCTCACCCGCCCAGGCGCTGTGCAACCCGTCTTTGACAACCTATATTTTTCCAAAAAACAACAGCTAGAGCCTCGATTTTGTTAATTCTCGCCTATATTTTAACTCGCCGGCCATAAATAAAG
>JGI24025J20009_10002855_pt1 | contig 12093 bp, 9 predicted proteins | sample Cruoilmetagenom3_FD_20009 | JGI IMG/M metagenome (IMG submission 20009)
TTTTCAAGTTACTTAAAAAGAGCTGTTTATAGAGCTGGTGTTAGATTTGAAAATACTGGTTTAAATATTAATGATGAAACTATAAACGAGTTTGGCATATCTTTTGGAGTAGGATTACCAATGGGAAAACCAACAGCAAATGCATTCTCTAACGTGAATTTTGGATTTGAGTTTGGTAAGAAAGGAACAACGGATAAAAATCTTATTCAAGAGAATTTTATAANTTTCCAACTTAGTTTATCATTTAATGATAGATGGTTCCAAAAAAGAAAATTTAATTAAACTATAAAATTGATATTATGAAAACGAAGATTACATTATTAACTCTATTATTGTTTTTAGGGTTCAATGTCGTTAACGCTCAACAAGACGAAGAATGTATGACTAACTTGTCTATATTTTCTGAATATGCTAAAGCAAAAAATTATGATGCTGCTTTTGATACTTGGATGAAAGTAAGAACAAGGTGTCCACAACTTAATAGAGCGATATATACTTACGGAGAAGATATTTTAGAATCTAAAATTGAAAAATCTACTGGAGCAGATAAAACAGCTTATATAAATGACCTAGTGAAGTTATGGGAAGAAAGAGCACAGTATTTTGAAAGTAAAACTCCAAAAGGAGAATATGCAGCTAAATCTTGTCAATTATTATATGACAATAGAGAATTGCTAAATAAATCTGATGAAGAATTATATGCTTGTTTTGATGCAGCTTATAAATCTGATCCAGAGACATTTAATAACCCAAAATCTCTTTATACATATTTTTCATTAATGGTTGATTTATATGATGCTGGAAATAAATCTGCTGCTGAGTTATTCAACAAATATGATGATGTTGTAGAAAAAGTAGATCAAGAAGTAGGAAACTATTCAGAAAGTTTAAATAAACTTATTGAAAAAGAAGATGCAGGTACTGCTTTAACTAGTAAAGAAGGTAAATATAAAAAGTATTACGAAAGTTACTTAAAAGCATACGATCAGATTTCTGGAAGTATTAATAGTAAATTAGGATCAAGAGCAAATTGCGAAAACTTAATACCTTTATATACTAAAGATTTTGAAGCAAATAAAGAGAATGCCGTTTGGTTACAAAGAGCTGCTGGAAACATGTCTGCTAAAGATTGTACAGACGATCCATTATTCTTTAAATTAGTTAATGCATATCATAATTTAAGCCCTTCAGCTAATTCAGCTTATTACTTAGGAATCTTAAAAGATAAAGAAGGTAAAACTTCAGAAGCAATTAAGTTTTATGAGCAAGCAATTAGTTTACAGTCTGATAGTTTCAAAAAAGCGAAGCTTTATGAAAAGATAGGTGATAAATTAAAAGCTAAAGGAAATTATGGGTCAGCTAGAGGTTATTTTAGAAATGCTTTAAAATTTAACCCTTCTAATGGAAGACCTCATTTAAAAATAGCAGATATGTATAACCGTAGTGCAAATAACTGTGGAGATACTAACTTTAATAAGCGTGCTGTTTTCTGGTTAGCTGCAATAGAAGCTGAGAAAGCAGGTCGAGTAGACCCAACATTAAAAAGTGCAGCATCTCAGACAGCAGCTAGTTATAGAGCTAAAGCGCCTCAGAAATCTGAGATTTTTAGTGAAGGGAATGCAGGACAAAAAATAGCAATTGGATGCTGGATTGGAACTAGCGTTACAGTACCAAGCTTATAATGTTAAAAACATATTTACATATATTAAAAAACATAGTCATAACAATTGTTGTGACTATGTTTTTTTTATAGGCTACATATTTATTTTTTATTAATGGACAGATATAATTCGCATAGAAATTTTTTTGTTTGTAGTATAATTTTATTTATGCTCATTTCATGTAAAAACAACTTTGAAGAAGTAAAAAAAATTGGTGTTTCAGAGAATGCACCAATAGGAGTTGCTGAGTTTATAGATTTAAAATATACAGATTCAGGTCGAGTAACTGCCAGTTTAAGAAGTCCAAAAATGTTAGATTATTCTAATAGAGATTTTGCATTTAACGAATTTCCTGAAGGGATAGATTTAGATTTATTCGACGAAGAAAACAAAAAAAGTAATGTTATTGCAGATTATGCGATAGTTTACGACAAAACTGGAATAATAGATTTACAAGGAAATGTTGTGCTTTCTTCAACTAGCAACGACACTTTATTTGCCGAACAACTTTACTACGACCAAAATAGGGAATGGTTATTTACCAATAAGCCAGTAACCTTTAGAACAGGTCAAGATGTTATAAATGGTAAAGGCTTCGATTCAGACGTTAAGTTTACCAAAGCACAAGTTCTGGAAATTGATGGAATCATCACACTTGACGAATAATTCATTATCTTTATCCCAACCAATTATAGAATATTAAAATGAAAATATTTAAGTTTTTTCAATATGCTTATTTGCTTTTTGCAATCATCTTCCTGTACGATGTTATTTCAAAATATATGGAGTCTGGTATAGTAGAATATATGTCTTTATTGCTAGCAGGAGCAGCAGTTTTTATGTTCTTCTTTAGAAAGAAGTTTAATAAAAAATTCGAAAATAAAGAAGATAACTAAGACATGAACCAAGATGTTTTAATTATTGTAACTTCTTTAATACTATCTGCTTTTTTTTCAGGAATGGAGATTGCTTATGTGTCTTCAAACAAGATTCATATAGAAATTGAAAAAAAACAACAAGGTCTTCTATCAAAAATTCTAACCAAACTTACTGCTAAACCTTCAAAATTTATTGCAACCATGCTTATAGGTAATAATATTGCCTTAGTTATTTATGGTTTCTTTATGGGAGATTTGTTAGTAGAATGGTTTCAATCTTTTTTGCCTTCTAGTTCATCAATAATAAACTATTTACTGGTAGATTTTAGTCTTTTTACTCAAACTATTATTTCCACAATAGTCATTCTAATAACTGCAGAATTTTTACCAAAAGTTTTCTTTCAAATTTATGCAAATTCCTTGCTTAAGCTATTGGCAATTCCTGCTTATGTGTTTTTTGTATTATTTACTTTTATTTCAGATTTTGTTATTTGGATTTCAGATTTTGTCTTAAAAAAATTCTTTAAAACAGATGGCGATCAAATACAATTAGCTTTTTCTAAAGTAGAATTAGGCGCATATATAAGTGAACAAATGGAGTCTGTTGAAGAAGATGATGATATTGATACCGAAATTCAAATTTTCCAAAATGCTTTAGAGTTTTCAGAAGTTAAAGCAAGGGAAGTCATGATTCCTCGAACAGAAATTACAGCTGTAGATGTTACTGAAACATCCAAAAACTTAAATGCACTTTTTACTGAAACAGGTTTTTCTAAGATTTTGATTTATAAAGACACGATTGACGATATTTTAGGGTATGTACATTCGTTTGAACTTTTTAAAAAACCTAAAACATTAAAATCTATTTTAGTAACAGTTGAGTTTGTTCCAGAAACCATGCTAATAAAAGATATTTTGAGTGTTTTAATAAAAAAACGCAAAAGCATGGCTGTAGTTTTAGACGAATATGGTGGGACTTCAGGCATACTAACTGTAGAAGATATAGTTGAAGAACTCTTTGGTGAAATTGAAGATGAGCACGACTCCATAGATTTAATAGAAGAAAAATTAGAAGAAGATTTATATAGATTTTCAGCAAGATTAGATGTTGATTATATAAACGAAAACTTTAAAATTAACTTACCAGAAAGTGAGAATTATGAGACTTTAGGAGGCTTAATTGTAGGCCATACCGAAGAAATATCTCAACAAAACGCAGTCGTTAAAATTGATAAATTTCAATTTACTATCCTTGAAGTCTCTAATACTAAAATAGATTTAGTAGAACTTAAAATATTAGACACAGACTAATTTCCTAACCTTAATAGAATTAAAGCGTCAATCTACTTTTATTATTAAATAGAAAATGGTATTTTCGCGCACGATAATTTATAATTTATAGAAATAAAAAATGGCAGTTTTAAATAAAATTAGACAACGTGGACTATTCTTAATCATTGTGATTGCGTTAGCGTTATTCTCTTTTGTAATTGGAGATTTGTTTAGAAATTCTGATGCACTTACAAGTAAATCTCAGAATATAGTTGCAACAATTAATGGAAAGGATATTTCTCGTGAAGACTTCATGCAAAAGGTTGAGTTAGCACAAAGACAACTTGGACCTAATGGTACCAACATGCAAGCAATGAATCGAGTTTGGGAGCAGGAAGTAAGACAGGCTGTTTTAGAAACACAATTCGAAGAATTAGGACTTACCGTTGAAAAAGACCAAATGAGAGATTTGTTAAGAACAAATTTAATATCTAATCCAGAGTTTCAAAATGAGGCTGGAATTTTTGACGAAAATAAATTAAACGAATACATCGCTAATTTAAGAGAAACTTCAGCTGTTGCTTATAAGCAATGGGTTGATTACGAAAACAACATAGCAGTTAGTTCTTTGCAACAAGACTATTTTAATATGGTTAAAGCAGGAATGTCTGGTACAGTTGCTGAAGGAAAATTAGAGCACACACTACAAAACGAAAGTGTAGATATTAAGTATGTTCAAATGCCTTACGCTTCAATTCCAGATAGTACGGTTTCTGTTTCTAAATCTGAAATCTCGGCTTATATCAATAATCATAAAAAACAATATGAAGTTGATGCAACAAGAGATATTCAATATGTAGAATTTAAAGAAGTTGCCACTATTGAAGATGAAAATCTAATAAAAGAAGATTTAACAAGCCTATTAAAGGACCAAGTAGTTTACAACGAGGTGTCTAAAATTAATGATACTATTAGAGGTTTTACGCATGTAAATAATAATAAAAATTACATAAATGCTAATTCAGATATTAAATTTGAAGATCGTTTTGTTTTTAAATCAGCATTGCCAGTAAATATAGCAGATACTATTTTTAAACTAAATGTAGGAGATGTTTATGGTCCTTATAAAGATGCCAATCACTTTAAATTAACTAAAGTTGTTGCAGCTGTTCAAATGCCAGATTCTGTTAAAGCAAGACATATATTAATACCTTTTGTTGGAGCAGCAAGTGCACAACCAGACGTAACCCAAACGGAAGTTCAAGCTAAGCAAACAGCAGATAGTTTATTAAGCATATTAAAAACAGATAAAACTAGATTTCCAGAATTTGTAACAACATATTCTTCAGATCAAGGAAGTGTTGAGAAAGGTGGTAGCTACGACTATTTTACATATCCAACAATGGTAGAAGAGTTTAGAGACTTTGTTTTCGAAAATGAAGTTGGAGATATGGATGTTGTACAAACTAATTTTGGATTTCATATTATAGAAATTGAAGGACAGAAAAATTCACAAAGAGCAATAAAAATAGGAACTATTGCTAGAATAATTGAGCCTTCTGAAACAACCATTAATCAAGTTTTTAGAGACGCATCTAATTTTGAAATTGCAATAGATAAAGGAGATTTCCAAGAAGTTGCTAAAGAGAAAAATTATGAAGTTCGTCCTGTAAATGGTATTAAAATACTAGACGAAAATATTCCTGGTTTAAGCAATCAGAGAGCTATGGTTCGTTGGGCATTTGAAGAAGGAGTAGAAGTTGGAGATGCAAAACGTTTTAATTTGAATAGTGGTTATGCAATTGTTCAAGTTACAGCTAAAAATGCTGAAGGATTAATGAATACTGAACAAGCATCAGTTACTGCTTTACCAGCAATTAGAAAGGAAAAGAAAGCTAAATTAATTAAAGATAGGATTACGGCTACAACTATTGAAAATTTAGCATCAGCTGAAGGACAAACAGTAAAAACTGCATTAGCGATTAACATGAAAAACCCTACTATTACAGGAGCTGGAAACGAAGGCGTTGTTGTAGGAACTGCTTTCGGATTAAATGAAGGAGAAACTTCTAAACTAATTGAAGGAGATAAAGGAGTTTACATGATTCAGGTTACTAAAAAGACACCTGCTGCTACATTAGATAACTATCAAGGATTTGCTAATCAAGTTGGAACTGCAAAAATGAGTAATGTAAATACAAACCTTTATAATGCTTTAAAAGAAGCTTCAGAAATTGAAGATAATAGAGCAAATACGGTTCAATAAGAATTACAGACTTTAAATATTTAAAAAGCTTCACAGTAATGTGGAGCTTTTTTATTTTATCATATCACTATAAGTAATAATTGTATTGTAGCCTTTAGAATTAAAATAGCTATTCGGATTTACGTCNGAAGTTACCAAAACAAAATCTCCTCCCCAAGCTCCTAAACTTTTTATGGAACCCTTAAAATCTGGAAAGAGCTTTTCTTTAACTGGAACCTGATGGATAATGCTTGAAATTAGTTGCTCATGCGTATTTAGAAGTATTTCAAAATCATTCAAATTAGTGCAAATAAGCATTTCTGAAGTGATGTTGCTAATCTTATTAAGTACTTGTGCTTTATCCTTTGTGTTAGCTTTGTATTGTGCTATGCCTTGACGACTGTCTTGTTTTTTGTTTAGATGTACAAAATAAAGTGACTCTTTAAAAGAAGGATTAAAATCAACCTCTATAATATCTTTTTCATTTTTGACAGATAATTGATAAGTTAATGCTCTATCATGTTGTGCACATGCAATATCGTAACCAGAACCACCAAAAGTTAATTCTAAAAGTTTGTATGCATCTACGTTTGCCCAATTAGCAATATTATTTATTAATGTAGATGAAGAACCCAAACCCCAATTTTGTGGAAAGTCGAGTTTGCTGAATACATCAAAACCTGAAGAAGTATTTAAAAATTCTGGATTTAGCTTTTTTGCTGCTTGTAGAATTTGTAAGAGTCTGTTAGATGTGTCATTACGAAGGTTTACAAAACCTGTGGCAATTTTTTGAAGAGTGAAAATGTCTTCAAACCAAACATGATTCTCAAAATCTAAACTCTTCCATTTTAACTTCGGCTCATCAATAGAGGTTATTTCTAAAGATTGTCCATAAGTTGTTGGAATAGCTAAGGACAAAGCGCCATCAAGAACCACATATTCACCTGTGAGTAGTAATTTTCCGTTGCTGTAATAAGTTTCGGATGTCATAGTTAAACTTCAAATAATATTTTTTGAATTTAGGTATTCCTTAAATTTTTTATAGCTTCTACAACTGTGCTATGTGTTGCAGAATGAGTTTTAAAGTGTTCTATCAATGTTGTTTTTTCTTCATCTGTAGCTTCAAATTGGTTCAAGATATTCATCAAGTGCATTTTCATATGTCCTTCTTGAATTCCAGTAGTAGTTAAAGAACGTAATGCAGCAAAATTCTGTGCCAATCCAGCAACTGCAACAATTTGCATAAGTTCTTTAGCTGTTGGTTCGTGTAACAACTCTAAAGCCAATTTAACTAATGGATGCAAACGGGTTAATCCACCTACTGTTCCAAGAGCCAATGGAATTTCAATCCAAAAATAAAACCTCTCGTTTTCAATTTTAGCATGAGTTAAACTACTGTATTGACCATTTCGCGAAGCATAGGCATGAACTCCAGCCTCAACAGCACGAAAATCATTTCCAGTTGCAAGAACAACAGCGTCTATACCATTCATAATTCCTTTGTTATGTGTTACTGCACGATAAGGTTCAATTTCGGCAATCTTTACTGCTTGAATAAACTTCTTGGCAAACTCTTCTGGATTTATAGACGGATTTTCAGTTAAATCTTTAATAGGGCAACTTACTTCAGCTCTTACTAAACAATTAGGAACATAGTTTGAAAGGATGCACATAATTATTTCAATGCTCTTTTCTTTTTCAGAAAAATCATCATGTTCCAGGGCTTCTTCTCTAAATGTCTTAGCAAATTGTTCTAAACAGGAGTTGATGAAATTGGCTCCCATGGCATCTAAAGTTTCAAAAGTAGCATGTAGCTGGTAGTATCCATCAATATTATTAGATTTATCACGTAGCTCAATATCTAAAATACCTCCACCACGTTTTTCCATGTTTTTGGTAATAGACTGTGTAGCTTGAATAAGTTTGGGTTTAACCTTAATGAAGAAATCGTTTAATTTTTTATAATCGCCATGAAACATTAAATGGACTTGACCAATTTTTGTTGTAGATAAGACTTCAGATTTAAATCCACCTCTGTCTAGCCAAAATTTAGCAGCTTTACTAGCTGCAGCAACTACCGAACTTTCTTCAATAGCCATTGGTATGGCATACATTTTTTCGTTTATTAAAAAATTTGGAGCAACTCCAAAAGGTAAGTAATAATTTGTGATGGTGTTTTCTATAAATTCGTCGTGTAACTGTTGCAACTTAATATTGGTGTTCCAATATTGTTTAATAACATGTTTAGCATTATCATTATTTGAGAAATAGGTGTCTACTATCCAATCAATTTTATTTGATTTAGACATTTTAGAAAAGCCAGAAATAGATTTGTTCATCGAATTATGATTCAAATAACAAAGATAATGTACTTGAGACTAATAATGTTTGAGTTATGCTGCAAAAGCCCATTTAACTGTTAATAATTACTGTTTTTTGCATATTTTTTAGTAAACTTGACATTATTTTATCTTAAAGAAATTTTTTAATGAAAATTACAAAGATTCTTCTTTTACTTTTTAGCAGCTTTCTTATTTCAGTGCTAAATATAGAAGAGAACATATTGCTTTTAAGATATAAGAAACTAACCAAAAATAGATATGCCTGAAACAGATATAAGTAATATTGAAGAGCAGCAGCTTTTTGGACACCCAAAAGGATTATTTTATTTGTTTTTTGCCGAATTATGGGAGCGTTTTAGTTTCTATGGTATGCGTGCGTTGCTTACGCTTTACATGGTTAATGTAATTTTTGAAGCATTAGCAGAACGTGATATTGCAGCAGCTGCAGTTTATGCATCTTATGGATCGCTTGTTTATGCTTCAACAGTTATTGGAGGTAGAATTTCTGATAGTATTCTTGGTAAACGTAGATCCATTTTTTTAGGTGGAATTTTAATGGCTATTGGTCATTTTGTTTTAGCTATTGAACATGATTTAACTTTTTATGCAGCATTAGCTTTTATTGTAGTTGGGAATGGGTTTTTTAAACCAAATATATCAACATTCGTTGGTGAACTTTATCAAGATGGAGACCCTAGAAAAGATTCTGGATTTAGTATTTTTTACATGGGTATTAACATTGGAGCATTTGCTGCTCCATTATTGTGTGCTTGGTTAGGGAATACTTATGGCTGGCATTATGGTTTTGGACTTGCTGGCATTGGAATGTTAATTGGTTTAATATTTTTCTGGGATGGTATTCGTAAAAATGTATTTGGTAATAAAGGATATGCACCAAGTAAAGAGGTTCTTGATAAAAAGGTTATTGGAGTAAAGCAAAGTATTTTAATTCCAATATTGGCTGTCGCTTCAGTGCCAGTTATCGCTTTTTTATTATCATCATATAAGCAAGTTTTCGAAGAAGGAGAATTTATGGGTGGTTTAAATATTGTTGGAATTATTTTTAATATTCTAGCTGTTTTAATATTTAGTTACATCGCATATATCATGTATAACTCTACAGTAGATGAACGTAAAAAAATATTTGTAGCTGTTTTGATAACTGTTTTTATGTCTATGTTTTGGGGGTTTCATGAATTATCAGGAAGTGTAATTACACTATTTGCTGCTAGAAATGTTAACCTATTAGTTGTTGATGCAGCTGGAACAAATGCATTAAATGCCATGTTTGTAATCCTGTTATCAATACCAATGTCTATGCTTTGGACTTATTTAACGAAAAAGAAAATTAACCCACGAACACCTTATAAATTTGCATTAGGTTTAATTTTTGCAGGAATTAGCTTTTTTGTGTTATCAATGAGTAAGGATAGTGCAGATGCTAATGGTATGGTGCCATTTTCATTTTTACTTATCATGTATTTCTTAATATCAGTTGGAGAAATGTTAATGTCTCCAATTGGTTTGTCAAAAATTACGGACCTTTCTCCAAAACGAATTGTTTCTTTTATGATGGGTATTTGGTTTCTGTCTTCTGCATTTGCATTTCAATTAGTCGGATTTATTGGAAAGAAATTAGCAATCGAAAGCACAGATAAAAATGTTGGAGGTTTTGAGACTTTGAGTGTTTACACAGATGGATTTCTAATGATTTCTAAATATGCACTAGGAGCAGGAATAATTGTATTATTGTTATCACCAATTATTAAACGTTTAATGGGTAACGTACACTAAATATAAAACTAACTAAATTAATTATATATGAATACAGATATCGAAAATCTATTTAAAGACAAAGTTATTGGACATCCAGCAGGATTGTTTGTTTTGTTTTTTACCGAAATGTGGGAACGTTTTTCATTTTATGGAATGCGTATTTTATTGGTGTTATTTTTGACAGCTCCTTTAATTGGGGATAATCCTGGTTGGGAATGGCCTAGAGAACATGCTTTGGCTCTAATAGGAACGTATGCTTCACTTTTATATTTGACACCTATTGTTGGTGGTTGGGTAGCCGATAAAATTACAGGTTATAAATGGGCTGTAGTTATTGGTTGTTTTATCATGATGTTAGGCCATGCTTCAATGGTTTTTGAAACACAATTTACATTATATCTAGGTCTGGCTTTATTAGTTATTGGTACAGGTTTTTTTAAGCCTAATGTTACCTCAATGATTTCAGAAATGTACAAAGGTAAAGAGTCTAAAAAAGATGGCGCTTATACTATCTTTTATATGGGAGTAAATGCAGGAGCATTCTTTGGTATGATGCTTTGTGGTTATCTAGCAGAAAACATAGGTTGGTCTTGGGGATTCGGTTTAGCTGGAATTTTCATGTTTTTGGGAATGCTACAATTCTGGTTAGCTAAAGATTTATTTGGACAAATTGGTGAAAAACCTTCAAAAATTCATGAGGTCGAAATACCACAAAATATAAATGAAGAAAGCCCAAAAGAAGATGCAAAAGTTGAAGAGAAATTAAATCCATTTACAAGCATAGATAAAATTTTAATTGTGCTTTCTGCTTTAGGAGGGATTCTATATCTATTTAATGATCCAATGGCTAAAATTGGTAATGTGAATTTATTAGATTTTAGTGTTGGTGGATTAGATGGTTCTAATGTTACCATACTTACTGCTTTAGTGTTATTTTTATATTTAATTATAACAAGAATCTCAAGATATTCAAGAGTTATAAGAGATAGAATTATAGCTGTTTCTATATTTGGGATATTTACTGTCTTTTTCTTCGCAGCTTTTGAACAGTCTTTAGGTTCTATGACAATTTTTGCAAGAGATTACACAGCTAGAGATTTAGCTGGCTCATCTGCTTTGATCTTTAAAATAATAGATTTAATCTTAACAGTTGGTCCTCTAGCAATTATTACTTGGGTTTTATATCTGTTATTCAAAAAAACATATTCAAAAATACCTTATTCTAATATAGTGTTAGCCATTGCTTTTATAGCATTATGGGGAATTGTAGTATGGAAAGTTAATAGAGAGTTTAGTAAAGACACAACCGAAGTAGGAGCATCTTGGTTCGGCATATTAAATTCTTTCTTTATTATCACCTTAGCGCCATTGTTTTCTAAATGGTGGGAGAGTAAATATAACCCAAGTGCTGCAATGAAATACGGAATGGGCTTAATTTTATTAGGATTAGGATTTGGTGTTTTAGTCATGGGAACCATGGGAATTGAACAAGGAGCTAAAACTGCTTCCATTAGTATGTTTTTCTTAATATTTGCTTATTTGTTTCATACTCTAGGAGAATTATGTATTTCTCCAGTAGGATTATCTTATTTAAGTAAACTTGTCCCAGGAAGAATGATTGGTTTTATGTTTGGTATTTGGTATTTAGCAATTGCTATTGGTCAAAAAGCAGCAGGAACCATGGGAGGAATGATTGACAAAATTACAGAAGAACATTCTTTAAGCACTTTCTTTTTAATATTTACATTAGTGCCAGCAGCTGTTGGACTTATTGCAATAGTATTAAATCCGATACTTAAAAAGTTAATGCATGATGTNCGTTAATCGAATAAATAGTTAAAATAAATAGAAAACACTCCTTATTTGGAGTGTTTTTTATATTTTAGGAACAGTTTTTGGATGTTATGAACTCATAATGA
>JGI24025J20009_10002856_pt1 | contig 12092 bp, 12 predicted proteins | sample Cruoilmetagenom3_FD_20009 | JGI IMG/M metagenome (IMG submission 20009)
GAATCGGGCGTTCGGCATAGACCGATCCGTCGATTGGCGAGATACATTTTGCGGTATTTGTCATGGCTATTCCATTCAAGCCGAAGTTTCTTGTCGTTGCTCTTTCCGGGGGGCCTTAGGCCCGTTCAAACCCGCGCGCTATTTCCCAATCGGTGACCACCCGGTCAAACTCTTGCTGCTCCCATTCGGCGCAGCGGGTATAGTGATCGACCACGCCGTCCCCGAAGGCTGCGCGCAGCATGGCGGACCCGCGCAGGGTTTCCACGGCGTCGCGCAGGGTGCCGGGGATGTCGCCGACGCTGGCGTCCTCATAGACGTCGCCCCTTGTGGGCGCGGCCAATTCCATCTGGTCCTCGATCCCCTTGATCCCGGCGGCCAGCAGAGCGGCCTGTGCCAGATAGGGGTTCAGGTCGGATCCGCCAACGCGGCATTCCATGCGCACCGCTTTGGTGCCCTCGCCGCACAGGCGGAACCCGGCGGTGCGATTGTCGACCGACCAGACGGATTTTGTCGGCGCGAAGGTGCCTTTTACAAAGCGTTTGTAGCTGTTGACGTAGGGTGCCAGAAAGAACGTATAATCAGAGGCATAGGCAATCACCCCGGCGCAGAACTGGCGCATCAGGGTGGACATGCCGTGGTCACCTTTTGCGTCGTAAAACGCCGGATCATCGCCGTTCCACAGCGAGAAATGCACGTGGCTGGCGCTGCCAACCTTGTCCTGGTGCCATTTTGGCAGAAAGCTGGCCGCATGGCCCTGCTGCCAGGCGATTTCCTTGGTGGCGTGTTTGGCGATTGTGTGATTGTCGGCACAGGCCAGCGCGTCCGCGTAACGAATGTTCAGCTCTTCCTGACCGGTTTCGGCCTCACCCTTGGTGTTTTCCACCGGGATGCCTGCAGCATAGAGATGGTTGCGCAAGGGGCGCATTACATGCTCTTCTTTGGTGGTCTGCAGGATGTGGTAATCTTCGTTATAGCCACTGATCGGCTCCAGATCTCGAAAGCCGGACTTGCGGATTTCGTCAAAGCTTTTCTCGAACAGGAAAAATTCAAGTTCGGTGGCCATCATCGCGGTCAGGCCCATCGCCTGAAGCCGGGCGATCTGGGCCTTTAGCATCTGGCGCGGTGAATGGGGCACGGGTTGGTGGGTGTGGTGATCAAGAATATCACAGAGCACCATCACCGTGCCTTCCAGCCATGGCACCGGGCGCAAAGTGGCCAGATCGGGCTGCATTACATAATCGCCATAGCCTGCCTGCCAGCTGGTGGCGGCATAGCCATCGGGGGTGGCCATTTCCAGATCGGTGGCCAGTAGGTAATTGCAGCAATGGGTTTCCTTGTACCCGCTGTCCAGAAAGTTCTGCGCGTGGAACCGTTTGCCTGCTAGGCGCCCTTGCATGTCGACAAAACAGACCAGAACCGTATCGACGGATCCATCAGCAACATTTTTTTTGAGTGTATCGAATGACAGCATGAGCGCCTCTGGAGTTATGCGCACCAAGAATTTTCAAAAAAATTCTTAGCAAATTTCTTGGGAAGAAATTTGGCCCGCGTTGGGGGCGGGCCAAATCGGTTCTCTGAATAGGAAGGCTAGCCGTAGCGATACGGGCGACCTGCCTTTTCCATATCGGCATTATACCGCTTGATGATCTCGACCACTTTCGCCTTGGTTTCGGATTCTGCGGCAATTTCGTCCCAGAACTTGACGGCAGCGGATTCAACCGTGGCCCATTCCGCGTCGGGAATGGTTGTCAGCTTCATCTTGGGGCCATTAACCCGTAGCGAGGCTTCGCCGCCCCAGTACCACCACTGGCGGTAGTAATGCGACTGATCACAGCAGACCTTGAACAGGGTTTGCAGGTCTTCGGGCAGCTCGTTCCAGCGGTCCATATTGGCAAAGAACGAACCCGCCCAGGCGCCCGAGATGTTGTTGGTCAGGAAGTAGTTGGTCACGTCGGCCCAACCCACGGTGTAGTCCTCGGTGATGCCGGACCAGGCGATACCGTCCAGCTCGCCCGTCTGTACGGCCACTTCGATATCTTCCCAAGGCAGGGTTACGGGAACAACGCCGAACTGCGTCAGGAACCGGCCCGCTGTCGGGAAGGTGAAGACACGTTTGCCCTTCAAGTCGGCCAGTGAATTGATCGGGTCTTTGGTGGCAAAGTGGCAGGGGTCCCAGGCACCAGCGCTGATATGCTTGACGCCAACCTTGGAATACTCCGCGTCCCAGATCTCGTTCAGACCATACTGGTTGAACAGTACCGGCACATCCAGGCTGTAGCGCGAGGCAAACGGGAAATAGCCGCCGAATACTGTCACTTCGGTGGGTGACGCCATGCTGTCATCATCCGATTGCACCGCGTCAATTGTACCGCGCTGCATTGCCTGAAACAGCTCGCCCGTGGGCACCAGTTGGTCGGCAAAGAACAGCTCAATCTGCATCCGGTCACCGGCGATCTTGTTGAACATGTCGATGGCTGGTTTGATTACATGCTCACCCAGCGCCGCACCAGCATAGGTCTGCATCCGCCATTTGATGGTGGATTGTGCCAGCGCTGGTGTTGCCAGCGCGGCGGCCGGAACAACGGCGGCCCCTTTGATAAACTTGCGTCTTGTGGTCATTTTTCACGTCTCCTGTTGGATGTTGAATTTGAATAGTCACTTTTTGAATGCCCCGTTCACCGGGATCTGTTGATCATTTGTTATACACATAATCCGGTAGCCAAAGCGCGATTTGCGGGAACACCATGATAATCGTCAGGGCCGCCACCATGACAATGACAAAGGGGATGATCGACGCATAGATATCGCGCAGTGAAATCTCGGGCGGGGCCATGGCGCGCATCAGGAACAGGTTATAGCCAAAGGGTGGTGTCATATAGGCGATCTGGGTGGTGATGGTGTACAAGACGCCATACCAGATCAGATCGAACCCCAATTCGCCGACCAGCGGCACATAAAGTGGCGCCACGATGACCAGCATCGCGGTGTCGTCCAGAAACGTCCCCATCAGGATGAAACTTAGCTGCATCAGGATCAGGATCATCCAGGGGCTAAGGCCCAGTTTTTCGGTAAATACGTTCTCGATTGCCTTGACCGCGCCAAGCCCGTCAAACACCGCGCCAAAGGCCAGTGCGGCCAGGATGATCCACATGAACATACAGGAAATGCCCAGCGTATTGCGGACCGAGTTCTCGAACACCTCGCGGGTCATCCGGCCTTTTAGAACGGCGGCTAGGAACGCCGCCATCGCCCCAATGGCCGAGCTTTCCACCAACGAGGTCCAGCCGTTCACAAAGGGCACCATCATCGAGGCAAAGATGAACAAAGGCAGCAGGCCGGCGCTGAGCAGGCGCAGCTTTTCCGCGCGATCAATATTACGCTCTTCCGGGGGCANGACGGGGCCAAGCTCGGGGCTGATGCGGCAGCGGATAGCGATATAAAGGATGAACATGGCNGCCATCATCANCCCGGGCACCACACCGGCCAGCCACAATTGCCCGACCGGCTGGCGGGCGATCATCGCGTACAGCACCAGCACCACCGACGGTGGNACCAGAATGCCCANCGACGATCCGGCCTGAATGACCCCAGTCACCATACGTTTGTCGTACCCGCGTTTCAATAACTCTGGCAGGGCGATGGTGGCGCCAATCGCCATGCCCGCCACCGACAACCCGTTCATTGCCGAGATCAGCACCATCAGCCCGATGGTGCCAATCGCCAGCCCGCCGTTTAGCCCCCCCATCCAGACATGGAACATCTTGTATAGGTCATCGGCAATCTTGCTTTCGCTCAGCACGTAGCCCATGAAAATGAACATCGGCAGGGTCAGCAGCGGATACCATTTCATCAGCTTCATCGCCGCAGAAAACGCCAGATCATAGCCGCCGCGATCACCCCACAGCAACAATGCGGCCATAACCGCGACAAAGCCGATGGCACCAAACACCCGCTGCCCGGTCAGCAACATCAGCATCATGGTGGAAAACATCAGGATGGCGATCAGATCATAGGACATCAGATTTCCTCACCACGAATGCGAAGTATGTCCTTTAGCAGCTCTGACACTGCCTGCAGCAGCATCAGGAAAATGCCGGTGCACATGATGACCTTGATGGGCCACAGATAGGGGCGCCACGCGGTCGGGCTGCGCTCGCCGCCGTATTTGAAAGAATAGATCGTGCTGTCGATCCCCCCCCACAGCAATATCCCAAGATAGGTGATCAGGAACAACACGGTCAGGCTGTCGGTCCAGGCCTGACGGCGCGGCGACCATTCACCATAAAGCAGATCCATCCGCACATTGGTGCCCAGTTGCACCGAATACGGCCCGCCCAGAATGTAATAGGCGACCATGGAAAACTGCGCCATTTCCAGTGTCCAGAGTGAGGGCATAAAGAAGGTTTTCGAGACCGAAGACCACAGCAGGATGCCCATCATCACAAAGATACCGTACATTACCAGCCGCCCGATAAACCGGTTCAGGCCGTCCACATGGTGGATATAACTGCGCGCAAGCTGCGTCATTCAAAGGAGTCCGGTCTGTAGGTCAATCTGCGGGTCATCATGCCTGTCTGCTTTGCGTTTGCGGCCTGGCAAATTGCCCGACCAGTTGTTTCAGGATCGGCCCCAATTGCCCGGCGATTCGGGTCACGCCATCCGGGTGATCAATCAGATCATTGCGGACCTCGATCATCACGTTGGCCAGCCCCCGTGGCCCGGCCTGATCGCGCAGGGTATGCGTGACGCCATCAATGGCCGAATAGGGCTGGTTCAGCGCGGCGATCAGATTGGTGCGGCCTTGCGCCTCGTGCAGCAGCGCCTGCGCCATCCGGTCGTCATTGTCATGCAGGACCCCCAGTTCGACCGGGCGATTTTTGCCGTGATAGGTTGGCGTGAAACTGTGGATGGTGATCAGCACCGGGGCGACAGGATGGGTGTCCAGCACCTGAGCCAGCAGGGTGCGGAAGGGAAAATAAACCTGGTCCGCGCGCGCCGCCTTTTGCTGATCGCTCAGCCCTGTATTGCCGGGGACCGCAAACCGTTCGCTTTGGGCGGGGACCGCGCCGGGGCTTTCGGGGGGACGGTTGCAATCGTAAACCAACCGTGAAATCCGCGACGCCACCAACGGCGCATTCAGGGCGTCTGACAGCGCCGTAGCCAGATCCAGCGCGCCAATGTCCCAGGCGACATGCGACCGGTCGGCCTTGGGGTCCAGCCCAAGGTTATTGAGAGATTTAGGGATAAACCGGCTGGCATGTTCGCAAACCAGTACCGCCGGGGCTGTCCCATGCGGGTTCAGCACATGCGCCGCCGGGCGCTCGTTTGGATTCAGCAGGGGTGACTCGGCAGCAGATATCATGAAGGGCATTGGCTACAGGATTCAATCGGGTGTCAAGAATGTTTCTGTAGACATCTCTACATTGGTGATTACTCTGTAGCAAAACTTATAAAGTGTGCGCCCGTGTCCCCAGTAATCAGACTTGTGAAACAGCTTATTCAGGACAACACAGATATCCTGACGCAGTCAGAGCGGCAGCTGGCCAGCATCTTGTTGCAGGATTATCCGATCGGCGGGCTGCAATCGATTACCAAGCTGGCGGCCTCGGCTAAGGTTTCAACGCCCACGGTGATCCGTATGGCGCGCAAGCTGGGGTTTGATGGCTTTCCCGCGCTTCAGGACGCGTTGCGCGAAGAGGTTGCCGCGCAGATCAAGAAACCGATTTCCAAGCGCGACGCGTGGATGGCTGATGCCTCGACAGAACATCCGCTGTATCGCTTTGCCGATGCGGTGGCGTCCAACCTGCGTCACACGCTGGACCGGACCGATACCGCCAAGTTTGACGCCGTGGCGCAAATTCTGGCCGATACCGGCTGTCATATCTATGTGGCGGGGGGGCGGATCACTCGGTCGACAGCAGATTACCTGTTTAACCATTTGCAGATCATCCGCCCCAAGGTCACACAGCTTGGCAATTCGCCCAATATCTGGCCGCAACATCTGTTGGATATGGACGACCGGTCCGTTCTGGTGCTGTTCGACATCCGCCGCTACGAAAGCGATCTGGAAAAGCTTGCCAGCCTTGCCAGTGCGCGCGGCAGCAAGGTGGTGTTGTTCACCGATCAGTGGGGCTCGCCCGTGGCGCGCACGGCGGATTATACATTCAACGCCCTGGTCGAGGCGCCGTCCAGCTGGGATTCCACCATTGCTGTCGTGCTGATTGTCGAGGCGCTGATTGCCGAAGTTCAGAACGCCCGCTGGGACGAAAGCAAAGAGCGGATCGAAGAGTTGGAAGCGATCTTTAATTCAACCAAATTGTTCCGGTCTCCGACGTAGATCAGTTTGTGGCTGGCTGCTCTTCAAGCCCTTGCGGGCTTTCCTCGCAGCGGAGGGGGCTGGGCGACTTTTTTAATCGTTACGAATTTCTTGAGATCTGAAAATTTCGTAACACGGCCCTTGCGTCGAATCGTTTTCTTCCATATCCCGACCGTACGGTCGGCTTTTTGCCGCGCGAACAGGGAGGTTATCTGAATGGACGCATTCATCTGCGACGCGACGCGTACACCAATCGGGCGATACGGTGGCGCCTTATCCGCAATACGCACCGACGATCTGGCGGCCCTGCCGATTGCCGCGCTGATGGCCCGCAATCCAGATGTGGACTGGGCCAGCGTTGATGATGTCATCTATGGCTCGGCCAATCAGGCGGGTGAAGATAACCGCAATGTGGCGCGTATGGCGGCGCTGCTGGCCGGGTTGCCAGTGGACGTGCCGGGCATCACAGTCAACCGGCTATGCGCCTCGGGGCTGGACGCCGTGGGCGCCGCCGCACGGGCCATTCGCGCCGGGGATACCGACATGATGATCGCGGGCGGTGTCGAAAGCATGTCGCGCGCGCCGTTTGTGATGCCCAAGGCAACATCGGCCTTTTCGCGGGCCAACACGGTTTATGACACCACTATCGGCTGGCGTTTCGTCAACCCGAAGATGCAGGCGATGTACGGCATCGATTCAATGCCACAAACCGCCGATAACGTGGCTGAAGAGTACAACATTTCCCGCGCCGATCAGGATGCCTTTGCCGCCCGCTCGCAAGCGAACTGGGCCGCGGCACATGCGGCCGGAGTTTTTGCCGACGAAATCACACCGGTATCCGTGCCGCAACGCCGGGGTGATCCGGTGATTGTGGACAACGACGAGCATCCGCGCCCCGGGACCAGTGTTGAAAAGCTGGCCGACCTACGTGGCATAAATGGCGCTGATCTGACGGTGACGGCTGGCAACGCATCCGGCGTCAACGATGGCGCGGCGGCGATGCTGCTGGCGAGTGAGGCCGCGATCGGACGAAACGGGTTGACCCCGATGGCCCGCGTCGTGGCGGTGTCTGCCGCTGGTGTTGCCCCGCGCGTCATGGGCATTGGCCCGGTTCCGGCCAGCACCAAGGTGCTGGCGCGCGCTGGCCTGACCGTCGATCAGATGGATGTGATCGAACTGAACGAAGCCTTTGCCGCACAGGGCCTTGCCACGTTGCGCGAACTGGGCGTGGCCGATGATGCCCCTCATGTGAACCCCAATGGCGGGGCCATCGCGCTGGGCCATCCCCTGGGCATGTCCGGTGCCCGGATGGTGCTAAGTGCGGCCTATCAGTTGCAACGCACCGGTGGGCGTTATGCGCTGTGCACAATGTGCGTTGGTGTTGGTCAGGGTGCCGCGCTGATCCTTGAACGCGTCTGACCGAAAGGAGACAGCTATGTATGCCCAGATGGTCAAAACCGCCCAATCCGGCATCAAGTCACGCGATGACATGACCGACCAGGAACGCGAGTTTCAGGACAAGATCGACCGCGATATCAAGATCGAACCGCGTGACTGGATGCCAGACGATTACCGCGCCACCCTGATCCGTCAGATCGGCCAGCATGGGCATTCCGAAGTGGTCGGCCAACTGCCCGAAGGCAACTGGATCACCCGCGCCCCAACGCTGGAACGCAAGGCGATTCTGCTGGCCAAGGTGCAGGACGAGGCGGGGCATGGGCTGTATCTATATTCCGCCGCCGAAACCCTGGGCGTGACGCGGGACGAGCTGATTGGCCTTCTGCATGAAGGTCGGATGAAATATTCGTCGATCTTCAACTATCCCACCCTGAACTGGGCCGATGTCGGCGCGGTTGGCTGGCTGGTGGATGGCGCGGCGATTGTCAATCAGGTGGCGTTGCAGCGCACGTCTTATGGGCCGTATTCCCGCGCGATGGTGCGGATTTGCAAGGAAGAAAGCTTTCACGCGCGGCAAGGCTATCACGCTATCATGAAGATGGCCTTTGGCACGCCGGAACAAAAGAAAATGGCGCAGGATGCGGTGAACCGGCTGTGGTTCCCGGCGATCATGATGTTCGGCCCATCCGATGCCGAAAGCGTGCATTCCGAACAGTCGATGGCCTGGAAGATCAAGGTCGCCACCAATGATTTCCTGCGCCAGAAATTCGTCGACCAGACGATCCCGCAGATCGAATACCTTGGGTTGGATCTGCCTGATCCCGGCATCAAATGGAACGAAGAACGCGGGCATTACGATTTCTCTGATCCTGACTGGTCTGAATTCTTCAACGTGATCAAGGGCAACGGCCCCTGCAATGTCGATCGGCTGCAAAAACGGGTGAAAGCCTGGGAAGACGGTGCATGGGTGCGCGACGGGCTGATGGCGCATGCCCGCAAGAACGCCGCCGCCAAAGTCGCCGCTGAATAGACGCCTTATCAAGGAGCAAATGACATGAACAACGAATGGCCCCTTTGGGAAGTCTTCATCCGTGGTCAGCACGGCCTGAGCCACCGCCACGTTGGCAGCCTGCACGCGCCTGACGCTGAAATGGCGATCAAGAACGCCCGCGACGTCTATACAAGGCGCAACGAAGGCGTGTCGATCTGGGTGGTCGAGGCGGTGCATATCGCGGCCTCTTCGCCCAGCGACAAGGGCCCGATGTACGAACCATCGGAATCCAAAATTTACCGCCACCCGACCTTCTTTGATATTCCCGACGATGTAGGGGCGATGTGATGGCCCCAATGACAGAAAATGCGGTTGATCAAGCCGCCCTGCTGCAATTCCTGCTGCGGATGGGCGACAACACCCTGATCCTTGGCCACCGGGTATCCGAATGGTGCGGCCATTCGCCGGTGCTGGAAGAAGATATCGCGCTGGCCAACACCGCACTGGACCTGATCGGCCAGACGCAACTGTGGCTGGGCCTTGCGGCCGAGGTCGAAGGGCAAGGCGGCGACGCCGACAAGCTGGCCTTTCTGCGCGACGCCTGGGATTTCCGCAATGTGCTGCTGGTAGAATTGCCCAACGGCGATTTCGGCCAGACATTGATGCGCCAGTTTCTGTTTGATACGTGGCAGTCGATCATGCTGGGCCGGTTGATGAAATCATCCGATCCGCGCGTCGCCGCGATTGCCGAAAAGGCCAGCAAAGAGGTCGCCTATCACGTCGAACGCTCTGCCGACACGGTTGTTGGCCTGGGCGACGGCACGGCGGAAAGCCATGACCGCATGCAGGCCGCACTGGATTATCTCTACCCTTACGTGGGCGAGATGTTCCTGAGCGACGAAGTTGACGCCGCCATGGTTGCCGCCGGTATCGCGCCTGATCCTGCCGATTTGCGCAGCGAATATGACGCGCTGGTGGGCAAGGTTCTGGCCCACGCCACGCTGGCTGTTCCGGACGGCAAATACACCCACAAGGGCGGGCGCACAGGGTACATGCATACCGAATATCTGGGGCATGTGCTGACGTCGATGCAATGGCTGCAACGCGCCTATCCGGGGGCCGAGTGGTAACAGGCCATGTCACAGCCCGACCTGAAGCAGGTATGGGAATGGCTGGATGGCGTTCCCGACCCCGAGATTCCGGTGATTTCACTGGTCGATCTGGGCATCATTCGCGGTGTTGACTGGCAGGGCGATACGCTGATTGTCACCGTGACGCCCACCTATTCCGGCTGCCCGGCGACCTCGATCATCAACATGGATATCGAGACGGCATTACGCGGCCATGGCATCGACAAGCTGGAGTTGAAGCGCCAGCTGTCCCCCGCCTGGACCACCGACTGGCTGACCCAAAAGGGTCGCGACGCGCTGGAAGAATACGGGATCGCCCCGCCGCAACCAGCAGGCGGCCCCAGTCGCTGTCCGCGTTGCGGCGGCGAAAACCTGGAAAAACTGAGCCAGTTCGGCTCGACCCCTTGCAAGGCGCATTGGCGCTGCAAGGATTGTCTGGAACCGTTTGACTATTTCAAGTGCATCTGAGGGAGATATCCATGGCGCGCTTTCACGATCTGACCGTCACCAACATCCAAAAGACCATCCGCGACGCGGTGGTTGTCACGCTTAAACCCGTCAATGGCGCGGCAGAGGCGTTTGATTTCACCCAAGGCCAGTACCTGACTTTTCGCCACGATTTCGACGGGGAAGAACTGCGCCGCAGCTATTCGATATGCGCCGGTAAGGATGACGGCATCCTGCAGGTAGGCATCAAACGGGTAGACGGCGGGACGTTTTCGACCTGGGCCAACGAAGATCTGGCGGTGGGGGACAGGGTGCAGGCGATGTCGCCAATGGGCGGGTTTTTCACCGATCTGGACGCAAGTGCAGGCAAGCAATATCTGGGCTTTGCCGGCGGGTCCGGCATCACCCCGGTTCTGTCGATCCTGAAGACGACGCTGGCACGCGAACCCAAGTCCAGCTTTACCCTGGTCTACGCCAACAAGGCCGTCAGCTCGATCATGTTCCGCGAGGAACTTGAAGACCTCAAGAACATCTATATGGGGCGCCTGACGGTTATCCATATCCTGGAGACCGACGCGCAGGAAATCGACCTGTTCACCGGGCTGGTGACCGAAGAAAAATGCGCCCAGCTGTTCAAGGGCTGGATTGATATCCAGAACGTGGATACCGCGTTTATCTGCGGCCCCGAACCGATGATGCTGGGCATTGCTGCGGCACTGCGGGCACATGGGCTGGACAATTCCCAGATCAAGTTTGAGCTGTTCGCCAGCGCCCAGCCGGGTCGCGCCAAACGCAAGGCCGTGTCGGCGAATGCCGCGTCGGGGGCCGATCAGACCACCGCTGCGATCACCCTGGATGGGGCGACGCAGACGATCACCATGGCCAAGGACGTGTCGATCCTGGATGCTGCGCTGGAAAACGCGATGGACGCGCCGTTTGCCTGCAAGGCCGGGGTGTGTTCCAGTTGTCGCTGCAAGGTGCTGGAGGGCGAGGTTGAGATGGTCGCCAATCACGCGCTAGAGGATTACGAGGTGGAAAAGGGCTATGTGCTGTCCTGCCAGTCCTTCCCATTAACCGACAATGTTGTCGTCGACTACGATCAATAAGGGAGCAGGATTATGGCCGAGGACATGAGCATCGAAAGCTATCTGGCGGCCGGCGGAGTGCTAAGCAACCCCACAAACGTGCCCCCACGTTATCGCGCTGAACTGCTGAAACTGATGGCTACATTCGTGGACAGCGAACTGGCCGGTGCCGCGGGGTTTGCCGATATCATCAATGCAGGGCCCGGCATCAAGGAACGCATCGCGGCGGCGCGTATTGTGCTGGAAAAGACCGACAATGCCGACAAGGTACTGACAGTGATGGGCGCGTTTGGCGTCGATACCAACCGCTATGCCAATCACCACCCCTGGACCGCGCGGCTGAAGCGCGATGCTGACATTGGCACCAGCCGGACAGAGCATGACATGCGCCTTGCGGTGTTCAACTATCCGTTGGATGGCTGGACCGATGCGGTGGTGATGAACCTGCTGATGGGCCGTGCCGTGGCGGTGCAAATGGGCGATCTGACGTTGGTCTCTTACCAACCGCTAGCCGAAGCCTTCCGCGCCATCGCCCCGGTCGAGGCGCATCATGCCGAACTGGCCGAAGAAGGGCTGGCCCGGCTGTTGGAAAGCGGCGGCAAAGCTGCCGCGCAAGCCAGCGCCAATTACTGGTGGCCGCGTGTGGCTGCCAGCTTTGGCACGTTGGGGTCTACAAAGGCCGCAAGCCTTGGCGCCATGGGACTGCGCAGCACCACCAACGCCGA
>JGI24025J20009_10002859_pt1 | contig 12074 bp, 10 predicted proteins | sample Cruoilmetagenom3_FD_20009 | JGI IMG/M metagenome (IMG submission 20009)
AGGCCCCGAATGAATTCAGGGCCTGATACAGAAAACCCGCTCAAGCGGGTTCGATTGCCTGGATCAACGGGTTTCGAACCGGTTTGCCGTAGCAGCCGTCGAATTCATTCAATGGCCATGCAACGGGAGAGGAACGCGAGCCGCGGGTGAGTTGATCAACCATTGTTACCAAGGGGCGTCTTCGCCCCGTCACCCGGTGCTGTAAGCCACGCAAACGGGGCGCGGACGCCCCTTCATAATCATTTGAGATGCTGGTAAGGGCCGAAAGGAGACCAAACCATGAACAAACGACACGCATTCCGGGCCATTGAGGCCACCGCCGTGCTGCTCTTCTTCCTGCAGGCGGTGCGGGTGCTCTTTTCGGTGCTCTTCGGCGTCATCTACAACGCGCTGTTCGAGGGGCCGTTCACGCTGGCCGCGCCGCTGAAGATCCTGCTGGTCCTGCTGGCGCTGCTCTGCCCGCTGCTCGCGCCGCGGGGCGAACGGGCACAACGACGGACGTTGTTCGGAGCAGCGTTGCTGACCTTCGCTGCCCGCATCCCGCTGACGATCAACCATCCCGACGTGCGGCTGGTGGCCGGGCTGCTCATCACTGCTGCTGGCTCGCTCTACCTGGCGACGCTGCTGCGCAGGCAACCGCGGCTTCTCATGCCCGCTTTCATCGCTGCCCTCGTTGGNGACCAACTGCTGCGCACGCTGGGCCACACCTTGGACCTGGGCCTGCGACCCTGGTGGCTGCCGGTGCAGGTGGCGCTGTCGTTAGTGCTGGCCGGTGTGGCCTGGTTTGCCTGGCGACGGCCTGAAGAAGCCGCGGTGGCCGAAACCGAGGCGCGGTTGGGCATCACCGGTGGGCTGGCCGTGGGTGCGGCGTTCTTCCTGGAGACGTCGCTGCTCGATTTCCCCAACGCCGTGGCTCGCCTGAGCGGCGCGCCCTATGCCCTCATCGCCCCGCTGCTGATGCTGGTCACGCTGCTGGCCTGGCTGACCTACGTCACGGGCTGGTACGAGCGGCTGCGGCTGGGCGAGCGTGAGCGGGGCATCGGGCTCATCCTGCTCACGCTGGTCTGCATGACCATTGGCCTCGCCTGGAGGCCGGTGGCGGCAGCCTCGCTGCTGGTGACGCAACTGACCGTCTTGTTAGCGCTTGGCGGTGCCGCGCGTGCCCGCGGTGAGCATCGCCATTGCTGCGCTGGCCTGGGCCTGGCGCTGGGGCTCGTCCTCTTCCTGCTCCTCAACTTCGCCTATGCCTTCGCCTTCACCTACGCCTACACCCTCGAGTTCTTCCGCGGCGCGGGGCCGCCCATCTTGCTCATTGCCGCGCTGATCGCCGTGCTGCCTGCACAACGACGGGGACAGCCGGCGGTGCCGGGGCCCTCGGCCGCGCCACTCTGGCGACTCGCCATCGTGCCGCTGCTGCTAGTTTTCGTCTGCGCAGCGGTGGCCTGGCCGCCATCGCTGCCGTCGCCTGAACCCACCACGACTCTGCGCGCCGCTACCTACAACATGCATTACGGTTACAACACCCCCTGGCAGCTCAGCCTGGAAGAGCAGGCGCGCACCATCGAGGAAAGCGGCGCCGACGTCGTCTTCCTGCAGGAGGTGGACGCTGGCCGCCTTACCTCTTACGGCGTGGACGACGCTCTGTGGCTGGCGCGGCGGCTGGGGATGCGGGAGGTGTACCTGCCCTGCGTGGAGGGCCTGACCGGCATCGCCCTGCTGTCCCGCTATCCACTGCTCGACCAGGGTGGGCAGTTGCTGCCCAGCGAGGAGGAGCAGACGGGCATCGTCTGGGCGCAACTGGACACGGACGATGGCCCGGTGAACGCCTTCGGCATCTGGCTGGGGCTCTCGCCGGAGGAGCGGGCCAGGCAGCTTGAGGGTGCGCTGACCTTTATCGAAGAACACCGCGGGCCGGCGCTCTTCGGCGGCGACTTCAACTCCAGGCCCAACTCGCCCGTCTACGCGCGCATCGTGAGTGCCGGCTTCGTGGACCCCTTCGTCACCACCGGCGCGCAGCCGCTGCCCACATCACCGGCAGAAGAGCCAAAGAATCGCATTGACTTCGTCTGGGTGCGCGGCCTGCAGCCCACCGCCGCCGAGGTGCCCGCCTCGACGGCGTCCGACCACCGCCTCGTGGTCATCGAAGCCACGTTGGAGTAACCAGGGTCTTTCAATTCTCGAAGGAGCGCTGGTCGAGTAGGCTCGAAGTAAGGATTTCGATACGCCTACGGCTACTCAATCGGCGCTCGCCAGGCGCTTGCCGGAAAATCAAAGAGTCCAAGCAGTAACCCTTCGCCATTGACCGCTAGCGCCGCTTGTGCTACAATCACACTTGGCTTGCACAGAGGTTGCGTATGTGCTAACGGGAAGGCGGGTGAGAAAAGCAAGACGGACGGGAAGGATGAAAACGATGGTTGAGCGACTGAAGCAGCAACTTGGCCCTATCTTCGAAGGCCAACCGTGCATCGTGGCGGCTTATCTGTTCGGTTCTTACGCGGAGGGTTACGTCACCACGCGCAGCGATATTGACCTGGCGCTGGTCTTCGGCGAAGACATCCCATTTCGGGAGGAACTGAGGCTGGCGGCCATGCTTGATCTGGCACTGGAGGTCAGCGCGGTAGACGTGGTGAACCTCAACCGAGCCCCCCTTTCTCTGCGGCATCGCGTGCTCCTGCAAGGAGTCCTCCTCTACGAGCGTGATCCCATCAAACACGCCACTTTCATCGAGGAGACTATTGTACGCTATCTCGATTTCGTGCCCACGCTGGAGCTGTTCCACCGTGAGTTCGATGCATCAGTGGAGGAAGCATATGCCCTTTGACGTAGACAAGCTGCGCAGGATAACGGGAGTCATCGATACTAATCTCACTCTGGACGACTGGCAAATCTATGACATACTCCAGAAGGAGCTCGGCGACTTCCGTCTGTTCATCGCTGATGCCTGGCGGATCGTCCGGGAGAAAGGTGACAAAACAGGCAAAGCATCATGAAACTCACATTTCTCGGCGCGGCGCGCACCGTCACCGGCTCCATGCATCTGGTGGAAGCCAACGGCGTGCGCCTGCTGCTCGATTGCGGTCTCTTCCAGGGCCGCCGCAAGGAGACCTACGAGCGCAATCTCAACTTCCCCTTCGATCCGGCCAGCATAGACGCCGTGATCCTTTCCCACGCCCACATTGACCATTCGGGGAACATCCCCAACCTGGTCAAGCAGGGCTTCCAGGGGCCCATCTGGTGCACGCCGGCGACGCGCGATCTGTGCGCGGCCATGCTGCGCGACAGCGGATACATACACGAACAGGATGTGTTCTACCTCAACAAGCATCGTCGGCGCAAGGGGTTGCCGCCCGTGGAACCGCTCTACACCCGGCAGGACGCCGATGCCTCCCTTCCAGCATTTGTCACTATCGGCTATGGACGCCCCTTCCCCGTAGTCCCCGGCGTGCGGCTGACCTTCCTTGACGCTGGGCACATCCTGGGTTCAGCCATCACGCTGTTGGACATTGAAGAGAAGGGCAAGACGCAACGGCTGGTCTTCTCCGGCGACCTGGGCCGGCCGGGTCTGGCCATCTTGCGCGATCCGGAGATGGTGGACGCTGCAGATGTGCTGATCATGGAGAGCACCTACGGCAACCGCCTGCACGGGACGCCGGGCGAGGCAGAGAAGATGCTGCGCCGCGTGATCAACGACACCTACCGCCGCCGGGGAAAGGTGATCATCCCTTCCTTCGCCGTGGGCCGCACGCAGGAACTGGTCTACGGCCTGCACCGGTTGGCCGATGCCCACAAAATCCCTGATCTGCCCATCTTCGTGGACAGCCCGCTGGCGGTGAACGTGACCGAGATATTCCGTTTGCACCCCGAATGCTACGACGAGGAGGTGCAGGAATTCATCAACAAGGACTCACACCGCGACCCCTTCGGCTTCCGGCGGCTGCGCTACATCCGTGATGTAGAGGATTCCAAGGCCCTCAACTTTCTGCACGATTCGGCAGTCATCATCAGCGCGTCAGGCATGTGCGAGGCGGGGCGCATCCTGCATCATCTCAAGAACAACATCGGCGATACAGCGAACACCATCCTCTTCGTCGGCTTCCAGGCCGAACACACGCTGGGCCGCCGCATCCTGGATGGCCACGAGCAGGTGCGCATTTTTGGCAAAGAGTACCGCGTGCGGGCGGAGGTGGAGTGCATTGACGGCTACAGCGCCCACGCCGATCAGAAGGAGCTGCTGGCCTGGGTGGAAGGTTTCGACAACCAGCGACTGCAGCATGCCTTCCTCGTCCACGGTGAAGAGGAGGCCGCCCTCGTGTTGGCTGAGGAGGTGCGGCAAAGAGGCGTGCGCCACGTGCGCGTGCCGGAGCGAGGGGAGATGGTGGAATTGATCAGCCGATGAAGCCGATGAAGCTGAGCCTGCGCGCAAGCTTGACAAACTGCACCACGTGCGGTATGCTGAAATATAGATTTCGGGAAAGCAGTGCCCAGGTAGATCGTGAGGAGTGGGAGGATGAATGCAGCTTGGTCACTTTCAACACAAGGCACTACTGGCCTGAGACGCAAGACATCGAAGTGATCAGGCCTGGTGATCTCTTGCAGTGCATCCGGCGACAGGTTGCTGCTATGACACATCCCACAACGCAGAGAATCGATGATCCGTCTGGGGGAGAAAGAAGAGGAATAGGAAGATGGAAACGCCCAATTTCTGTCCGCGATGCGGAACCAAAATGGAAATCATGCCACGAAGCGGCGAGCGGATGCGGCCTGTCTGTCCTATGTGCGGCTTCGTGTACTATCTGAATCCGACCGTTGCCGCGGGGACGCTAGTAGAGGAGAGCGGGCGGATCGTCCTCGTTCGCCGCAAGGCAGAGCCCCGTGCTGGCTACTGGGGCCTGCCGGCGGGCTACGTGGAAGCCGACGAGTCGGCTGAGGAAGCGGCCATTCGCGAGACGCGAGAGGAAGTAGGACTGGACGTAGAGCTTGACGACCTGCTGGGGGTTTATTCCTTCGGTGACGAACTGCACCGCCGAGGCGTGTTGATCCTCTACGCTGCCCACGCGGTGGGCGGTTTATTGCAGGCGGGTGACGACGCGGCAGAGGCGGCCTTCTTCGCCCCGGACGAACTGCCGCCCGATGAAAAGATCGCCTTCCGTACCCATCACCAGGCGCTGCGGGACTGGCGGCGAGCGCGGGCCGTCGTCTATCGGCTAGCCACGTTGGAGGAGGCAGACGAGGCGACGAGTATCAACCGCTCCCACGGTGAGTTGGAGCGGGATTTTGTGGCCGACATCCGCTCGCCTCAGGGAATGCTGTTGGCCGCTGTGGACGACAGCACATTGGTCGGTTTCGCCAGTGTGACCATCGCTCCTGCGCAGCGGATAGGCCGTCTCAATCAGGTCTTCGTGCTGCCACGCTACCGCCGTTGGGGCATCGGCAGTGAGTTGATTCGGCGCTGCATCGCCTTTGCCCGCGAGAAGCGAATGTCTGGCCTCCTGGTCGAGGTCGAAGCGACCAACCCGGCCATGGTGGTGTACATCAAACTGGGTTTTCGCGTTTCCGGCTTCCTGAACGGCCCTGGGCCGGGGCGACCGGGGCGGGAGGCAGCGCTCTTCCTGGGGTACGATTTCGGAACGTAGGCCATTGAACATTGAAAGACGGCCTGGTTCAATCATGGTGCCTGGATGTGTTCTGCTCAGGCACCGTTGTCTTGCGTTCACTACCGGACACCTTTGCCAGGACGCGGATGAACACGGACGAACACGGATTTCTTTCTTTGTCGTTTGCCCATTCAAGAGTTCCAAGACGGCAGTTTCTCAGTTCTGACTGGAGACATCTGGATCTCTTCCATGAATCGTCCGCGGCTATCCGCGTTTGTCCGCGTCCTACTTGGTGACTTGCCGGGAAAGTGTCCGGTACAGAAGTCTTGCAAGGTGATTGAATGAAAGCTTCGATTCTTGCTGTCGGCGACGAGCTGACTTGCGGCTATCGGCTGGACACTAACTCCCAGGCCATCTCGCGCCGTCTGGCTTCTGTGCCCATCGAGGTCATCCTGCATCTCACTGTGGGCGATGACCTGGAAGTGATCCAGAGGGGGCTGCGTACCGCACTGGAAGCGGGCGACGTCGTCATCGTCACCGGCGGTCTCGGCCCCACGGAGGACGATCTGACCCGCCAGGCGGTCGCCGCTTGCTTCGATCTGGAATTGGTAGAGGACGCCACAGCATTGACAAGCCTTCAAAAGCGGTTTATCCGCCGGGGGCGCACCATGCCGGAGAGCAATCTCATCCAGGCGCAGATGCCCGCCGGCAGCCAAATCATCCTCAATGGCCGGGGCACCGCGGCCGGCTTCTACCTGCCGATGGACGGGAAACACATCTTCGTCACCCCCGGCATTCCTTATGAGATGGATGGGATGCTGGAGGGCTTCATCCTGCCCCGGCTGCGGGAACTGGTGGGGGATGGACACCACGTCCGACGGGCGGCCCTCAAAGTCTACGGGCTGCCCGAATCGGGGATCAACGAGCGCATCCGGCCGATGATGGCGCGCGATCGCAACCCTCTGCTGGGGCTCCTTCCTCACCGAGGCACCATCACCATCGAAGTGGTCGCCAACGGCGCGACGGGCCAGGAGGCCGAGGCGCTGATGGAAGCAGACCTGGCGGCGTTGCGGGCCGAACTGGGGCGGCACGTCATCAGCGAAGATGAGCGCGACCTGCCACAGGTGGTCGCTGACCTGCTCGTCGAGCGGGGTCTGACCATCGCCGTGGCGGAGCTGGGCACTGGCGGGCTGGTGGCCGCCCGGCTGACCGGGCTGGAGGGAGCCCAGCGGTGGTTCCGCCGCAGCATGATCTTCGGCTCGGAACGGGAGGCGTCGGGGAGGGGAGAGAGGAGCCGGTTGACCCGCGAGGACGATGCCCTGGTCATGGCCAACGGTATCCGGCAGGCGGGCGACGCGGACATCGGCCTGGGCGTGGGGGCGATTAGCATTCCCGAGGACAGCACCTCTGAGCGGCCCTACGGCGCGGTGCATGTGGCGGTGAACCTGCGGGGGCAAGAGACCTGCCACAAGATCAGTTTCAACGGCGACCGGTCGCGCGTGCGGGAATGGGCCGCCGACGCCGCCCTGGCGCTCGTGCGGCTGTGGGTGTTGCAGCACAGTCAACAGTGACTGTTCCTCTTGAGGTGACAACATCACCATGACAGGTCGCCCGCCTGAAGGCCGGTTGGCAGTGCAGGTCACAGCCGCCACATTGGTTCGGTTGGTCGCCAACATCGGCCACCGGATGGTCTACCCTTTCCTGCCGGCCATTGCCCGGGGGCTGGGCGTCTCCATCTCGTCGGCTGGTTTGCTGGTAACGGCACGCTCGGCCGTAGGGCTTGCCAGCCCGCTCTTTGGCCCGCTCTCGGATCGCTTCGGGCGGCGGAGAATGATGGCCAGCGGACTACTGGCGCTGGTCGGGGGCGCAGCGGTTATCGCCCTCGTCCCTCGTTATCCGGCGGCCTTCGTCGGTTTCCTGCTCTTGGGTCTGGCCAAGGTCGTTTTCGATCCCAGCCTGCAGGCTTTTCTGGGCGACCGGGTGCCCTATCACCGGCGTGGTTTCTTCGTCGCCATCACCGAGCTTTCGTGGGCTGGCGCTATCCTGATCGGCGCACCGGTCATCGGTCAGATCATCGAGCGGTGGGGATGGCGAGTGCCCTTCGGGTTGCTGGCGGGCTTGGCTGTCGCTGGGCTGGTTGTGCTCTTGCTGGTGCTGCCGAACGATAGCCGACGGCCAGCCGATGCCGTGGCAGCCCTCTCGTTCGGCAGCGCTTTCCGGCTAGTATTGGGCAACCGGGCGGCTGTCGCTGCACTGGCTGTCTCCTTTCTCGTGATGGCAGCGAACGAGATCGTGTTCATTGTCTACGGAACGTGGATGGAGACAAGTTTTGGCCTGTCGGTTGGCCGACTGGGGCTGGCAACGACCGTCATCGGCGTGGCCGAACTGCTGGGCGAGATCGGTGTGGGAGGGCTGGCGGACAGAGTGGGCAAGCACCGCTCGGTGGCTATTGGGCTAGCGCTGACGGCAGCCAGCTACGTCGCGCTGCCGCTCGTTTCGACGGACCTCTCCTCGGCGCTGGTTGGCCTTTTCTTGATCTTCTTGTGCTTTGAGTTTGCCATCGTGGCTATCATCCCGCTGGCGACCGAGCTGGTGCCAGCGGTGCGGGGGACGATGATGGCCTTGAACGTGGCGGCCCTTTCCCTCGGCCGTGCCCTGGGTGCGTCGTTGGGAACGGCTTTGTGGTCTACCGGCGGGCTCGTTTGGAACGGCCTGGCGGCAGGCGCGACCACGCTGCTGGCCCTAGGGCTGCTCGTGGCCTACGTCCGCGAGCGATAGCGGCAGCAGTGAATGACGAATGACCAATGGCCAATGACCAATGACCGATGCGCACAGTTCGTCCTTCGTCGTTCGTCGTCTCAGGGGAACCGGAAATGGTGAGTACCGAGCAGAGAGAACGTCGAAGCACCCTGGCGGTCAATCTAGGGCTGGCGGCCAATGTCTTGCTCGCTGTGCTGAAGACAGTCATCGGCACATTGGGTCACAGCCCCGCTTTGCTCGCCGACGGTATCAACTCCACCTCCGATGTGGCCTACTACGTCGTGGTCAGCGTGTTCATGCGGCTGGCCCGAAAACCGCCTGATCATGAGCATCCCTACGGCCACAGCCAACTGGAAAGCATCGCCGCACTGGTGGTGGGCTCGTTTGTCGTCACCACGGCCATCGCCATCTTCTGGAACGCAATTGACAAGCTGTACGACCTGCTCGCCGGTCGAAGCGATTTCGGCGGGGCGACTATCGGCGTTCTGTGGGTCGCGCTGTTCACCGTGTTCCTCAAGATCGGACTGACTATCTTCACTCAACGAATCGGTCGGGAAACGGGGAACGCGGCAGTGTTGGCTTTGGGTTACGATCATCGCAACGACATGTTCTCCGCTGCCGGAGCAGCCATCGGTATCTTCCTGGGCCGACAGGGCTATCCTTGGGTGGATCCGCTGGCTGGGGCTCTGGTTGCATTGGTGGTCCTGCGCACTGGCGTCGAGATCCTGCGCCAATCCTCTGCAGATCTCATGGACACTGTGCCTGGCGAGTCGCTGGCTCGGCAGGTCACCGAGCTGCTAAGCACCATTTCGGGGGTAGAGCAGATCGAGGAGATTCACGCGCACCGGTTTGGGCCCTACCTGGTCATCAACGTGACCATTGGCGTCGAGGGCTCGCTCAGCGTGGCCGCTGGCGACGAAATCGCTTCGCAGGTAGAAAGCATGCTGTGCAGACACATCGAGTTCCTCCGCCGCGTCCACGTCCACTACCATCCCGCCAGTATTCCGCCTACGACGCAGGATGGAATACGGGTGGGCACAGACCATTGCGCATAGTCACGGCGACGAATGACCCAAACCCAATACCCAGTATCCAGTATCCAATACCCAATCTCGGGCAACACCCGCGCGGCGCGCGAGGCAGTAGAGAGCAGATGACAGTGCCTGCAGCGCGAGATCTGTGTGCCGTCGGCAACGTGCGACGAACGACGAATGACGAGGGACGGATTCGTCGTTGGTCTTTCGTCTTCCGTCGGCTGTGTACTCCCTGCTGGGTTCATTACTACCGGTGTTAGGATGACCCAACGACGACTGCTTGCTGTTTTCGCTCATCCAGACGACGAATCCTTCGGACCCGGCGGAACGCTGGTCAAGTATGCGCGTGAAGGCGTGGAGGTACACGTCTGCATCGTGACCGACGGAGCGACCGGTTCGGTCGTGCCAGACGCTGTGTCACCGGATGCGGCGGACTCGCTGGCTGACCTGCGGTTGCGGGAGTTGACCTGTGCGTGCCAGGTTCTGGGCGTGCATTTGCATACCGTGGGCTACCGCGACAGTGGTATGGAAGGATCGCCGGACAACAAGCATCCGGTCAGCCTCTATCAGGCCGACTTGAACGACGTGGTGCGTGATGTGGCGCGCGTCATTCGAGAGACGCGCCCCCACGTGGTTATCACCCATGACCCCACGGGCGGCTACTTCCATCCCGACCACATCCGGGTCAACCACGCTGTCCGCCGCGCCTGGCCCAAAGCCGGGGATGCCGACGCCTATCCACCGCTGCGCTCTGAGGGCCACGAGCCGTGGCAGCCGGCGCGGCTGTACTACACCGTCGTCGCGCACTCGGCGCTGCGGTGGTACATCTGGCTGCTGCGCTTGCGAGGCCATGATCCGAGCCACTACGGCCGGCAGGGCGACGTTGACCTGACCCAGGTGGGCGTGCCAGATCGGATGATTCACGTGCGGCTTGACGTGGAGGCATACCTGCCTGTGAAGCAGGAAGCGGGAGCCTGCCACAAGAGCCAGGGCGGGGGCGGCGCACGGTGGCGGGCCTTGCCCGTGTTTCTCCGCCGCCGTGCCATGCGCTACGAGCACTTTGTGCAGGTCCATCCGGAGGATGCCCGTTCGCACAGCGACCTCTTCGCAGGTCTTGATGTGGCGGCCCTGGATGGGACGCGGATGGCCACGGACGAACACGGATAGTGAACAGTTCTCCGCGCTCGTCCGTGTTTGTCCGCGTCCGATTCAGCGGCATACTTGAGGAGGGCTGAGTGAACAATTGGGATCAGGGCCTGCGGCAATCACCTTTCATCCGCGAGGCACTCTTGCAGGAGCCGACAGACGGAGCCGTGCGTTGCCTGACCTGTGAGCGGCACTGTGTGCTGGCGGAGGGCCAGACGGGCTGGTGTCGCACGCGCCAGAATGTCAACGGACAGTTGTACACCCTGACCTACGGCGCGGTCTCGTCCCTTTCCGCCAACCCCATCGAGAAGAAGCCGCTCTACCACTTCTACCCTGGCACGGTCGCACTGACCTCGGGCAGTTGGGGCTGTAATTTCGACTGTCCCTGGTGCCAGAATGCGAGCATCAGCAAGTCGTCCCCCGCCGGCGGGCGATTCATGACACCCCAGGAGTTTGTGAGCGAAGCCGTGCGCCGGGGATGTCGGGGCACCTCCATCAGTCTCAACGAGCCGACCCTCTCGTTTGAATGGTCGCTGGAGGTGTTCCGGCTGGCTCGCTCTCGGGGATTGTACAACACCTACGTGACCAACGGATACATGACCGCCAGGGCGCTGGAGTTGCTCATTGAGGCGGGGCTCGATGCCATGAATGTGGACGTGAAGGGGAGCGCTGAGACCGTGCGCCGCTGCTGCGGCGCCGACGTGGAGAAGGTGTGGCGCAACTGCCGGACGGCGAAAGCAGAGGGCGTGTGGGTGGAGATCACCACGCTGGTTATTCCTACGGTGAACGATGATGAGCCCTCGTTGAGCGGCATCGCCGAACGTATCGCCGATGAACTGGGGAGCGAGACGCCCTGGCACGTCAGCGGATACTACCCGGCCTACCGTTTCACCGCGCTGCCCACGTCGGTAGCGACGCTGGAGCGGGCGCGGGCCATTGGCCAGGAGGCGGGGCTAGACTATGTCTACGTGGGCAACGTGTTGGGCCATCCCGGCGAGAACACCTATTGTCCGCGATGTGGCATGCTGCTTTTCGAACGTTTTGGGCTCAGGACGCGGCGATGCGAAATCCGCGATGGTCAGTGCTATGATTGTAGGCAACCCATTGCCGGGGTCGGCTGGCCTGGAGGTGATATCGTAGGCTGAGCAATAACGATGGGATTTGACAAACGAGGTTTTGTTTGGTATATGGTGGTCATTCGGCTAACGACTAAAGATGGGCGGTGATAATGATAGCACTCTGACATCAGCACGGCCGGTGCCTGGCCGCTTGCCAAAAGGCGATACTGAGGCTATAATTCGGATCGGTGTGCAGCGTCTCTTGCCCCTTGCTTTTCCGCGTCAGAGACCGCGCATCCGTGGATGATCAATAGGACGGGGTTTCCGCCACACATCTTAGCCGAGGGAGAGAGTCTTTATTATATGGAAGTCAAAGCAGACAAAGCCTGGCACACCCAGGTACCAGAAGCCGTCGTCAGTGCTCTGCGTTCTCAATACGAGCGCGGCTTGAGCCCAGAGGAGGCCGCTCAGCGGCTGGCTCA
>JGI24025J20009_10002861_pt1 | contig 12071 bp, 11 predicted proteins | sample Cruoilmetagenom3_FD_20009 | JGI IMG/M metagenome (IMG submission 20009)
GATCCGGATTGGGGCCGTATCCGGTTGAATCGCCAAGGTTCAGGATGGTTTGTGCTGCGCCTTGTAGGGAAGCGTGGCGTAGGACGGCTTTCAGTGCGGGTAAATTGCCGTGAATGTCTGAGAGGATGGCGATTTTCATGAATGTCGTTCAGGGTTCTGAGGGCGATTCATCTAAGTGTATCCAGGCATCATGTGCATCAATGGATTTTTCTTCACTATCCAGTGGAGGCGTTACCTCAGCTTCGGCAGTATTGTCCTCTTCCTCCTCCTTTTCCTCTTCCTCCAAAACCTCCTTCTCCACAATGTCCATTTCGGGGTTGAATTCCTCCCCTGATGAAAGGTGCTGTAGTGCGGCTTCGACGTTGATTGGTGTATTAATGATCTCTTTTATTGCGTTCCAGGCATTTTCATCCTGCAGTGTTTGCCATGTCGTCAGGAAGGATTGATATTCCTTCGCTCGAGAATTTTTTCGATCTTCGATCAGGAATTTAATTCCAGGAAGCAGCCTATTTAATGGCCCAGTATTTCCAAAATAGTCTTCAATGCGTGCTTCTTCTTTAATGATAAATTTTGGAAGCCAGCTTACCCAGACATCATCATCATGGATATTTCCGAGTTGGTCCTGGATGTCTTTCATGACCTGGACATATGGGATCATGGCTTGTTTATAGATGGGGGAAAAAAGCTCAATGGTGTAGCGCAGTTTCTTACCTGCAATACGCATGGCGTGCAGTTCCTCCACGTTTTCTGGAGATTGGATAAATTCTGCATGGCTCATGAAGTCTTCCAGGGTGGTGTTGATTGCTGTGAAAGCTCTTTGGTATAGTGAAGGTGTATAAAGGTAGATGTCTTCTGTATCCACAGAGAGTTTTTCAACTCCCAGGTGGATTTTCTCCAGGGCTCTACCTTCCTGAAGTTTTTTAAGCGTTTCTCAACTTTATTTTGGGCTTTGACTCGACGTTGTTTCAGCCTTAATATCAAACACTGATAGCCAGGTTTGAATTGGGGGTCCAAGGATTCAACATATAGTTGTGATAAGCGCTCAATTTGGATATCGAGATCACGTGCTGTACCCAGGCTTTTCGTAATTAGTCTGATATCCTCCTGCCATGTTTTGGATTTCTTTTTTGGGAAACAATCTTTGAAGTGTTCAAAAGCATTCCTGAGCCGGCGTGATGCGACCCGCATTCGATGAATATGCTCAATATCCTGGGCGTCCAGGGCGCTGTTGATCTCATCCTCAAGCCTGGTCACCTGATCGAGCATAAAATTAGCGCCGAAGATGCAAACTGATTTCTGAACTTTTTTACCCATATTTTTCTACCTCCACAACTCAGCACATTGTTCGTGTATCGAGGATTGATTTAAAAGATTTCGTCAAGTATCGGCCGTTGGTCTTCCAGTAGATCTCGGATATGGTTTTGCAAATCTGTAAAAACCTCCATCACCGGTCGACCAGCATCAATTGTAACGAAATCGAATTCTTCTGCCAGATGGTTGAATAATGTAATTAATTCAGATTGATAATCAATAAAACTATCATATAGATCGTTTGAAGGATGAATGTCTCTGCCTGATTCCCAATAGTTAAGTCCACGGCCATGGATGAGCCGTGAGATAAGGTCGGAAACATCTGCCTTGAGATAGAGCACCAGGTCTGGTTTCAAAGCAAACCCATAGACTTTGCGCGCCCAATCCGGATCAGCGCCGCGAATGATGTCCCGGGCCATAATGGAATAAGAATAGCGGTCTGAGAGGACGATGAAACCTGCTTGCAGCGCGGGGATTATCTGGTTTTCCAGGCGATCCGCAAAATCGGTGGCGTAGAACAAAGCCATTGTAATACGGCTGAGGGTATGACCTTTTTGAGCTGCTTCTAAGCCTTGCTGTGTTATTTCTGATCGCTTTAATCCCGTATCTGAAACAGCAAATCCTTCATCCTCCAACCACCGGCGTAAGAGCTGTATTTGTGTGGATCGCCCAACGCCGTCAGATCCCTCAAGGACAATCAATTTACCAGGAAGATCCCCAATCTCCCGATACGGGAAACCAGCCCCATAGAATTTTGCTTCAGGCATCAAGCTTTTCCTTTCTTAGTATCGATTTTTACAGGAAAGGGACTGTGCGGTCTGACTTCTGGCATTGGCAAGCCTTTCCATCCATCAAGTTCTTGTTTAACGATTCCCCGCACCAGGCGTTGTTGTGCCTGCACAGTCAGGTTTCCGTCGATGACGGTCAGGTTGAATTCGTTTACCATATTGTCGTATTCATTGAGGATGCGTTCCTGAAATAATTTAAAACTTTCAATACGACTTTCAGACAGGGAAAGGTCCATCCCGGCTTCATAGTACTTCAGGGTTGCCCGTGCACCGGTGATGCGTTGAACAGAGACATCCAACGGCACACGGAAGTACAGCGCAATATCAGGCTGTATCGCGAAGGAATACAAATTCCGAACCCATTCCCGGTCAACACCCCTGGCAACATCCCTGCCGAAAGCGGTAAAGGCATAGCGGTCTGCAAGGACGATCACACCTGCTTTGAGCATGGGAAAGATGCGGTTTTCCCAACGATCCGCAAAGTCGGTGCATTGTAGAAGGCTGAAGGTTGTGGGGGTGAAAAGCTTTCGCTTTTTGGCTCGTTTGGTAGTGCTTTTTACCAGTCCTGACGAATTCCATTCACTGAAATAGACTGATCGGCCTTGTGTATGAAGCCATTTATAGAGTAAATCGATTTGTGTGGACTTTCCGCTTCCGTCAATACCCTCTACAATTATGAGTTTGCCTGGAGTGGTGTTTTTCCTCAACATAAACATGCCTTTCACACCGAGATGAAGGTTGGATATCAAAAATTATACTAGATTTATCCGTTGAATTTTATAGGGGAGTTAGAAAACCACTGGATGGGCATTTTAAAAATCAGTTAAATGTATAGAAGACCATGAATGTCAACTGCAATTTAAAGTAATGAGGAAGAAATTAACTCACGATTATCCAAAACCAGAGAAATAAAAAAACCGGCATGATTCAGCCGGTTCGTTTTATGTAGTATCTCATGGAAAGGTCATCATTCATCGTTATCAAAAGACCATTCGTCATCTGAAGCATTGAGTTCCAGCGTTTCTCCGGTTGCGATGAAAATCGTTCGTTCACAGATATTGGTGACCCGGTCTGCCATGCGCTCAATATTATGGACGATCCACATAACATAGTTTGCTTGATCGATGATGGACGGATTGGCAATCATAGCGGTGACATTTTTATGGTAGATCTGGTTAAACAATTCGTCNACCTGGTCATCTTCTTGTGGAATACGTCGAGCCATNCTGACATCTTCATTGATAAANGCGCTCAGTGCACGATGAAGCATCCCAACTGCCAGGTCTCCCATNCGGCTGATCTCACGTGTGGGGATGGGTGTATCATCCTCTCCGATCAACAGGTTGATCTTGGCGACACCTTTGGCATAATCGCCCATCCGTTCCAACTCGGTGATAACTTCCATGATTGCAGCCAGCAAGCGGAGGTCGTGTGCGATCGGCTGCTGAGTGGCAAACAGGATCATCAATCGGTTTTCTATGGCATAACGTTTTTCATTGATCTGTTCATCGTTATTATATACCTGACGCGCACCCTCCAGATCCCGTCGCTTGAGGGTGTCGATGGCATTTAACATAGCCTGTTCAACCATGCTGCCGAGTAATAACACCTCATCCTGCAGGTGATGGATTTCACGATCTAATGTTTGACGTGGCATGGGGCTCTCCCAAGAATTTTAAATGATGGTTCACCTATTTTATATCATTCTAACCAAAACGACCAGTCACATAGTCTTCTGTTTGCTGCATGCGGGGGTTGGTAAATATCTGGTGTGTCGCACCGATCTCCACTATTTTTCCAGAACGGTCTCATCAATCATCAAAAAAGCCGTAAAATCCGATACACGTGCTGCTTGATACATATTGTGCGTGACGATCACAATCGTGTAATCTTCTTTCAGCGTTTCCATAAGTTCTTCAATCTTCAGTGTCGCGATGGGGTCCAGGGCTGATGCGGGTTCATCCATAAGGATCACAGAAGGCTCAATTGCGAGGGAACGTGCAATACACAAACGCTGCTGTTGACCGCCGGAAAGGGCTAAGCCTGAATGGTTGAGTTTATCCTTAAGATCCTCCCAGACAGCAGCTTGACGTAAACTTCGCTCAACGATCTCTTCCAGGACCCCTTTTTTACGGATGCCATACAATCTTGGTCCATAAGCCACATTATCGAAAATGCTCATCGGAAATGGATTTGGTCTTTGGAAGACCATACCAACTCGCTGACGGATATCCACCTCGTCAATATCTTTGTCATAGATATTCATGCCATTCAGAATAACCTGCCCTTCAACCCGGGAACCTTGAATGAGGTCGTTCATGCGGTTAAAGGATCGGAGAAGTGTGGACTTACCGCAGCCGGATGGGCCGATCAAAGCAGTGATCTTGTTTTCTGGGATATTTATGGAAATGTCTTTTATTGCCTTGAAATTTCCATAATAGATCGACAGGTCAACAGCTGCGATCTTGATTGGTAAGGATTCCATTTCTTGGTGATCTGTTTTTTCGATGAAATTAATGTTGGTTTGCACGGACTCTTCCTTCGAGCCGGGCATAAGGGGTGTTAATGTCAATGTTTGTGGTTTAGAAATGTTCATTATTTCTTTTCAGTAATTACGTAAAACGAAACAGTTTTTCAAGCGTATCTGTTTTAGACAGGTCATCAAGTATCATAGCACCATATGATGAAAGGGTATCAATGAATCTGTTAAAGATATATAAAGAATAGTAAAGAACCCGTTAACATCAGGCTATGGGCAGGGAAAAATAAATGGTGCTTCCGACCCCATCTTCACTTTCAGCCCAGATGTACCCGCCGTGGGATTCGATCATATGCCTGGCAATGGATAATCCTAGACCGGTTCCACCACCAGTGCGAGACCGGTCTGCTTTGTAAAAGCGCTCGAAGATACGCCCCAGGTCTTTTCTGGCGATTCCCACACCGGAATCCCGAACGAAAAACACAATATTGCTAACATCCTGGTATGCAGAAACTGTAATCTTTCCGCCTGGAGGGGTGAATTTGATCGCGTTGTGGACCAGGTTGATCATCACCTGAGAAATGCGGTCCGGGTCAGCAAAAACCACAGGCAATTCATAAGGGCACTCCAAGGTCAGATCAAGCCCGGCTCGCTCAGCTTGCAGGGACATCCGTTCCACCGCTGGCTTCAGCAGTTCACATGGCTGAACGCGATGGAATGATAAGGGCACCTTACCGGATTCTATTCGTGACAACTCGAGCAGCTCATTCACAAGCTGGGTCAGGTTGTCGATCTCGGTTTCCATGCGCAGAAGGAACCTTCTAGCTGCCGGGGGGTCTTCCAGGGCACCTTCCTGCAAAGTTTCTGCGAGGGCTTTCAGGCTGGCAAGAGGTGTGCGCAATTCATGGGAGACATTGCTGATAAAGTCTCTTCGGACGGTTTCCAGGCGGCGCAGTTGGGTCAGGTCCTGGAACAGCAGCAGCGTGCTCCCGGGAAGGGAAATTTTCAGGGGCATAGCAACCACCTGTAAGAACAGGTGCTGGGATCCGATTTCCAGCATCGTACTCTGCCGCTCACCATCCCTTGCTTTATGCCAGAGTTCAACCAGTTGATGATATCGGAGGACTTCAACAACGGATCGATTGATGACGTTCTTTTCTTTGACCTGGAAAAGGCGTTCAGCAGCGGGATTCAACAGCTGTACTCGTCCTTCGGGGTCAGCGATCAGCACGCCATCCGTCATTTGGTTGAGCACAGCTGAAAGCTGCGTGCGTTCGCTGGTGAGGGTATCAATTTGCTCGCCCACACGCACTGCCATATTCTGCATCGCCTGACTCAACATATTTAATGGGTATGCTTTTTCATGGAACTCAAGGTTGTGGAAATTCCCCTGGCTTATTTGTTGAGCAGCGATCGTCAGCTTCTCATAAGGCTCTNTTGACCGGTCATGAATGATTAAGATTACAATAGTGACTGCAAGTGCACTGATAAGCGTTGCTGNGGGAACAAGCCAGAAGATCGGTTTGAGGTCCATCTGATAATAAGTACGGGGCGCTTGGAGTTGAACCAACCCAAGCATTTCAGAATCCGTCCCCAGAATATTAACTGCAGCTGAGATGGTGTCTTCCGTTATTTGTGCTCCCTGTCCCTCGTTTAATGCCTGGGGGACTGCTGGTAAGTTGAGGAGAGATCCAGGCTGCTGATCGGTGGGAAGGGATGATCCTAATAGTTCCCCATTTGGGCTCACAAAAGTTACTGACAGATTGAGAGCATTTGACGATGTTTGCGCTAAATCGGATAATTTTTGATCTTCTCCCTGAGAGCCAAATAAAGGCTGTGCTTGCGAACTGATAAAATTTGCCGTATAGAGGAGTTGGGTTTGCCAGCGTGATTCTTCATTACGCTGGATGTGGTTTGCAACGAAAATCATGGAAATGAGGAATACCACTGCCAGCACGATCAGGTACGGCAGGGTAATCCGCCATCGGATTCGGTGGTCCATCAATTATCCTTCAAAGCGATAACCGGCACCTCTAACGGTGATGATCCGGCGCGGGTTTGCAGGATCTTGCTCAATTTTCTCCCGAAGCCAGCGCACATGCACATCAACCGTGCGGCTGTCTCCGATGAAATCCCATCCCCAAACACGTTCCAGGATTAACTCACGAGAAAGCACCTGCCCCTGGTGTTGTGCAAAGAAGGTGAGCAGATTATATTCTTTGGGCTTAAAAGGCACAACCTGATCGTCTACTTTAATTTCACGACGGCTCATATCAATGATGAGATTGTCAAAGGTTAATATCTCGGATTTCAGTTTTTGATCGTCATCGGCGTTCTGATTGATTTCATCGTGGATCAGCCTTACCCGCCGGAGCAAGGCTTTTACACGAGCTATCAGCTCTCGCATGCTGAAAGGTTTGGCCAGGTAATCATCGGCACCAACCTCCAGACCCACCACACGATCGATCTCATCGTCGCGAGCTGTGAGCATCAGGACGGGGGTGGACATTTCCTTTCGTAAAATTCGACAGATCTCAAAACCATCCAATCCGGGCAGCATGATGTCCAGAATGATCAGGTTGGGCTTTATGGTGCGTGCCATTTCAAGCGCNTCGGNGCCATCACCAGTCGTTTCCACTTCATACCCCTGTTTTTTTAGGTTATAAGCCAGGGTTTCCTGAAGGGAAATTTCATNATCAACAACTAATATTTTTTCAGACATTTCAACTCCTCATTGATTCTAAGAGGGTTATGAACTTCTCCGCCAATTCGTTGCGTGAAAAACGCGTTTCTACCATATTTCTACCATTTTTTCCTAATTCCTGACACCTTTTAGGATCGCTCGCAAGCATCCGAATAGCAGCGGCCATCGCCGCTGGATCACCAGGCGGCACCGGCACACCTGCGTTGGCTTCTTCGACAACCTGCCTGATGACACCATCGATGGCCAGGATCACTGGACGTCCTGCGGCCATATAGTCAAAGACTTTGTTTGGATAGGTCGTCTTATACATCTCAATTGGTTTCAAGATTGCCAGGCACACGTCTGCACCTGCAAGGGCTTCTCGCATGTCCAGCTTGGAAACAGGCGGCAGGAACAGGATATTTTTCAGCCCCTGTTCCTCAGCATCAGCCATAAGCCGGGGTTTTTCCTTGCCCGAACCCAGCAGGACGATCCGAATTGATTGGTCACTTTGCAACAGACCTGCTGCATCCAAAACAACATCGAGGTCATTGGACATGCCATGGGCGCCCGCGTAAAGGACAACAAAATGATCTTTCAACCCATGCTCCTCCTTGAAGGCAGCCCCCCTTGCTTGAGGATCGAACATGGTCGGGTCAGCGCCATTTGGGATCAGCGTCACATTTTCTGCACCACGGGCTGTGACATGCTCGATGTAACCAGGTGAGTTCACAATGACACGGTCAGCATTGCGGTAGAGAAACCGTTCAAGCCACTCTGAAATGCGGATCAGAAATTTATTATGAAGGACGCCAACAGCAACAGCAAATGCTGGCCAGAGATCGCGAACCTCCAGCAAGAATGGACACCCCTTCAACCTTGCCAACAGCCAGGCGGTCGGTCCCTGGAATATTGGGGGCGTGGTGCCCCATACAAGATCGACATTTCGCACCATCAAGCCGTTGAATAAGGATGAAATCATAAAACTCAGGAAACTAAATACTCTCCAAAAAAAGGAGCGATGCAGGACAGGGAGGGTATAACTGCGAATGATGGTTACACCCATGTTGTCTATCTGCTTTCGAACATGTTTGCCTTCCTGGTCACCGGTCAGATAACTGATCGGGCTGGCGATGATGGTCACCTGGTGTCCTTTACTGCAGAGATATCTTGCTAATTCATGATGGCGTGTTCCACCGGGTTCATCCAGCGCTGCAAATGCTTGATGGATCAGAAGGATGTGCATATTGTTAACATTTTACTCGATTAAGGGTGAAGAGGGATTGTTGATTTATGGGATGTGGCTTCTACTCTGACGAGTTGTTACGGTGACATAAAATTAGAAGGATTTTGATATTTCTGAATTGAACTTCATCAACGGTGTATTGCTCTTGCCTTACAGGTCGAATCGCCAGATGGATTGAAACTCAGCAGGAAGGTGGGTCTTCTTAACCGCCACGATCATCAAAGCCGGCTGTTTTGTACCATAGTTGGGTGCAAACCAACCCCAGGTTGGGTCAGTAGGCAATGAACCGTGCAGAAGTTTCCCGGCGCGGAAAAGATGGGTTTGATCGGCACCTTTAATCTGTAATTGAAGCGGGAAGTTTTCCCCTTTTAGCTGGAGCAGACTTTCCCCGAATAACTCCCATTTCCAATCCGGAAGAAGCCAGATTAAATGAAGGTCAAAATACCTGTCAGGAGATCTGCCGCAGGGGATGACAGAATCTCTGATGTTCCATCCCTCATCTGTCCTTGTCAGCGTACGCTGGTGACTGGCGCCAAGTTTACGATAGCCATCATGTTCTGCGGTGATCTGGATGAGGTCCCCGGAGGCATCGATTTTGTGTGACAGTATCTGTGCTTGGGCTACATCCAGCCAAAGGAAACGCCCTGCTCGCAGCATTTGATCCTGGTCATTAATGGTGAGTGTGTTGTGTACCTTTGAAGATGCAAGTGCATTTTCCCACGGCGGTGAAGCGGCATAGCGATAAGTCCCCGGGTCGAGGGCGATGTTGACGCCTCGCCACCATAAGTCAACGTGCAGTTGATCTGCATGTGAGGGACGATCTTTGAATTGCGCGGTATGCATAAAGGCGCGCCTGTGTTTTCCGGAGATTTGCGGCATATCCGGTGCATAGAGTCGTTTTTCAACCTGCAGCGGTGGCGCGGTGAGCTCAAACCAATCCGCCATTTCGGACAGTTCAGGCTGGCGGTAAACATCATAATTGAGGAAAGCTTTAGCAGCAGCATCTACCACAGGACGGTAATCCTCAAAAGTTTGTTGGGTCAGCGGGAAGAGATAAGCACCGTCGTTAGCGCCCAGGTTGGGAACCTTACCGGATTGAGGGTCGGTCAATGCCCACAGCCATTGTGTTGCCGCACGCAAGCGGTCAAGGGTCGCTGGCGGCCATGACAGGTCAGCTTTTATGTGAAGTAAATGATCGATGAAAAGCGCAATTTGAAGCATCAAGCGATGATAATTTACGCTGTGCTGGATGTATGTGCCAAGCTCGTCAATTTGATGCTGGAACCCCCAATTCAGCCAATCCCAGCCAGTCTTGCGCCATTGCTCCGCTTGTGGATGATCTGGCAGATACAGCCCTGCTGTAAACAACCCGGCAGCTTCAGAGAGCAGGTGATTGTTATTTTGCGCTCGGGCGTAGCTCAAAGTCGGCGGGATGCGTTGGGCGTGTTCAATAATCGCCCCCCACAAACGCTTCCGATAATCCGGTTTGGATGAGGGAGCAGAGGCAAAAACACGATCACAAAAAACAAGCGCCATCAACCGGATAGCAACTTCCTGGGCGGACTGCCACTGATAGCCCAGGTTTGGAGGATGTGCATTCAGGAACTGGATTGTGTTTTTCCAAAACTCACTTGCATAACCGTCATCGCCGCTGAAGGCATAGGCCCTGGCTAATGTGAAGGCCCAACCAAATCGAGCGGGTTCCCAGATGAACTTGATATCCTGGTCTGGCGGAAGGGATTCCAGGGCGCTCCAATGTTTTATAGACCTGCCAAGTGTCAGGTTTAGGGGAAGGGGTTCGCCCCCAAACAGACGCACGATCCCGTTTCGGACCTCATCTGCTTTTGCAAGGGTCAGATCCTTTTGTTTATCGGATACCTTTGGAAAGCTCGGATAGGGTTCTAAAGCTGGTGTTCCTGAATACGTCATGCGTTTACTGGGGGTTGCACGTCTGTAATGTCCGGTACGCAGCCCGACCTGGTAGACCATGTAATAGCAGAGTTTGCGTAAGCCCAGGGTTTGGATCACTTTTATGGATTTGGTTAACGGGTTCATAACATATCGTTTAGTTAAGGGCAGGTTTCTCGCCAGGCATCCAGTGCACGATGTTTGAGGATTGGGTTGATAACCTGTCCTAATGCCGTATTGCAATATTCGTAGAATTGATTACTTTCATCGGTGTATTCGATGGCAAAGACGGGTTTGCCAGCCTGAAGAAAAGGTTCTAGCATCTCGCACCAACCTTCGAAAAAGCAGCTTTCGGTTGTTATCCAATCAAAATCCATGACTAAATCATCTGCCTGATCCGGGTCGTTTTTGAGCCCAATGGCGAGATGGCGTTGGTGCGCTTCTGCTGCAAGCCAGCGGTTAAAGTTAAGCTGATCTTCATATGTGAGTGGAAAACCAGTCCGATTCATATATCCGTCCAAATTATCAGGATCGACGCCGTCAAACCCCTTTTCCGCACACAGGTCTAAACGGGCGGTGAGGATTGGTTTCAGTACATCTATCTGGCGAATATCCAGCCAATATTCACCAGGCCACCCTTGATATTTCTTTCCAATAACGGCTCTTGGGAAATCGTCACTATCTGGACGCCAATTTTCCCAGGCACCTGCATTGAGGTAGCAAATAACTTTAATATTTCTTGAATGCAAACTTTGAATATCCTCAGGTGTCGTTTCAAAGAGATCAAGGTTGAAAATTTCTGCTTGAACAGTCAGATCGATCTCACCAGCATATTGGATCTGCACAAGTTGACCGGGCTTGGGTGTCCACCATAGCAGCGGTTCTGAAGCATTTGGTTGTGACTCCGATTGCTTTATAAACGAGGATACCTCGGAAGATTGACAGCTAATCAAAGAAATAGCGAGAAAACTAAACAGACAAACAAGAATGCGAATGTGTGTCTGGTTTTTCAAGCCTGAACCTCCTGTGCGGCTTGGGTTAGATATTTTCCGATCCTGCTGGTGTGATAATAGGNACTTTCTCTCCATTTCGCAAGGATTCGACAGCTGCAAAGCTGGCGAGTGAAACGCCGACAAGATGTTCATAGCGGATTGGAGGAGCTTTATCACCCTGAACAGCAGCGAGGAAAGCCTGCCATGCGCCAAGGTGGCCTTTGTCTTGCCGCAGCAGGTGCCGCATCACTTTGCGCTTTCCCTTATTGATCAATTCGAGCTTCCGCCAGTCATTGAGGACGGCGATCCGACCACCGCTGAAGACCTCAAGATATTCCTTGGGATAGGATTTATCTCCGTTGGCCAGGTAAGTCACCACACCCAGGGAACCATCCGGGAAACTAAAATTCATCACCACGTTGTCTTCGCTGTATTGACCATCATCCGGCAGTCCCTGTGTGTTCACTTCTGTAGGTATTTCACCGACCAGGAAAGTTAGGAAATCAATGAAGTGGCAGGCTTCGCCAATGATCCGCCCGCCGCCTACCTCGGGATCGGTCAGCCAGTGATCTGCCGGAAGCTTACTTGCATTAACGCGATAATGAGCAAAGAGCGGCTCCTGACGGTTGTCGATGAAATCTTTTAGACGCGCTGCCATGGGAGA
>JGI24025J20009_10002862_pt1 | contig 12071 bp, 13 predicted proteins | sample Cruoilmetagenom3_FD_20009 | JGI IMG/M metagenome (IMG submission 20009)
AATTGGCATGAATCGTATTTCCTCACCATACGTGCTCAGGTATATAGGACCGAATGCCGAGGACTGGGGAATATCAGGCTTTGTCTTCATCGCAGAAAGCCACATCAGCGTTCATACCTTTGTTGACCGTGGCTATGTCAACATAGATATCTTTTCGTGCAAGAATTTTGACACTGATAAGGCGATCAGGGACTTCCAGGATAAGTTCCAGCTAANTAGATNCAGGACATGCTTGATTGATAGAGAATGGCCATCACAAGTGGTGGCTGCAACCAGTCCCATAAGCTTTGTTCACCATGGTGAATCACATTAGTCACCCTGAGCCCTTCGCTTCTTGTCATGTTGAGAGAGGCGAGCGGTCGAAGAATCTTGGTCAGGGCGACCTCCACGAAGGGTCCGGAGATTCTTCGCCTATGGTTCAGAATGACATCTGCACGGCTTCAAACAAAGATGAGGTGTTTCTTCCACCGCGTGTCTTCGCTGGCTTAGCCGCTAGTTACTCGAATTTGCAAACAGCGCGGGTATTGATCTTGCCCATTCCGTACGATAGCACAACTGAGTGGCGAAGTGGCGCTAGGCATGGCCCACAAGCCATCATTGATGCTTCACAGTACCTAGAGCTCTATGACCTGGAACTGGATCGAGAGGTATACAAGGTAGGCATTCATACCTTGCCCCAGGTCGAGCCAATCATGGGTAGCCCCGAAAATATGATTAGCAGAGTGTACCAAATAGCTAAGAAGTTAATACTAAAGGGCAAGTTTCTAGTGATGTTGGGTGGGGAGCACTCGCTCTCTTTAGGGGCAGTTCGAGCCTTCAAAGAAGCATTTCCGAAGCTTTCCGTGCTGCAACTAGATGCTCATGCTGACCTTCGGTATGAATACCTAGGAAGCAAATATAGTCAAGCCTGCGTTATGCGGCGTGTCTGTGAGCTTTGTCCCATTACTCAGGTTGGAGTGCGTAGTCTGAGTCGGGAGGAGAAACAGTTCTTAGCGCAAAACAACATGTCCCCGTTCTACATGCCGAATTTGGAGTCAGACACGGCTTGTATGGAAGGAATAGTGAATTCGCTTTCCACAGATGTCTACGTAACTATAGATGCTGACGTCTTTGACCCTTCAATTATGCCAGCAGTAGGCACTCCTGAACCTGGCGGTATGCAATGGGAACAAGTCTTGGACCTACTCAGGCTGGTAGCTCTTCGCAAGCACATAGTTGGTTTCGATTTGATGGAGTTCTGCCCTCAGGAGGGGCCATTCTGCTGCGCTTTTCTGTTGGCCAAACTGGCCTACAAGTTTATCGGCTATGCCATACCACAAGGATGAGGAGTGAGATAATGAGCCGATTGACATCGGTGGCCTTCTCGTATTATCATTGCTACCTTAGTGAAAGAGAGTTCTGTCCCCGATGCCACGCTAGATGAGGTGGCTACCGGTTTTTTAATCACTGTACCTGCTCAGAATAGGGAAAAAGCGCAGGGAGAAGTATACAAGTTCATTCGCTGGCTTGGCCTACACAGGAGGGCGGGCGAGCTTGGTGCTCTAGATATAGCTAGCTACGCAGACCAGGTTACAGCGTTACAGGCGAAACTGGTCAAATCCTTCCTAACCTACGGCTACAAGAAAGGGTTTACCGGCACTAATTTGTCTGTTCACCTTCGAGTCAGAAAGACTTCCCGCAAGATGGTAGCTGCTTCTCAGGAAAATCGCCAGGTTCAGATAACCAAGGAGGGCTATGCCAAGCTAGAAGCGCGATTAGCTGGTTTGAAAGGCCAGCGTTCCGACGTTACTGAAGAAATACGTAGAGCCGCCGCTGATAAGGACTTTCGAGAGAATGCACCGTTAGAAGCAGCTCGAGACCGCAAGGCACATCTAGAGGGAAGAATCCAAGACTTGGAATCAGCCCTGAAGGCAACAACAATTCTGGATAGAAACCAAGGCACATCTAGGATAGAAATAGGGGACGCCGTGACGCTTTGCGACCTGTGCTCAGGTAAAGGACTGAGTTATGTTTTGGTAGATACCAGGGAAGCAAATCCAACCAAGGGCAGAATTTCGGTCGGTTCGCCCATGGGCAAGGCCCTGTTGCATAAAGAAGTGGGGCAGACAATCGAAATCACTGCCCCTGCTGGCATCTTCAAATATCGCGTTGAAGACGTGCAGCACAAAATGCCTTCTTAATCCTCCTTACAACAGTCATGAGCCGCGGGCTCGGGTCAAGTATACGCATGGACATCTACCGCAGTTGACCTCCTGCAATTCTCTACCCCAGTGTCTCACCGGGTGGCTGGTGATTGTATAGTATTTTGCGCAAAAATGGCTAGTTGCGGGCATGAGCCGGTTTGGATGGGTCTTAGTTGGAGAAACTCGGAGCAAAAGAGGCATAGCGGACACAAGATGATGGTATGCCACTGGCATTGATATTGTCGCAACCCCCTCTTCAAACCTCTTCAAATCCTTGTCTGGATATTGTAGAATATACGTTTCGTGGGATTGCTGCATTTCGTGAGGAGCCGCTTTGGAAATCAAAGTTATAGCCGNTGACATAGNGCAGATTGAAGCTGATGCGCTTGTGGTANGTCTGTTTGAAGAGGGGGAGATTAGAGGCGCCACTGCCGCTACAGACAGAGCTTTACATGGAGCTATTGGTTCTCTTATCAGTAAAGGTGAGATTAAGGGTAAGCTTGGGGAAGTAAGCGTTATTCATACACTTGGGAGATTGCCGGCAAGCATAGTGGCTGTTACTGGGTTAGGGAAGCGTCAAGATTTCAACTTGGACAAAGTTCGTCGTGTAGCTGGCGAGGCTTGCCGCTCTCTGCGGAAGCTAAATTGCCATACAATAGCCACGATACTTCACGGCGCCGGCATTGGTGCAATCGAGCCTGAAGATTCTGCCCAGGCAGTAGTGGAGGGTAGCCTCCTCGGGCTTTACGACTTCACGAGATACAAGAAGGCTGAATATAAGGATGTTGGCCAAATATTGATCGTGGAGAGAGAGGAAGGCAAGGTGGTAGCTGCCCAACGAGGAGGTCATAAGGGGAAAATAATGGCGGAAGTCGCCATTCTAGCTCGTGATATGGTTAATGAGCCGGCCAACTACATGACGCCCACTCGTATGGCTGAGGTGGCTAAAGAAGTAGCTGATAGGTATGGTCTGGAGTTTAAGGTGTTTGATTCAGAGGCTATCATGAGTATGGGGATGGGGGCACTTGTCGGAGTGGCAAAAGGGAGCAGCGAAACGCCGAAGTTAATAACCCTCAGCTATAGAGGAGATCACAGTTCCGAGAGCAGAATTGGCTTTGTCGGCAAAGGTGTGACCTTTGATTCTGGAGGCATTTCCATTAAGCCGTCAGAGGGGATGGGCGAGATGAAGGATGATATGGCAGGTGGCGCTGCAGTTATAGCGGCGCTTAGCGGTATTGCCCAGTTGAAGCCAAAGGTCAACATTGTTGGCGTCATCCCGGCTGTGGAGAATCTGCCTAGTGGCAGTGCCTTGAAGCCTGGGGACGTGGTAAGGGCGATGAATGGCAAGACCATAGAGGTAGTGAGCACTGATGCAGAAGGAAGGCTGATCTTGGCTGATGCTCTGAGTTACGCTGTGAGGCAGGGTTTGTCTCCTTTGATAGATTTGGCTACTTTGACTGGTGCTTGCCGTATTGCCTTAGGCACCCTTTACAGCGGCGCTTTCAGCAATGACCGAGAGCTGATGGATAAGATCTCGCAGGCGGCTGATAGAGCTGGGGAAAGGTTATGGCAAATGCCCATGCCTGAGGAGTATAAAGAGCAGAATAAGAGTCAGATTGGCGATATTAAAAACACCGGTAATAAGTATGGCGGGGCTATTACTGCTGCCCTTTTCTTGGGCGAATTTGTGGGGAATACTCCTTGGGTTCACATTGATATAGCAGGCACTGCATCTAGCAGTAAAGAAAGCGGCTACACGGTGAAGGGGGCTACCGGAGTCGGCGTCAGAACTCTAATCGACGCGGCTCTACTACTAGGTCGGTGAGGAGGTCATTATGAACATAAAGTGGTTAGGGCATTCTTGTTTTCTGATTACATCTGAAGAGGGACTGAGAGTAATTACGGATCCTTACTCTGTAGGTCAAGGCATTAGTTATTCCCGCATCGAGGAAACTGCTGACATTGTTGTGGTAAGTCATGACCATTTTGATCATAACAATGTCTCGGCAGTGCGAGGGAAACCAGAAGTGGTCAGGGGCAACGGTATGAAAACTGCTAGAGGAATCCAATTCAGAGGTGTCGCTAGTTATCATGATAGCTCTCAGGGCAAGCAGAGAGGGGCCAATACAATTTTCTGTTTCANTCTCGATGGCATAAAGCTTTGCCATCTGGGCGATTTGGGGCATTTGCTTAGCCAGGNGCAAATNAACGAAATCGGGGCTGTANACGTACTGTTTGTTCCTGTAGGCGGCTTCTACACCATTGATGCTGCTAATGCCAGTAGAGTATGCGATCNGTTANNGCCAAGTGTAATAATCCCGATGCATTTCAGGACAGCAAGATGTGAGTTCCCTATAAGCGGTGTCGCAGATTTCGTTCANGGAAAGAAGAAAGTCAAGGAAGTGGNTTCTAGCCAGATNGAGTTTAAGCTNGGTGAGTTGCCAATGGCTACTGAGATCGTAGTGTTGGAGTCGGCTCTATAATATGATTCTTGACGCTGCTGATTTTGTTTTCAGTCCTCCACTAGCCCTTTCCTGGGCGAGACGGGTCTTGATTAAACCCTACGCATGTTTCGCGTCGTCTTATCCCGTGACTACAAGTCCTGAGATATTGAATACTGTTATCGAAGGCATTAGGAAAGTTAGCGATGCTGACATCCTTATTGCTGATGCAACTCGAAGTAGGGAGTCAATTTACCCGATATACCAAGCTCTGGGATATGACTTTCGCCGTGTACTTATGCTCGATATCAGAGATTCCATTTTTTTGGAGATGGAAAACCCGTTAGTTCAATTTTTTGCCACACCCACTTTCTGGGTGCCCAACGTGGTTCTACGCAGCGACTTCTTGATCAGTGTTACCCCGTTCAGGGTTTGTGGTCGCACTCCTTATCTTAGTATAGCGAATCTGCTGGGCTTACTCCCGGTGAGCAAATATGGAAAAGGCGAACAGGGTGGGTGGGACAGCTTGTACGAATTGGGGATACATAAGGTCCTTGCTGACCTCTATTTCACGCTACCTTTTGATCTGGGCATTATTGAAGCTCGCGAAAAGTTCTTCTACACCGACGATCCGACAAAGGGGAGGGTTGAGCAGTGTGGCAAAATTTTTGTTGGTGACCCATATGAAATTGACTGTGAAGCTTCGCGATACGCTGGTCTTGATGCTGAGTATTTGAAGCTAATTGATGCGGGAAGAAGTCAGCTTGAGGACTCGGAGAGTTAGCTCAATATCGGATATCAAAGTCTCTGAATTGCTCCGAATAATCTGTCCAGCTTGTTTCTATCCTTGCGACCCAAGCACCGGGTGGGCCTGCCTTCACTTGCTCAACCAGTGTTTCTAGTTGATGCTTGTCCCCCTCGGCTCTAACTTCCACGGCATTGCCACTGGGTAGGTTTCGGACAAACCCCTTCAGCCCTAGTTTTCTGNCTGCATCCAGCACGAAGTAGCGAAAGCAGACGCCTTGCACTCGGCCATAAGCTATTGCTGTGAGGTGCGCCATCTGTGCGATTATCTCATTCCGACGGAGAGCGAAAAATCCCTGTAGGGCGAGCCCTGTCCAGTCGGGTTAGTCCTGCTTGGTGGGCCAGCCTTACCGCTGCTTCAAATCCTGCTGTTGATACCGGTCGTGCCAAGCTGGGAACATCATAAGCCTTGTAGCAAGGCCGATACTGGGCCATGATATTGACATAAGTATTTGGGGAGATTTCCTGGCTAACGAAGTTCACTACCTCTTCCGTTCCGGCCAGACCGTGAGGCAAGACTAGGTGGCGCACTAGAAGCCCCCTTCGAGCTACCCCGTCGTCACCTATTTGCAGGTCGCCTACTTGTCGATGCATTTCCTTGACTGCTGCCCTGTTTAGCCTTGGGTAGTTCTTGATTCCTGATAGTTCTTCAGCAGTTTTTTCATCACTATACTTCATGTCAGGCATATAAATATCAACAATGCCGTCAAGGAGCCTCAAAGTCTCCACTGAGTCATAGCCACCACTGTTGTATACTAGAGGCAGTTCTAATCCTCCCTCTATCGCTGTTTCAAGTGCTTCGAGAATTTGGGGGACCACATGTGTTGGCGATACCAGATTTATGTTGTGGCATCCTTTAGCCTGGAGGGAAAGCATCATGTAAGCCAATTCCTCTCTGCTCACCATTTCGCCTTGGCCTAGCTGGCTTATGGAGTAATTTTGACAGAAGGCGCAGCTCAGACTGCAGTTAGTGAAAAATATAGTACCTGAACCATGCCTACCTACCAAGGGCGCCTCTTCGCCAAAGTGAGGACCATAACTGGATACCATAGCGTGCCGTGGCGTCCGACACTTTCCCACGGTACCTTGAAGACGATTTATGCCGCACTGGCGAGGGCAAAGGTGGCAGCTTTGCAACAGCGACGTTGCTGCCTTTATTCGTTCCTTCAACTTGGCTCTATGGTAGAGCTCCAGGTAAGCTGCCATACGTCCCTGCCCTGATAAGGAGTGGATGTTGGGAGGGCCTCCCTGATTTCATCTATTCCTCGGCGCTCGGCTTCCTTTTCTTCTTAACCACCTCTACCGCGGTGGGTGGCATGAATTCAGAGGCTATTTTCGTTTTCTTCGCCTCTTTGCTGGTTTTTTTTGGCTCTCTTCGCCTATAATCCCGTCTACCCATGATTACACCTCACGTCCCCTGACAAGTTGGTGGTAATGTGGGGGTTCCCCTTTATTTGTCCCTCGCCAGATTAAGGGAAAGGCGCGTGAAGGGCAGCGTATTATTTGTTTGTCGCAGCTTTTCCCAAGCTGACTTTGCTGCCTGTATTTCAGCCGCCTTTCTATTCTTTCCTGAGCCCTGCCCTAGCACTTCGCCTTCTATAGCCACTGACACAGTGAATTCCCTCTTATGGTCAGGCCCAGTGGCTTCTATCAGGTGGTAAGTTGGAGGAGAATGTTTCTCGCTTTGAATGAACTCCTGTAATAGCGCTTTGTAGTTGGGGCTTATCTCTCCTTGTCTTATCCTGTTTAGAGCTGGTTCAAGTTGCCTGAGTATGAAACCTCTTGCTTGAGGTAGTCCTTGGTCAAGGTATATCGCTCCTATCAATGCTTCCATTGTGTTTGCTAGATTGCCTTGCTTGGTTCTTCCTCCGTTTAGCTCCTCACCTCGCCCCAAGAACAGCCAGTCGCCAAGTTGGAGCGAAAAAGCTGCCTTGGCTAACGTCTGGCCGCGGACGAGCGAGGCCCGAATTGGAGTCAGCTCCCCTTCGGACAGTTGCGGAAATTCGTCATATAGCTTTTCTGCCGCTACAAAGTCAAGCACAGCATCCCCCAAAAATTCCAATCGCTCATTGCTGGGCAGGCTGAAATCGGGATTCTCATTGAGGTAGGAGCGGTGAACAAAAGCTTGCTCCAGCAGCGCCTCGTTCTTGAAGGATACGCCTAGAACCCTTTGACAGCCCTCCCAATCGGTCATGTTGAATTCCCCCTTAAGTATAGCAACAAGAGTTTAGTAGCTCAACTCCTTGCCAGGCAGCTCACTACCAACTATAATTAGCGTCGTTGGGGGTTAGTCTAGCGCTAGCACAATTGTCCCCGGACTGTCTCCAAACGAAAGAGCTATTAAGCAGCTTTGTGAAGTCCGGTGGGCAGGGACTTTCTTCCAGGACGAGTGGGTTCTACGAATGTAGCGAATGATCCTCCTGCCTCTCTTTGGCAGGGTGTCAACTATCACCGCTTTTGATCACTTCGTTTTCATCATTAGTCAGCTCCAAGTTGCCTCTTACCAACGCATTGATAGAAGAAGGGGATTGCTTTGTGTTCAGGGCAATACTAAGATATGACATCATTGAAATGCTAAACATCGTTATCAGTATCATAGCTGCTTATCTACTGGGGTCTATTCCGTCAGCATATATTGCGGGCCGACTGAAAAAGGGGATAGATATTCGCGAAGTGGGCAGCAAGAACATGGGGACATTAAATGTTTACTATGAGCTGGGACTGGCAGAAGCGGTTGTGGTACTCGTAGTTGATATGTCTAAAGGTATAGCAGCAATTCTCCTGTCGCGCTGGCTGGGACTCCCTACGATATGGCAACTTGTTGCCGGGTCTGCCAGTGTAGTCGGTCATAGCTTCCCGGTTTTCCTTCAATTTCGTGGTGGCAAAGGTGGAGCTCCCGCTCTGGCTATCCTTCTTTTTATCATGCCCATAGCAATTCCCCTCTTCGCCGCCGTTGCTGTGATAGCTCTAATTCTTACCCGTAACTATACCTTCTGCTATAGCGTCGCTCTTATTACCTTTCCCTTTGCCGCTTGGCTGATCTATGGCTCCCAACCACTCATATTCTTCTCCATCGCCCTACTGCTCTTCCTAGGCATAAACTACATTCCTCGGCTCAAGGAAATGCGTACGAAAACCGGCGGCAGGTGGTACAAGGTCGTCAAGCGAACCAACCTCAACGAAAGACTGTAGCAAGAGGGCAGAAGCGCAAAGAGCTTAAATCGTAACTGACACCATAGCCCAGTATACCCAAGCAACAATGGAGCAGTATTGCATAAAGGTTCTCCCGGAACACTCTGTTGTTGAGGCCTCATCGGTGATGCCCACGGGACCAACTTGAGCGGGAGGAATCGAGAACGGCTACGCGCCACCATCTGTGTTGCTGGATTTGAGCTCTTAAAGCGCAGATTTGTTCAGGGCGGACAGGTACAATATCAGAATGGGAAAAATGCTCTCCGCAAATGTGAAGATTAGTGTCCCAGCCATTCGATTGTTAGCTAGCTCTTGTCTCCCAGTATGGCTACCAGCAAGAGACCAGGACCGGTATGTGTGCCGATCGCTGGGGTCATTTTTGACCGATAGATGTGCTCCTTGGGAAATTTGGCGCTAAGTTGCTCAACTAGTGTCTCCGCTTCGTCGGGACAAGCAGTGTCTTCCACAGCCATGCCCTCGATGCAGGAATAGCTCATAGCGAAGCTATGTAAATGCTGTATCGCTTTAGCTCGAAAGTGTGCTTTGCCTGCCGGTTCAACCACACCGTCCCTTAGGGTGATTAGAGGATTCACCCTAAGCACTGACCCTAGAAAAGTCTGAGCCTTACCGATACGACCGCCTCTCCGGAGATACTCCAAGGTATCAAAAGTGCATAGAAAATCCACACGAGGAATCGTCTTACGGGTTATCTCTATCACCTCGTCAAGGCTAGCGCCAGCCTGAGCTGCTTTAGCTGCCGTCATGACTATGAATCCCTCTGCCATAGTAGCCCATTCTGAATCAACTACGTCCACCCTGCATTTCCTCTTCATTAGCCCAATGCTCTGTTTCGCCACCTCATAGGTGCCACTGAGCTTAGAACTAAGAATGATAGCAAGGACTTGATTCGTGTCTTCAGCCAGCCTATCATATGCCTCAGCGAAGGTTCCAGGCGATGGTACTGAGGTACCTGGGAGGATCTTGCTCTGCTTTAGCTTTTTGTAGAACTGATCAGCAGTCAAGTCAATGCCATCGCGATAAACCTTTTCTCCAAAGCGAACGAGCATGGGAATCACCATAATCCCCAGATCTTTAACCACATCAGATGGCAAATCCGCAACGCTGTCAGTTACAATCTTCACTGTCATGACTTCTTAATCTACCGTTCGAAGCTATATTTTATATATTTGTTACTAAAGCGGCAACAGGAAAGGCCGCGACTCGTTCGATTGCTCAGAAAGCGAGTGGCTACCGGGCCACAGTATGCTCAGACTGGACTAATCGCCTGGAACAAGCTATATCCTGAATGGTCATGTGCTAATGAGAGGGCAATGCGTGTTGTTTGGTGTTAAGCAACTCAGGTGGTGATGTTAAGCAGCCTGACATTGCTCCGCAGGAGCAATGTGGCTATAATAATCATTCGTTGGGGATTAGTCTAGCGGTAGGACGACTGACTCTGGATCAGTTAGGCCAGGTTCGAATCCTGGATCCCCAGCCAATTAAGGTAATCAAATTACGCCAAACTAGTTAGCAGTTTAGCAGTTGCCTGCTCCAATCGTCCGGAAACAGTTATTCTCGTTCACTGATTGGGTGATTATATTACCCCTGTTCAACCCTAAGTTTGGTATTTCCTGAGCAATCTTGTGTAACAAAAGTCAACATTGACTTGACAGAATACATAACATAGGTATAAAATGGTAAGCATAACATAAAGGATGTAATTCAGGGGGCTTACAATGGTTAAAATCGGTCAGAAAACAGTGGAATTGAGAATGAGAGCGGGAATCAGCCAGCAAAGACTTGCTGAGATGCTGGGAGTTTCACGTCCAACAATAACTCAAATAGAAAAGGGGAAAAGGAAGGTTTCTGTAGATGAATTAGTAAAGCTATCAGAGATTTTTAATCTCTCTGTGGATAACTTGCTATGCTCGAAACACGAACCAGAGGTAATTTTAGCGGAAAGTCAAAAAGTGAAGAAGGTAGAATTCTCAACTAGAATTAATGTTCCTCAAAGGAATTTAGAAAAGTTTAAAGAAGTATTGCTTTACATCCTCAATAAAGTTGGCTCAAAACCCAACGTCGGTGAGACTGTGCTATATAAGCTTCTTTACTTCATTGATTTTGACTTCTACGAAAAGTATGAAGAGCAATTGATTGGTGCTACCTATGTTAAGAACCATTATGGCCCAACCCCAATAGAATTTGGAAAGATAGTTGCCAAAATGATGGATAAACAAATCCTAAAAGTCAAAAGTAGTTATTTTGATTACCCGCAGAGTAAATATTTACCTCTTAGAAAAGCGGATCTTTCTAAACTGAAGGCTAACGAAGTTGAGGTAATCGACAATGTTTTAGATAAACTTTCTGATATGAATGCAACTCAAATAAGTGAATATTGCCACAATGATGTTCCATGGTTAACAACAGAAGACGGGGCGGTTATTGAATATGAGTCTGTTTTTTACAGAACTCCTATCTACTCTGTCAGAGAGTATGAATAATGGGGACATTTAAGGAGATTTCCCGTCTTCTGGAATTCGAGAGGGATATGAGGAAACTCCTGAAAAGATTTAAAACCATTGACGATGATCTAGGAATCTTTATTGAAAAACAACTATTCCTTTACCATAAGTTAAAGGTTGACAATAAGGGTATTTCCCAAATTACAGGTTTGCCGATAGAAAATCCTAAGGTCTATAAAGCGAAGAAGTTTGCTTGCAGATCTCTAAAGGGGAAGGGTGTTCGGTCCGGGATAAGAGTAATCTATGCCTACGATGGGGAGAAGGATGAAATTATGCTAATTGAAATCTATTACAAAGGCGATAAAGCGAATGAAGATAAGAAGAGGATACTGGAATACCTGCGCTAAAGCTCTTAATGGCTTTCAGAATCATCGTGGGAAAGTATGGTTATGAACCAGCATGAGGAATTGTAAGCGATTTTTGTCCTCATTTTAGCTGCAAAAAAGCCCTTTTCAAATAGAAATTACGAATAAAAAATAAATCCGATTTTACGAGAGCAATTTAACACTCTGACGGTATTTCCCGTTGAACCTTAGCGCTCGAGGAGCTGTCCCGTCCTATCTTTTTGATGTGTTAGTAAGAAGTGTGGTAATCTTGTAAGCGATTGTGAAAATCCTTCAAATTTTTGGCAATGGATTCTATCTCCTCCTGAATTTGACTTAGATATTCAGTCGGTGCTTCGTCATATTCTTGCGGATTGTATGCTTTGATATCGGTAGCCAGAACGGCTAAATGTTCAGCATATTCCTCAACGGCCCTTTCCATTTGAACTTCGACTTTTGTTCTCTCTTCCTTTTTTCGCACTTTGTACAAAATATAGAAGGGGAGAAAAACCACAGCTAGAATCCAGACCGCTTGGAGAGTGAGCTGGAGTGAACCCCTGAGGCTGGACAGAATGGGTTAGGAATATTAGGAAGGTCTGGCAGGGT
>JGI24025J20009_10002865_pt1 | contig 12066 bp, 8 predicted proteins | sample Cruoilmetagenom3_FD_20009 | JGI IMG/M metagenome (IMG submission 20009)
GACTACCTGCTGGAAAAGGCCCGAATTGCCGCAGTACCTGGCGTTGCCTTTGGAGACGACCGCTTTATGCGATTTTCCTATGCTACAGACCTGAGCATAATCCGGGAGGGGATGGACAGGCTGGAGGCGGCGTTAGGCGAGCTTGCCTCAGAATAGTTCGGAAATAGCCGTTTTTACTCCTTGGTAAAAAAACATGATAAGAAATCCCAAATTGTAACCGTTCGTAGTATACTCCATGAATCAGCCGGACTGGTCTGAACATATCTTCAGGATCAAGGGTCTCCCCCTGGAAGTCCTCAAGTTCCATGCCGGTTACGTCACCTCGGCCCCGGTGGAGCTACCGCCCTTTGTCGGGGGCGTATTCCGGGGCCTCTTCGGCCGGGTGCTCAAAGAGCGCCATTGTCCCTTTCCTGAGGAAGTCTGCCCTGGAGAGGCCTGTCCCCGTCAGGAGGACTGCCTGTACAGCTTTCTCTTCGAGACTCCGCTTACTGCCGCGATGCGGGAGGCCCTTCCACCATCTTACCATTGGGCCCGCGCTCAGGCCTGGCCCCACCCGATCATCATTAACCCCCGGAATAGCGGTGGCCGGCTCATAGCCGGGGCGCGAATCGATCTTGAGATCACACTCATGGGCAGGGCCATTGCCCGCCTGGTCGAGATACTGGCGGCCTTTCAGGCGTGCTCCGGCCGGAGCATCGGTCAGGAGGGAGCCTCACCCTCGCCGATTGCCTTTGTGAAAGCCAAACCCCTTGCGTATCGTCCTCCTGCCGTGCCTCATTCAAGCCATGTATGGCGTATTGCCTGGAAGACCCCGCTCCAGATCCCCTTCAGGCCGGATCGTTCCACTATCTCATTTGAGAGACTTCTCTCCTCCATGATCAGCAAAACCAGAATGTGCTGCTACTACCACCAGGGCCAGGCCCTTGATGTGGACTACTATGCTCTCAGAGACAAGGCCCAGTCCGTAGTAATCGAGCACGAGGAACTTCGCCAGGTCAAGGCCTTTTATCGCTCCTCCAGGCATGGAGAGAGCGTAAACCTCTCCGGCCTTGTCGGCTCGGTGACATGCCGCAGCTCCGGTACTATTGCGCCGTTTGTTCCATTCCTCCAGTTTGCCTCTGCCTGTCATTGCGGGAAAAAAGGCATCTACGGCATGGGAGAAATGACAATCGAGGATATGGACCCGACGCCCCCTGTTCGGCGTATCGACACCGCGTCCGTCCATTTTTCCAAACCCTGCTTTCCGCGCTGTCTGCCCTCTGATCAACTCGTGCTCATGATCGATTCCTTGCCCCGTGCCTGGGAGTTGATCCGCAAAAAAGGAGCAAGGGGCGGTATCGACCAGGTCGCGGTGGACGACTTTGCCCTCAAGGCGGATCAACACCTGTCACACCTCAAGGGCCTTCTGGCCGGACATCGCTACTGTCCAGAGGCCCAGGTCATTTTCGATATTCCCAAAAACGTACAGGAAACCAGAGAAATCCGGCTCCTTACAGTGGCTGACAAGGTCGTGCAGCAGGCTTTTCGCCTTGCTCTGGAGCCCACTATTGACGCCAGGTTCCACGACTTCAGCTATGGCTACCGTCCCGGACGGGGCATACGTCGGGCCATCCACCGGCTCAGGCACGAGCTCAGCCTTCATGGGCCTTACGCTGTCTCAGCGGATATTGACGACTTTTTCGATACTCTCGACCATCCGACTCTGCTGGAAATCGCACGGAGTGCCGGAATGGAAGACGAGGTGCTGCGGATCCTGGAGATGTGGATCAGTGTCGGAGGCATCGCACGCCGGACCTACTGGAAGGACCACACCGGGGGGATTTCCCAGGGATCTGTTGTCTCACCCCTCCTGGCAAACATGTACCTGCATCCTTTTGACCAATTCACTGTCGATGGGGGCATGACCATCGTCCGCTATGCAGACGACTGGGTGGCTGTGACTCAAACTATTGCGGCATGTGAGGAAATCCTGGCAAGGACCAGGGCATATCTCGGGCAGGCCCTTCATATGACCATCAATCCTCCGTCGCCGCCCTTACACTTTCAGGAGCATGGGGTGGAGTTTCTGGGCACCTGGATCCGGGGTGACTGGATTGCCATGGCCCCGGCAAAACTCGCCAAGAAGCGGGCCTTTCTGAAAAAACTCGTCCAGGGAAACGCCCCTTTGGAAGAAAAGCTACATATCCTTCGCGACAAAGTAGGGCACTGGCGACGCTACTACAGGAACTTACTCTCTCCGGCCCCGGCAGAGGAGATGGACTTTCTCTTGATCGAGACTCTGAAGCAGCTTGTTACCAACGCAGACAAGGCAGAGCACAAGGCCATCACACCATTACCACTGTTCCGGGACCACAATCAGGGCGAGCTCTTGCGTATCCAAAAGGCCATCCTTTCAGCCCCCCTGATTCAAGCACCACCAGCGGTTACGCCGGTCACGGCCAAGACCGCTGTCAAGCGGGTCCGCCGCTCCACCAAGCGGGCACTGGACCTGCAGGGTGAGATTGTTATTGACCGGCCCGGCGTCGTACTCGGCAAGACCCAGAAAAAGATCACCCTACGCTTCAAGGGCGAGAAGATACACGAGGCCCCTATCCGCGGCGTAAGGCAGATCCTTATCATGTCGCGGGGCGTCTCGGTCTCCTCGGACCTGATCCGCCTGGCTGCGCAACGCAGCATAGCCATTGATTATATTGACTATAACGGAAGGCCCTATGCCAGGCTGACCACGCCGAGCTTTCCAAGGCAGGAGACAGGCCGTTGCCAGCTCGCAGCATACACCAACGGCCGCGGCGCCCGTTTGATACGAAAGCTCGTGCTCGGCAAGGTCAACAATCAGTTCGCACTTCTCAAATACTTCAACAAGTATCGCAAGAACCAGGAGGCATTCTCCCAGGCTTTCGCAACGGCGGCCACCCGTATAGAATCGATTATCAAGACCATGAAATCCGAACCCATAAGCGAGCTCAATGCCGAGCAGGCCCGAAGCGCGGCATGGGAAAGCCAGGCCGCAATCAGCTACTGGCAGGTGATCCGTCAGATGAGCATAGGGTTTGAAGGCCGGGAGCGCAAAGGGGCCCAGGACAGGGTCAACGTCATGCTCAACTATGGCTACGGCATACTCTACGGCCGACTCTGGTGGGGAATCACCCTGGCCGGCCTGCACCCGACTATCAGCTACCTTCACCAGGGCCGCCGGGACGACCCGACGCTGGTCTATGACCTTATCGAGGAGTTCAGGGCGCCGGTGGTGGATCGCACAGTCTTTGCACTGTGCTCCAAGAAGGCCCCAATCAATGTCAGCGACCACGGCATCCTCGACAAGGATTCACGCCTTCGTCTGAGCGAGGCTGTGCTCAAAAGGCTGCATACAGTAGTGGATTTCCGCGGCCAAGAGAAGACCCTCATGGGCATAATTGTCCACCAGGCCAGGGCCGTTGCCCGGTTCCTGAGACGAGAGGCCGGGGATTATGTCCCGTTCAGCGCCAAGTGGTAGGCAGTGCCTGAACGAAAAGGCCATTCAGACACAATTTTGAATTCTTAATTTTGAATTTTGAATTTAAAAAAGGAAGTAACCTTGATATGTTAATGGTCCATGACCTAAATTGAGAAAACAAAATTTGGGGTTTCCGTTCAGGCACTAAGTATGCAGTAAAAGGGCCTGGGAGGCAGCAATATCATTTGCGAATTTTGCAGGCGGGCAGGTATTCATTGAGATCATACTGATATTAAACGGATTTCCCCCAAATATGCTCACAGCTTTTCGCCTTGGACATTTTCGCAAATTAATCAGTAGGGTTGTTGTGATAGGTTTCTTGCCTTTTTCAGACCTTCTGATGATCTTCACTATGGCATTAGTGCTTGACGCGAGCTATTGATTCAATATAATCTAACAATGATAGTAATTGTCCTGATGGGAAATGATGTATTGTAGGACATGTTGTAACTTGCGGAATATCTTGAGGAAATAATACGACTTAATCGAACATGAAGTTTGAACGAGTAAGAAAAAAGCAAAAGTCTTATGGGAGTTGTACTAGACATGATCGGTGTTTGAAGCAGCAGCCGAAAAGACGACGGGATGGTCGCGCAAGCGAGTTTTTCGCAAATGGCCATAAATGACAAGCTTGCAGCTGATTTGCGAAACTATTTTTTTCTGTTTTTGATTGAAATAACAGATTGTTATTGATCAAATTTGGTTTTTAAAGTGTTTTTGGTGCAAGTTAAAATGTGGGATTTGCGTATTTTAAGGCAGAGGAGCCTTTCACTTAATATGACAGTGATATGATAAGGAAAATATATAAACCAAGGAATATTTGGGTGAGCGGGGAGGTGAAAATGGCTGAAATATCAAGAGGATGAACAATGCCTTGTATTGAGTAAGGATTGAAACATTGGAAACTTTGGGGATTTCAGGCGATATATTGGATGAACAATGCCTTGTATTGAGTAAGGATTGAAACATTGGGTTAACGATGCTATTGGGCGGCCATTTTGATGAACAATGCCTTGTATTGAGTAAGGATTGAAACAAACCCCTTCGCTGGAATTTTTCCAGCGATTTTTCGATTGTCAAGTTGAACAATGCTGTGTTAAAGAATAGTTTCATCTTCGTGCGCTTCGTGGTAAAATAACATGATCAGAAACAACCAAATTATGACCATTCAAGGTATAGTTTGCTGGACGTTACATGCTTATCCCCAAGCCAGATGAGATTATCGTTATCATTGCCTACGACATCTCCTCGAATCGTCGTCGGCAGAAAGTAGCCGACATCCTGACGGATCATGGCCAACGAGTGAATAAGAGCGTCTTTGAATGTGCGATTACGCAACGGGAATTTGAGACTATCAAGGCGCAGCTCAGGCCGCTGTCTATTGGACACAAGGACCGGATCGTCTATTACCGGCTATGCCACCGCTGCTACAGCCGCCGCGAGGAAACCAAAAAATTGCCGCCGGCAGGGAAGGTTCGCATTTTCCGTTAATGAGATCCGCTTTCCGATCCAACATTTGGCCTTGCTGAGGCCAGGAGTCCCTGCCAGTCACTGACAAAAAATGGTGTGATTCAAAGAAAGGAATTAACAGGATCAACTCAACTATCTACAAAAACAGATGTGTCTTCAATTTTTGGTCATCAAGTATAAATGCTTTAGGGAACAAGAGAAATGGGCGGAAGGAAAGGACATTAGCGGGAGGAGGCTTGACATTTAGGAATGCCAGTGAGGTTCAGGCCATGGATGAGAGCCATGTATTGGAGTTGCGAGTTTCAATTTGAGGTCGGAAACTGAACTGAGGTGTAAATGACAATTTTCAGACCGTCGTCCATTAAATTGCAAATACGAACGCTCACACATCTGTGGACTGGGGGTGTAAAGTCAGGACGTATGGACCACCACATTCACGAAACCGGCATCCTACTGCTTTCTGGGATCTGTCGGCAAGGTGGGTGCCTTAGCGCCCTTAATGACAGGTAACGGCTTTCGCATTCCTTGCTTTCCCCTATTACGCACCCACCACTCGAAATTCTTTCCTTCTTCTCCTGAAGGATTTGGCGGATAGCAGACCTTCAAATTTCCAGTGGCGGCTGGGTCACCGATCATTTCCAAAATCGCTCCCCATTCATTGCCATAGTGACTTCGGACATCTTTCTGGAACTTATTTCTATAGTAGGCCACGTCATGCTCGGAGGGCTCACTGGCATCCTGGCAGAACTGCATGGAGTGAAATCCGTCTCTTCCAAAGTTCTCTGCAATGTTTCCAAGGTTACTGTCTGTCTGTTGATGAAAGAACCTAGTGTCAAAAAGGGCACTCTTGCCGTACCTTGTCTTTCGGTCAACAAACAGAAGGTTGGCCAATTCCACCTTGATCCTTCCCATCCCAAGGGGTTTTCCCATGCCGATCTGATGTCTAAAAGCATTATTCGGCTTGAGAGCATAGAGAAGCATACCAAGCTCAAACTCCATCAGATTGAAGAAATCAATGGAAAAGACAAATTCCTCGCCTTCTTTCACTGGCCTGATCTTGTTTAACTGCAGGTGATGTTTTTTGATGTAGGTATTGTTCGGTGCATAAGAAGACTTTGGGTTGTTGTTGTGCCAGTAAAATTTCCGGCCGTTCGGCCGTATAGAACCGCAAGGATGCAGATTTTTTTTGCTAACCATTTTTGTCCTGTCATTACAGTCATGGAAATAGAATTCAGGACATGGGAGTTTGGGAGATGCAAGGATCATGAGTGTTTCTTCATTAAGAAGGATGGAATCCGCTTCCTCGTCCGGCGACAGCAAGAGGATACCTGGAGAAAAAAACAGACGACCCGCCAAAGCGAGACCTCCTTGCTGATCCTTTCCTTTCTTAGGTTCAACAAACCCCATAAGCGCACAGACCGGGGTGAGTTTCAATTCTTCCGGTTTTTCGGCATGCTGGTTGATCAGGCTCGGCGGAAGCAGATAGCCCTTCTCGTCAATCGCAGTGAAATAGCCGGGCGCATGGTTATCCTTTTGAGTGTTACCGCAGAAATCGCGCCAACAAGCGGAAAAAGATATTTTGTCACAGTGTCCCGCCGCATTCTTGCGATAGTAAATCAGATCTCCTTCCCTCAGCCTGACAGGAGTGTCTGCACTGCCATGTCGGCCCTGCGGACTGAACGGAAAGCGCTTGTCACGCTCAAAGGCTTCTTCGGCAAGAAAGTGAAAACTTTTCCATGCCTCTATTGTTACGGGAATAAGGTATTTCTCCTTATTCTTTTCTCTATGGGTAGGATACTTGATGAAAATTTCATGCTTCTTGGTGGTTGGAATGTCTTTATCACGGTCGCAGCCGACCACACCGAAATGTTTTATTATGCCGCGCACATATTCACTCTTTTCATCTTTGCCCAACGTGGAGTAACGCTCTTCTGACAACAAACCGTCACTGCCGGATCGCAACCAGGGATTTTTATATGGTTTGTCTGCTGGACGTATATCAGTATTCCTGATGTAGTAATGTAGCGGTTTGACCGAAAAATCCCGAAGAGAAGAGTCTGCCAGAGTACCACTTGCATTGAATTCGCCTGCTCCCTTGTCAAAACTGTAGCGGCCAAGATAGACATAATTTTTCTTGGGAAGCTCCTCAACGAAGTATCTATCTCCTTTCTTGCGGAGAATTCCTATGAGTGAAAGGGCTTCTCTGTCCTGAATTTCCCTTCTCCTCGTATAGACTTTTTCCTCCAGGACGCGCAGGGCTGAGTTGCTTGCTGCCTCCATGACCGATGAAAGCATCCCCTTGATGCTGCTGGCCGGTATGGCTCGCTTGCCGTGAAGCTCAAAGGGGGCAAGCTCGGCTGGTTTGTCGTCCTTGGCCTCCTTTTTCTTTCCGGCCCCTATAAAGAGGTCTGTTTCCGTTGTCATCCGGCAGACCACCCGGCCTGAAAGGGTGCCTTCTCTGAACCTGTCTTGAAAGTGGGAGTTGTCAGTCAGGAATGGACGGACTGCTTTATCACACACCTTGGCAGCCGGTACAAAATGGTAGGGATTGACAAACTCTTTATTGCCCGGCGCCTGATTGCCGGACCTCTGATTGACTGAGGGCTTGGTTGATGCCTTTGCCTTCTCACGCCTTGGTCTTGCACGATCAACTTTAAGTCTTTGCCCCTTAAAGTCTGAACCGTTTAACGCCTTGATAATGGAGGGAAGACCCTGATCAGATATTAATTCCACAAAGCCGAATCCCTTCGGCTTGTTTGTATTCCAATCCTTGATCAGCTTTACTAATTTCACCTTGCCGTAAGGCTCAAACAATTCCCTGACTTCATCTTCCGTGGCAGTTCCGGGCAGTCCTTTGACATATAAATTGATAATCATTTTTTGACCTCCAACGCCCTAACTGCAAGCCTGCTGTAACGCACCAGATCTACAGTGCCGTCCGGGCCGGTGAATTCTTCAACTTCAAGAAAGACACGCTTTTCTTTAAGGTCATCCGGAAAATCGGTTGGATACATGATAATCTGGGGTATCCTTTTGGTGTACCAGCCGTCTTTGTTCAGGTCCTGCCTGGTTTTTGCGGCCAGAGATTTGCCCCACAGCGGGTATTTCCTGAGAATTTTCTTTTCCTGAAGCTCTGAAGCAGAGACACTAGAAAACCCTTTTTTTTTGAGCATATCAATGGCTAAAGGCGTCCAGGAGTAATCCTTGCACATGAAACGAAAAACAAATTTCCGGCTGTTGACATTTCGTATCCAGAGTTCCCATCCCTGGGAAAAGGCGCGGTACTGTTCCAGAAAGCCGAGATGAAGATCAACGTCCCGGTCAAATTTTTCCAGGCGGCATTCGGAGAACGTCTGCCGGAGATGAAAGGCATCTTCTGAAACCTTCCCGCAGCCTGTTGCTTCCAGGAACCTTTTGGGGGTATCAGCATCTATGGACCACAGGCCGCTGATAATGTAAAAGGTATCATGCGCCATAAGTCGCCTCCTTGAATTCGTCTATTGTTTTGCGAAATTCCCCGACCATTTCTTCAAGAACAGGCTTGATCCCGTGCCCCAGCAATTCGTTTATCCGGCATTCGTATATTTTCCCTCTGGCAGCCAGAGAGACCTTTTGATCAGGATCAAACCTTCCGACTGCCTGCCCATAGCCCTTGCGGGTCCCGAATCCCATATGTAGATCTGCCTGGACAAGATCCTTAAAGACCAGGGCCATGAGGCCTATCTGCCACTTCCTGAAATCTTCCATGACGACGCAGCAATCCTTAAATGTAACATCGTGGCAGGCCCACGCATCGAATTTGGCGCTGTCTTTGCCGCCGCCGGCAAACCTATCTATGGCAATAAAGTGCTGAAGAATCCTGTTATGGTCCCTGCTCTCTCCGTTTTCCTCGTTTTCTACTTTTTCCAGGTAAACACCCGGAAGAAAACGCACGCGCCCAGCCCGCAGGGTTGAGCCGAAGAGCTGACAGCCAAGACAGAAGAAGTGTTCACTTTCAATGTCATCAGCCGACGGCTGGTTCCGTCCCTTCTTTACTTTCGGAGCATTGATTTGGCTGATGCAGGACTTCAGGGAAGACCCGGACTCGGCTTTATCGCAAGAGGAATCACACGCTCCCTTGGGATTGAGTGTCCGGAGAATCTGCTCGCAACGGCTGCGGAATACGCCCTTGATAGTCGTGGGAGGCAGCCATGGCTTATCTTTGTGGTCAAGCACTGCTGCATGGTCACTCCCGACCAGGGCCGCCTCCAGAGGATCGTTCACAAGAAAGAGCTCTGGAAAACGGATATCAAATGGGACCATTAGACGACAGCCATGATAGTTGTCACCCAGAGAATCAAGGCAACTCAGAAAATCCATAGCCCCGCAGACGACCTCATCCTTAAGGTTAACAGGCTCTCCATCTCCATCACAGCCCAAAAGATAATCGCGGACTCCCTTTACAGTCGAAAGATCAAAGGAGTGTCTTGAACAGTCAATGGCCACCCGGCCGAATCCCGCCCCTTTCCTGCCGCCAAGAGATATAAAACCGCGATTAATCTCTGCCAGGATCTGTTCGACTGCTGCTTTTTCATGTTCCTGCGGGTTTTCTATTTCTATGCGAAAAGGCGCAAAAGCATCGGGCATCAGGGCTTCCATGTCGTGTTTCTTGTGCAGGGCCGCTGTCCGGAAACGCCTTTCAATGGCCACCCCGTGCCTGATGCGACTCTCAGCCTCTTTGAATACCCCTCCGGTGATTCGCAGCCTGGATGAATGGTAATCCAGTGCATCCTTCCCGCTTTCGGTCTCAGACACCAGGCTGTGGCCCATGAGAGAACAGGTTTTGCAATTACACTGCGAGTTCTTTCCAGTAGCTTGGCCTTGGTAGTCCTTGCATTCATAACCGAAATAACGCACAAGCTCCTTACGCAAAAGGCCGGCAAACGACTCTCCACGAAAGACTATCTTCTCTCCACTTGTGGTTCGCACCAAAGGATGATCCGTTGCAGGACAGCCTTCAAGCGAACCTGAATAAAACTCTCCCCGGCATGTAATACTGCCCCTATACACAACCACGGTTTTTATCGGATCACGAGTCTTCCTGCACATCAACCCGCTCCTTCAGGATCTCGCAACATGATATCCTCAGCGTATTTCCTCAGGACGTGTCTCAGATACTGAAAGTCCCGCGAACTGTTCTCATTTTTGGTATCCCAGTCACGGCTTTCCAGACTGAGTTTCTGATTCTTCACTATTGCTTCGTAGTGAATCCTGATATTCTCAAGAATTGTTTCCAGGGCCGTCTCAATACGCATTGCATCAACTGCAGGCGAAGGTTTTTTCATACCCGGCTTTTCAACAACGGTCTTGCGTTTGTTGCTGATATTCTTTATGCGTGTCTTCATTTCGCAAAAACTATTCAGGGCGGAAAGCTCCCAGAAGAGCGCGGCAACATGTCTCTTGTCCATGTCCTGTGATGTTGAGCGAAGTTTTTTTATGATTTTATCGTATTCATTACCGGATCCCTCAAGAATGATACCCATGGCTACTCTCCAATGCCTATGAATCGCGGGTTTATCAGTATCTGACCATATCCTTCATTGCACCGTTCGCCGATACTTACAGCCTGCACGGCCTTGAGCCTGTCAGCAAGATCCTTTTTTTGACTTTCATTAACTTCATTTCTGAGCCTGTAAGCAAAAACAGAGCCTGCGGCAATGGCCTGATCCGGCTTTCTTGGAAGCTGGTGTATGTTGGACCAGCCGTCTACCACCACCCTTGCAGAAAATCTTTTAAACGGCTGGGTGTCTTCTAAGGGGTAGCTTTGCAGCATATCTTCGAAAACGGCCTGAGCGTCCAGGTCTGTTACTGCCCGGAAGAGATTGTCGTATACAATGGCAGGGGTCTGAAGCACCACGACAAGCACCCTGCCGTTAATCACTGGAGCCGGGCGGAAGTCAGCCTCTTTATAGGTCCTCTGCCAGGATCAGGATACTGCTTCATCCGCGTTTCGAGAAATCCCCTCCTCTTTTTCCCTATGCCTACTCTAAGCCCGAAGCTATATTCATCATCCTTGTCGTGTCGCACATGGAGAGAGTTGTTGAACAATTCCAGGAATTTTAAAAGGTCGGCGGGGACGCCGCTTAACCATCCGATAAACTGTTCTTCGTTACAGATTGAAGAATAAGAGTAGAGAGCGGCAGTCCTGGCCCTTCGGGTCGCCCGTTCCGCTCCATGATAAAGATAGACCTCTTTCCTGGGATCCAAGGGTTTTGGTTCGCTCTCAGGATCATTATTTCTATGATAATAGTATTCAGGAGACTTGCACTGCTTCAAAGGCGCATGACACTCAAGACATTTTTTGCCATCGGATTGGATGGCGTCAATATACGAATGGCCGGGGTCTTCGGTCGTGGGAGGATGGTACTTACAGGCAAGTGCGGAAAGAGGCATCCTGTATGAAAAACGCCCGGTTGCAATAAAATCTTCGCCTTTATCACCCGAAGGTATGGGAAAAAGGCCGTGAAAGGTTATTTTCCCCTGACAGAAGAGATCAAGAAAATCACTGTTTCCAAGCCTGTCCTTTTCCCAGAGGGCGGCCAAGGCCCCACGAAGCATGCTGCCTGAGACATGGGATGCCGTTTCCATGTGGTTTCCCGAAAGGTAGGCACTACTTATGGTAACTGCACCACGGATCGTGGCAATAAGTCTTAGATACGTCATAATGCCTTCCTGTCTTCAATGTTTTTCACCAGCTCGCAAAACTTGGCGGTCCGCACCTTCTTATCATTTTCAAAGGACGAAAAAGACCCGCTCAATTTGCACGCGCCCTTGCCTCTGGACTTGCGCCGTCCCACAGCACGCGTGTTCAGCATTGCTGCAGCCAGGTAGACTGCTTTGTTTTCCTGAACGAATTCGGAAAAACGAATGGTTCCTTCAAATTCCAGGGCCGCGCCTTCTTCGAAAAAAAAGAGGTGTCTGTCCAGGACAGTACCCGTCCGCATATCTTGCTTGTGAGATGCATAGGGTTCAGCAATTCCCAACGGCATGATAACCTATTGATTTAACAACGTTTATGAATCACACCTTTCGCAAACATTGTTTATTGTAAATTCAAGAGGTTA
>JGI24025J20009_10002867_pt1 | contig 12062 bp, 10 predicted proteins | sample Cruoilmetagenom3_FD_20009 | JGI IMG/M metagenome (IMG submission 20009)
TTGGGCAGCAAGCCGCCCTTGCAGGCGATGAAGGATTGGCACAAACTCAAACCGGAGCTGTTCAAAAAACAGCCATACTACCTGCCGGGATGTGACAGTTAACCAATTGCTGAATGATGCCACCAGCGGCGGCTTTGCATGGCCCGACTGGCAATACGTTGCGTAAAACTGGCATCACGGGTAACACCTGAGCAGGCTTGCAACAATAGCGGCGGAACGGATGCCGGTTTTCCTTTTGACCCGACCCGAAGATGCTGCGCGTGGTTTTGCCCGCCAGATGGCCGATGAATTCGGCCCGGTTCAGGTGATGATTGCACCGCTGACAGGGATCGAATGGGCCGATGACGCCCCTGATTTGCACGGAATTCAGGCACTTGTCTTTACATCCCGCAATGGCGTTCTGGCCTATCAGCGGCTGGATATGCCCAAGGGGATGCGGGCCTATTGTGTCGGCGAAGCGACCAGCCGTGCCGCAAGTCAGGTGGGGTTGGAGGCAATCTCGGCCGATGGTGATGCGGCGGCCCTGATCGCGCTGATTGCAGCGGCGGGGCAGTGCGGACCGATCCTGCATATCCGCGGCGCAGAAACCCGCGGTGCTGTAGCGCACAGGCTGAATCAGGCCGGAATAGAGACTTTTGAGACCGTTCTTTACCGTCAAGTGACGCTTCCACTGCCGACCGAGGCGCGCACGCTTCTTCAAGGGAATTTGCCCGTTATCGTGCCGCTGTTTTCACCCCGTAGCGCAGCGCGGTTTGCCGCCTATGCGCCGTTCGACGCACCGTTGTTTCTGGCCGCGATAAGCCCGGCGGCCGCGGAACGGTTGCATGGTTTGGAAACAAGGGCGATTGTGACAGCAGACCGCCCTGATGCCATGTCCATGTTGTATGCCGTGGAAGGACTTAAAGACGCAGCAACGCGGCTTGAGGCTGGTGGGGACGCAAAGTAAGGTTGGGAACAAGTTACGCTGTTAAATCGTTTTATGGATTCGATTATGAAGGGGGATCATCAGGTGTCAGACGGCAAGAAGCCCAGCAAGAAAAGGGAGCAGCCTGCCGAGGAAATCGAGGAATCGGCCATCATTTCCGACGAGCCTGAAGCGGATGCATCCGAGGATAAGACACCCGAAACCGATAACGTGGTCGAACCGCAGGAAGATGCGGAGGGCGAGGATGCGCCGGTTTCCCAAGATGCCCCCACGCCCGAACCCGATGTGACCGAGCCCGAAGAATCTATCGAAGCCGAAGGCGCGGAGGACGAATCCGTCGAGGAGGAGCCTGCAAGCGCCGAAGCCGAGTCAGAGCCCGCCCTAGTGCCCGTTGCCCCGTTGCCGCCCGAACAGGTGATCGTCAAGAAGGGCGGTTTCGTGCCCTTGTTCCTTGGTGGTATCGTGGCCGCTGGTATCGGCTTTGGCCTGGCGCGCTATGTAATCCCCGATTGGCCCGCTGGCAGCACGAACACCGCGCAAGCGGTCGAGAATGCGCTGGCAGCCCCGAAAAAGGACATCGCCGATCTGTCCGCGCGTCTTGAGGCGCTTGAGGGTGGGCCGGATCTTAGCGGCGTTACCGGACAAATGGACGAAATGCGCCAGACCTTGACCGCCCGCATCGACGGGATGGGCACACAGTTGGCGGATTTGGAAGCTCAGGTGGAAGATTTGGCAAGCCGTCCCAACATGGCTGGCAGCGCGACCGAAGCCGTCGCCGCATACGAGGCGCAGATGGAAAAGCTGCGCGCCGAAGTGGCCGCCATGACCGCAGATGCCCAAGCCCAGAAGGCCGCCGCCGAGATGACAGAGCGCGAGGCGATGCTGCGAAATTCGCTGACCCGCGTGCGGATCGCGCTGGACGAGGGCACGCCCTTCGCGGATGATTTGGCCAATATCCAGGCGGCGGGCATGTCCGTTCCCGATGGGCTAAGCGCCATCGCTCAAAGCGGCGCCCCGACGCTGGCCCAGTTGCAAGAGGACTTCCCGGCAGCAGCCCGCGACGCACTGAGCGCAGCGCGCAAGGGTGGCGCTGGCAGCACCGCGGGCGGGATCATGAACCGTATTTTTGGCGTGCGCTCGCTAGAGCCGCGCGAAGGCAATGACCCCGACGCAATCCTTTCACGCGCCGAGGCCGCGCTGAAAGAGGCGCGCCTGTCGGACACGCTTGCCGAAATCGATGCCCTGCCCGAAGCGGCAAAGGCGGAACTGGCGGATTGGACCGCCGGGGCGACCCAACGCACCGCTGCGCTTGCCGCTGCCGATGCGCTGGCCCAAGAATTGAACAAAGACTGAGGGTAACAAAATGCTGTGGTCGCTTATCAAGATTGTTATCTTCGTCGCCATCGTCGCTGCTGCGACTTTCGGGGCCTCTTACCTGCTGGACATGCAGGGCGGCGTTCGAATTGCATTCGGCGCAACCGAAATCAACCTGACGCCGTTGAATGCGGTGATCGGCTTTATCCTGCTGGTTCTCGCGATCTGGCTGTTGCTCAAACTGGTTTCGCTGTTGATCGCTGTGCTGAAATTCATCAACGGGGATGAAACGGCCATTACCCGTTATTTTGACCGCAACCGTGAAAGCAAAGGTTACAAGGCGCTGGCCGACGGGCTTATGGCGCTGGTTTCGGGAGAGGGGCGCGAGGCGATGGCCAAGGCCGCCAAGGCCGAGAAATACCTGCATAAGCCCGAGCTGACCAACCTGTTGACCGCCCAAGCCGCCGAAATGACCGGTGATACGAAAAAGGCCGAAACGGTTTACAAGCGGATGCTTCAGGACGACGCCACGCGCTTTGTTGCCGTGCGAGGGATCATGAAACAGAAGCTGTCCAATGGCGATTCCGCAACCGCGCTGCAACTGGCGAAAAAAGCGCATGAGATGAAGCCGAAGCACGCGGAAACCTCGGACACGTTGTTGCAGCTTCAGGCACAGGCGCACGATTGGGCCGGTGCGCGCAAGACGCTGACCTCGAAACTGAAGAACGGCACCTTGCCGCGTGATGTGCATAAGCGCCGCGATGCGGTTCTGGCCCTGTCCGAAGCAAAGGGCGTGCTGGACGAGGGCAACGACATCGAGGCGCGCGAAGCCGCGATCGAGGCGAACCGCCTGTCGCCTGACCTGATCCCCGCCGCCGCTTTTGCCGCGCGCGGCTATATCGAACAGGGGAAGGCCAATTATGCCGCGCGGGTGCTGAAAAAAGCATGGGCCGCGCAGCCGCATCCCGATCTGGCTGCCGCCTTTGCGGCCATCGCGCCCGACGAAAGCCCAGAGGCGCGGATCAAGCGGTTCCAGAAACTGGTCAAGCCAAACCCCGATCACCGCGAATCCCGGATGTTGATGGCCGAATTGAACATCGCGGCCGAAGATTTTCCCACTGCCCGCCGTGCGCTGGGCGATCTGGTTGAAAACGAACCCGACGCACGCGTTCTGACCATCATGGCTGCGATCGAGCGCGGCGAGGGCAAGCCTGACGCCGTGGTCAAGGGCTGGCTGGCCCGCGCCCTGTCGGCCCCGCGCGGTCCGCAATGGGTCTGCGACAAGTGTCACACGGTTCACGCGGAATGGGTGCCAGTGTGCGAAACCTGTCATGCCTTCGACACGCTAAGCTGGACATCTTCGCCTGCATCGTCCGTGGTCACACCCACTGGGATAGAGATGCTGCCCCTGATCGTCGGCACCATCGAAGACAAGACCGAAGAGCCTGCACCGGCCGATGAACCCAAAGCCCAAGAAGTGCCGGATGCAGAAATCATCGAAGCCGCCCCCGTGGTCGGCACAGGCGAATCTGTGGAAAAATAGGACCATTCCAAGATCTGGCGGGGCGCTCTAGGCCCGTCGCCGCACCGCTTGGGTGGTCGATGCGCAAAAATGTGGGATGTGTGGTGCCCCAAGACGGACTCGAACCGCCGACCTACTATTTACGAAACAGTTGCTCTACCAGCTGAGCTATTGGGGCTGTGCGCATGCCGTTTAAACGCAACGGGCAGGCCGCGCAAGATGGAATCACCACACAGTAAAGGATACCGCCGCAGGACCTTGCATAGGGCTGTCGCTTCTTGCCTCGCGCTACGAAAACAATAGCCCGGGGTGGAGGCGGAACCGAGCAATTGCCATGATCCTACATGCTGTTATCTATTCCCAAAGCCAAGGAATTGCCGATGAACGCGCCCGATGCCACTGATCTGTTGAACCGTCTTTTCGCCCGCGCGGTCAAGGTTGCCGACCCGATGCAATCGCTGGCTGATCATCTTCCGCAGAAACCGGAGGGGCGCGTGGTTGTGATCGGCGCGGGCAAGGCCAGTGCCCGTATGGCCGAAGCGGTCGAGGCAGAGTGGGGCCCTTGTGAGGGGCTGGTGATCACCCGCTACGGTTATGCCCGCCCCTGCAAAGGTATACGCATCGTCGAGGCCGCGCACCCTGTGCCGGATGCCGCAGGGATGCGGGCGACGCAAGACATGTTGAATTTGCTGGACAGCTTGGGCGAGGGCGACTTTGTGCTGGCGCTGATTTCCGGCGGGGCATCTGCATTGCTGGTTGCCCCAGCGGGTCGGATCACTTTGGAGGAAAAACAGCAGGTGAATGCGGCTCTGTTGGCCTCGGGTGCGCCGATCGACCGGATGAACGTGCTGCGCAAACATCTAAGCCGTGTGAAGGGTGGGCAACTTGCGGCGGCTGCCTGGCCGGCGCGCATGTTGGCGCTGATGATCTCGGATGTGCCGGACGATGATCCGGCGTTTATCGGCTCTGGTCCCACCGTGGGCGATTCATCAACTGCCGCCGATGCGCGTGCCGTCGTGGTCCAATGGCAGGTCGCCGTGCCGGAAAGCGTGACCGCGGCATTGAACGTACCCACGGGGGTTATTCCGCCCGATGATCCACGCCTGTCGCGGGTCACGAATGTGATCTATGCAGCGCCTTCGCAATCATTGGAGGCGGCGGCCGAAATGGCCCGCGCCGAAGGGATGGATGTGCGAATTCTGGGTGATGCGCTGGAAGGCGAAGCGCGCGATGTGGCCGCCGACCAGGCCGCGCTGGCGCTGCGGATGCAGGCGGAGCGGCGACCCGATGCGCCGCCGCTGCTGCTGTTGTCGGGGGGCGAATTGACCGTGACCCGAACCGGCGACGGTATCGGCGGGCCCAACGCGGAATTCTGCTTGGCCTTGGCGATTGCCTTGGACGGCGCATCGGGGGTTCATGCCCTTGCCTGCGACACCGATGGCGTGGATGGCGCGGCAGAGGTGGCGGGCGCGATGGTCGCTCCTGACACCTTGGCGCGGGCCCATGCCAAGGGGATCGACCCCGCCAAGGCGCTGGCCAACAACGACGCACATAGTTTTTTCGCTGCGATAAATGATCAGGTGATCACTGGCCCGACTCTGACCAATGTAAATGATTTTCGTACGATTCTGGTGGAATAGAGCCTATTCAGCAGCGGATTTCAGGCTGGCGATCAGGTGGTGGAACTTTTCGCCCTGCACCGCGACGTGCTGGCGGATCACCTCGGCCGCATTGTCGGGCTGGCCTTCGGACAGGGCCGTGACAATGTCCTGATGTTCGGACAAGGATTGCCCCATGCGCCCGCGCAGCTTTAGCTGGATACGGCGAAACGGTTTCAGCCGACGTTGCAGGCGCAGGCATTCATGCTCCAGAAAGCTGTTGCCGGACTGACGATACAGGATCTGGTGAAACCGCTCGTTCTGGGCGTAATAACCATCGGAATCCTTCGCCGCTACCGCGCTTTCACAAGCGGCATTGGTGGCGCGCAGATCGCCCAATGCCGCATCGGTGATCCGACTTGCCGCCAAGCGGGCGCAGGCGGCTTCCAGCTCTGCCATAACCTCGAACATCTCGATCAATTCGACCGGGCCGGGTTGGCGCACGAACACACCGCGACGCGGGATTTGTTCGACCAGCCCGGATTGCGCCAGCTTTTGAAACGCCTCGCGGATCGGGGTGCGCGACACGCAGAACTGTTCGGCAAGCCGAATCTCGTCCAGCCGGTCGCCATCGGAAAAACCGCCGGAAAGGATCGTTTCCTCCAGCTGTTCGGCGATGCTGTCTGCGCGGCGTTGGGTCATGGATAAGTCATAGCATTCTGCCTATCGAATGCAATAACGGAAATCCTGTATACAAAAACGTTGACTTGAGAAACATTCCTTGCAACGCTCGCCCTGATCCGAAGCCAATTCGGACAATATGGGAGGAAATCATGAAACGCTTTTTGACAACGTCCGTTGCGGCGCTGGCAATGCTTGCTGGCACGGTTGCGGCGAACGCGACCGAGCTGCGGCTGTCGCACCAATGGTCCAACAAGGATGTTCGCCACAAAGTCGCGCAGATCGTCGCCGACGAGGTGGCCGCCGCCGATGTTGATCTGGAAATCAAGATCTTCGGGTCGAAATCGCTGTTCAAGCCGCGTGAGCAATACAAACCGCTGTCGCGTGGCCAGCTGGATATGACCGTTCTGCCGCTGTCCTATGCGGGCGGCCAGCAACCGGCATATAACCTGACGCTGATGCCCGGTCTTGTGAAAAACCACGATCATGCCGCGCGCCTGTCCGCCTCGCCCTTCATGGAGGCGCTGGAGGCAAAGATGGCCGAGGATGACGTGATGGTGCTGGTTCATGGCTACCTTGCGGGCGGTTTCGCCGGTAAGGACAAGTGCATCACCAAGCCCGAAGATGTCGCCGGCTTGCAAACCCGCGCAGCCGGTAAATCGTTCGAGCAGATGCTGGCCGGTGCCGGTGCATCCATCGCATCCATGGCGTCGTCCGAGATCTATAACGCCATGCAAACCGGCGTTCTGGACGCGGCGAACACGTCGTCCTCGTCTTTCGTGTCCTACCGGATTTTCGAACAGGTGAAATGCTACACCCCTGCGGGCGACGTGGCGCTATGGTTCATGTATCAACCGATGCTGATGAACAAATCCACTTTTGACGGGCTGAGCGCCGAACAGCAGGCTGCCCTGCGTGCCGGTGCAGAAAAAGCGCAGGCCTTCTACTTGGAAGAAGCCAAGAAAGAGGATGCGGCCTCGGTCGAAGTGTTCAAGGCGAACGGCGTGGAAATCGCGCAAATGACGCCAGAGGATTTCGAAAAATGGCGCGCCATCGCGGCGGAAACCTCTTACAAGGCATTCGTCGAATCCGTGCCGGATGGGCAAAAGCTGCTGGATATGGCGTTGGCCGTCGAATGATCTGATGCATCAGCCGGGCGGGGGCTGCTTGCCTTTGCCCGGCATTCCGAAAGACCCCTTACCAACGAACGGAGTCCCCAATGGCGGGCCAATCCTCGGCTGCGGTCGCGCAGACCGGACGAAATCCTTTTCTTCGCGCCGTGGCCGCGCTATCGACCCTTGCGGGTTGGTGTTCGGCGGCCATGATCGTCACCGCCGTGGCGATCACCTGTCAGATGATTTTCATCCGTTTCGTGCTGAACGGATCGACGATCTGGCAGACCGAGGCGGTGATTTACCTGATGGTGGCAGCCACGCTGATCGGCCTGCCCTACGTGCAGCGTCTGCGCGGGCACGTGAACGTGGACCTGATCCCGCTGATGCTGGGGCAGCGCGCCCGTAGGGCGCTGGCCATAATCACGCTGTCGCTGTCCTGTGTTATCGTCGGGGTAATGCTGTTTTACGGCTATGACTATTGGCATTTCGCGTGGAAACGCGGCTGGACGTCTGACACCGTCTGGGCCGTGCGCCTGTGGATTCCCTATCTTGCCCTGCCGGTCGGTTTCGCGCTGCTGCTGCTGCAACTGATCGCCGATCTGGTGGCAGTTCTGATCGGTGCCGACAAACCCTTTGGTCTGAAGGAGGGGATGTAATGGATCCGCTTTTGCTTGGCGCCATGGTCGCCCTAGCCACGATCTTCGTTCTGTTTTCGGGCATCTCGGTGGCCATTGGCCTGTTGGTAGTGTCTGCGGGGTTCCTGATCGCTTTCGACGGGATGCGCTCTCTTGAACTGATGCCCGAGATTTTCTTTGGCAAACTGGACAATTTCGCGCTGCTGTCGATCCCGATGTTCATCATCATGGGTGCAAGCATCGCTTCGACTCGTGCGGGGGCCGACCTGTATGAGGCGTTGGAACGCTGGCTGACCCGCGTGCCGGGGGGCTTGGTCATTTCCAACCTCGGCGCATGTGCCCTTTTCGCCGCGATGAGCGGGTCTAGCCCCGCAACCTGCGCCGCCATCGGCAAGATGGGCATCCCCGAAATGCGCAAACGTGGCTACCCGGACGGGGTCGCCGCAGGCTCTATTGCGGCGGGTGGCACGCTGGGCATTCTGATCCCGCCTTCGGTCACAATGATCGTTTACGGGATCGCCACGGAAAGTTCGATCGGGCGGTTGTTCCTTGCGGGTGTCATTCCCGGCCTTCTTTTGATGGGGCTGTTCATGGCGTGGTCGCTGTATTCCACATGGAAATCGGGCCACGCGGCGGCCATGGACAAGGCCAGCTACAGCTGGGCCGAAAAGATCGAGATTCTGCCGCGTGTCATCCCGTTTCTGCTGATTATCCTCGGCGTACTTTATGCTATGTATGGCGGCATCGCGACCCCGTCCGAAACGGCGGCAGTGGGCGCGCTGCTGTGCCTGCTGATAGCAATGATCATCTACAAACTGTGGAACCCGCGCGATCTGTGGGTAGTATTGCGGGATTCAACGCGTGAATCGGTGATGATCCTTTTCATCATCGCTGCTGCGGGTGTGTTCAGCTATATGCTGTCGTCGCTTTTCATCACGCAAAGCATCGCTGAATGGATCGGCACGCTGGACGTGAACCGTTGGGTGCTGATGGGGGCGATCAACGTTTTCCTGCTGATCGCGGGGTTCTTTCTGCCGCCCGTCGCAGTGATCCTGATGGCCGCGCCGATCCTGCTGCCGATCATCACCACCGCAGGGTTTGACCCGATCTGGTTCGCCGTCGTCCTGACAATCAACATGGAAATCGGGCTGATCTCGCCCCCTGTCGGGCTGAACCTTTACGTGATCAACGGCATCGCCCCGGATATTTCGCTGCGCACAATTCTGGTTGGTTCGTTGCCTTTCGTCGCCTGCATGGTCATTGCGATCCTGCTGTTGTGCCTGTTCCCCGGACTGGCCACATGGTTGCCCGACGCGGTGATGGGGGTTGCACGATGACCCTTCTGGCCGACCTTCTGTCCACCGTGTTCGAGCGCCGGTTGCGCGCCGCCGATCCCGGCCATGACAGTCGCACCACGCCCGAGTTGATGAAGGCGTTGGTGGGTGCCACGGGCGAGGTGTCGGGCCTTGTAATTGCAGGGCTGATACTGACACGTGTCGAGGCGATGGACGATGCGGACAAGTTGGAATTCTTCCACCAAATGGCCGCGATGAACATTGACCCATCCCGCGTGCGCGACACGCTTGCCACCTATGAAGAAACGCCGGACAAAGCCAGTTACCGGGCGTTTCTGGCTGCCGCCGAACCTCCCCGCCAAGAACTGATTCGCCGCCTGAACCAGGTGCCGGGGGCAACGGGGCGGCTGGTGCGTATGCGCGCCGACCTGCTGCGGCTGGGGCGGGGGGATGCGGACCTTCAAGCGCTTGATCTGGATTTCCGACATCTGTTCGCGTCTTGGTTCAATCGCGGATTCCTGGTGTTGCGCCCGATCAACTGGTCATCGCCCGCACAGATCCTGGACAAAATCATCGCATACGAGGCGGTTCACGCCATCGACAGCTGGGATGATCTGCGCCGCCGCCTGCAACCTGACGACAGGCGTTGCTTTGCGTTTTTCCATCCTGCTATGCCGGACGAGCCACTGATTTTCGTCGAGGTTGCGTTGACCAGCGGGGTTCCGGGCTCCGTCCAGCAACTGCTGGCCGAAGATCGCGCGCCCATGCAGGCTACCGATGCTGATGCGGCGGTTTTCTATTCGATCTCGAACTGCCAAGCGGGGCTTGCCTCCGTCTCGTTCGGGAATTCCCTGATCAAGCAGGTGGCCGCTGACCTGTCCGCCGAATTGCCCGGCTTGAAGACCTTCGTGACACTCTCGCCCATTCCGGGGCTGATGAAATATGTCACTGACACGGCGGAAAACGTGGATATTTCCGATGATACCACCATGCGCCAGCTGGCTGCGCATTACCTGATCAATGCAAAGACCAATGCCGGTCAGCCGCTTGATTCGGTCGCCCGTTTTCACCTTGGTAACGGCGCGCTGGTTCATGCGATCCACGCGCGCGCCGACATATCGGACAAGGGAATGGCGCAGTCCGGCGGTGTGATGGTCAATTACCTTTACGACCTTGGGCGGGTTTCGCAGAACCATGAAAGGTTCGCGTCCGCTGCCGAGGTGATCGCTGATGCCGAACCGCGTGCCCTTGCCGCCGCTTATCTCAAGACTCAAAGCTGAGGAGCCCCCATGGCCAACCCTCTTTATGACCGCCTGTTCGGACGCCACGCTGGCAAGGACAGCACCTTTCTGCACCTGCCGGATGGCACAACGCTGACCCATGCCGCATTCTTGGAAATGGCAGCCCAGTTTGCCCATGTCTTGGTGGATCAGGGTCTAAAGCCCGGTGACAGGATGGCAATGCAAGTGGCAAAATCCCCGCAGGCGTTGGGGCTTTACGCAGCATGTGCGCAGGCCGGCGTCGTGTTCCTGCCGCTGAACACTGCCTATACGGTCGATGAGCTGACCTATTTCATTGAAAACTCCGGTTCCAAGCTGGTTGTCTGTGACCCGAACAGCGAAGGCGCGCTTGCCCCCGTCGCAGCAAATCTGGATGCTTCAATGCTGACCATGGGTGCCGATGGCGCGGGCAGTTTTGCCAACGCCGCAGCGAACTTTGCGCATGAGTTCGACACTGTTTCACGTCAAAACGATGATTTGGCCGCTTTCCTTTATACTTCGGGCACGACGGGGCGATCCAAGGGAGCGATGCTGACACAAGCCAACCTGATGTCCAATGCCGAGACCCTAAGCGACTATTGGCAATTCACCGATCAGGATGTCTTGCTGCATGCCCTACCGATCTTTCACACGCACGGGCTGTTCGTAGCGACCAACGTGACCTTAGCCGCAGGCGGGTCGATGATTTTCCTTCCCGGTTTCGATCTGGACCGGATCATCGAAGGTATGCCGCGCGCGACGACCATGATGGGCGTGCCGACTTTTTACACCCGCCTTCTGGACGATCCGCGTTTCACCCGTGATCTGACGCAGCACATGCGCTTGTTCATATCTGGATCCGCCCCGCTTTTGGCAGAAACGCACCAACGGTTTGAGGCCTTGACCGGCCACCGGATTCTTGAACGCTACGGCATGACAGAGACGAATATGAACACGTCCAACCCATATAACGGGGAGCGCCGCGCAGGCACAGTCGGCTTCCCACTACCTAGGGTCGAGTTGAAGATCACAGGCGCGGACGGAAACGAGGTGCCCCAAGGCGAGATTGGCCTGATCGAGGTGCGCGGACCTAACGTGTTCAAAGGCTATTGGCAGATGCCCGAAAAGACGCGGGAGGAATTGCGCGACAACGGGTTCTTCATCACCGGCGATCTGGGAGTGATCGATGCAGATGGCTATGTCTCTATCGTAGGGCGGAACAAGGATCTGATCATTTCAGGCGGGTACAATATCTATCCGAAGGAAATCGAACTGGTTCTGGACGATCAGCCCAGCGTTTCGGAAAGCGCCGTGATCGGTGTGCCGCATCCGGATTTCGGGGAAACTGTGATCGGTGTGCTGGTGCCGGAAGCGGGGAAATCCCCTGATCTTGCCGCGATCGAGCAGGCTGTGGGCAAATCGCTGGCGCGGTTCAAACATCCCCGCAAGCTGGTGGTCATGGATGCGTTGCCCCGCAACACGATGGGCAAGGTTCAAAAGAACATCCTGAGAGAGCAATTCAAGGATGCGTTTGCCGGCTGAAACGGGACTATCCTGAATTTTGTGCTCTGGCGTGGTAACTGCTCTGTAAGGAGACCCACATATGAGCATCGACAGAGACCTATTGGATCGACTGATGGAAGGCCGTTCGCCCGGCGATCTTTTCGGTAAGGAAGGCATTCTTTCCGAACTGACGAAAGCGCTGGCGGAACGCGCGC
>JGI24025J20009_10002870_pt1 | contig 12053 bp, 9 predicted proteins | sample Cruoilmetagenom3_FD_20009 | JGI IMG/M metagenome (IMG submission 20009)
TTTACCAGTGGGATGGGAATGATGGCTTATCTAAAAGCTGCGGAAGCAGGGATAGATGTAGTTGATACCGCAATCTCTTCTTTAGCTCTTCAAACTTCACAGCCTGCCGTAGAACCTTTGGTTGAAACATTGCGAGGAACTCCTCGAGATACCGGATTAGATTTAAAGTTAGCTTATGAAATCGCTACTTATTTTAAAAAAGTAAGAGAAAACCATAAGGAGATGGAATCTAATGTTCAAGATATAGATACCAGGGTATTGACTTATCAGATTCCCGGAGGGATGCTTTCTAATTTGGCTGTTCAATTAAAACAACAGAAGGCAGAGGACAAATACGAAGAAGTTTTAAAAGAAGTTCCTCATGTACGAAAAGAATTAGGATATCCACCACTGGTTACTCCTACCAGTCAGATTGTAGGAACTCAAGCGACTTTAAATGTTATTCTGAAAGAGCGATATAAAATGATTCCGGCAGAAGTACAAAAATATCTAAAAGGTTTTTATGGTCGACCGCCAGCTACTATTGATCCAAAAATAATTAAAAAAGCAAAAATTAAAAAAGATGAAATAATTAAATGCAGACCTGCTGATTTATTAAAACCTTCTATTGAAAAAGTCAAAAAGGAAGCACCATATTTTACAGAAAACATAGAAGATATTTTATCTTATATTTTATTTCCGGAAGTAGCAAGAGACTTTTTAAAGAAAAAAGTAGTTAAAAAATATCATCTGGGTATGGAAATACTAAACGGTGATAACCGCTATGATGAAGAAGGATATGGAGTTTAAAAATAGTATCGAGTATTTTTAGCGTATAGAGTATAGCGTACAACGTATAGTTGGTAAAGAGGAAGTCAGGAGCCAGGAGTCAAAAGACAATTGATGAATTAGTTAATTAAAGCATTTTGTATTTTTATTGACATTTTCTTACTAACGATTATTCACTACCGACTAACTATTAATTTAATTGGTCAATCGGTCAATCGGCTAATTGATTAATTGGTAAATTAATACTTTTACTTACAATTACAAATATGCTAAAATATTTTATGTTTTCAAAATTGAAAAATAAAGGATGAAAAATTGTCTAGAAAAGTGCCTCAAATTTTTGTTTTTTTTATTATCATAGCTTTAATCATAGCTGCTATAGTTCTTTTTAACCGTTCTATTCTGGAAAATAAATTTAAACAGATAGAATTGGTAATGAGCCTGGATGAATTAAGAGAGCTGGCATATCAGGAAGGATACAAAGAAGACGAATTATTAAAAGAAATAAAAATTGCCGGAATTAATTCAATTGCAATTCATGAAGATAGCCTGGAAAAGTTGGATTTATCCGGAGATATATTATATTTTTCCAATAAAGAATTCAATAAATTCCAGTTTTTCTTAAAAACCCTGAATCTCATAGATAAAATTCAGCTTTCAGGCGGAGAATCTTACATTGTTTTTAAAAATGAAAAAGAATATATTCGCATAAAAGATTATTTGCAGCGACAACTGGGAGAAAATGCAATTAAAGATTATAGTTTTTTAACTTTTAAAAGTTTAAAAGTAAAAGGAAGCGAAGAAAAGCTTGAGGAATTGGGATTAGGATTTTCCCGGGAAGATATCCAATTAGTAAAAGATATTGGTTTTGAAGTAATATTACGTTTTAAGAATTTTTCGCAAATAGACAAAGAGGATATTAATTTCAAATTTAAAGAAAGTAATGAAGCCGGTAATATTTCAGGAATTATTTTTGACGGAGAGTCAGTATTAGGCTATCCATCCAAAGAAAACATGCTTTTAACCGCTGAACTTTTACGAACAAAAAAATATCCATTTGGAATGATTGAATTTGCAAACCAAGAAGGTATTAAAACCATTGCACACTCCGCAAGCGAATTGGCGGTAAAGGTTCATAGTATTACAAAAGAAGAAATGAAAATTATTTCTACTCAAAAGGCTTTGGAACGTTGGATTAGAGCAGCAAAAGAAAGAAAAGTAAGAATATTTTATATCAAACCATTTATGAATGCAGAATTAAATCTTTTAGATAAAAATATGTCTTATATAAAAAACATAAAAGACAATCTAAATGACTGTGGTTTTAGCGCCGGGAAGGCAAGTCTTTTTAATTCATATCAGGAATCTAAAATATTTATNATAATGTTGATTTTGGGAGTAATTTCCGGTGGAATCATCCTTTTGAAAANTATTTTTAATTTGAAAAAAATACAAAATTATGCTTTGTTGGCGTTAGGAATTATATTTTCAATAGCATTCCTCTTATTGGGAAAAGAAATACTCTTGATTAAATTATTTGCTCTATTAGCTGCATTAACATTTCCTACTTTAGCTATTGTAAGCAATGAAAAATATTTTTTAGAAAATAGTATTTTTTATGAAACAAAAAGTACTAAAAAAGTCTATCAAAAAGATTCCGGATATTATTTAATGATAAAAACAGCATTGCTTGGATTTTTTAAAATTATCCTGATTACTTTATCTGGCGCCTTACTTATTGCAGCATTATTAAGTAGTGGAAAATTTATGTTGGGAATTGAGCAGTTTAGCGGTATCAAGATTTCCTACCTTCTTCCCTTGCTTTTGGTTTTAGGTATTATGTGGTTAAAGCAGAATGAAGGTAAATTATTAATTCTGGAAACGATAAAAAAACCTATTCTTATTGAGCATGTTATGATTTTAGCTTTTTTCGCAGTATTCTTGGTTATTTATATAGCTCGATCAGGCAATTTTTCTTTCCTGCCGGTATTAGGGGTTGAGGAGAAAATCAGGGTATTTTTAGAAAAAATACTTATTGCCCGTCCTAGAAATAAGGAATTTTTAATTGGTTATCCTGCATTACTATTAGCCATAAGCATGAATTATTTAAAAATAAAGGAATTTAAAATACCTATAATAATCATTGGAACAATAGGGCCGGTTACTTTAATTAATACCTTCTGTCATATCCACACTCCTTTCTTGTTTTCACTGTTGCGTACATTTAACGGAGTATGGCTGGGTTTATTGCTCGGATTATTTGTAATTTCTGTATTCTATCTTATAGTAAAAATATTCAGGAAAACGATATCCAATGAAAAAATCTAAAACCATATTACAAATGATGATTTCGGGTTATTATGGTTTTAAAAATACCGGTGATGAAGCTATTTTATCTTCCATGATAAAAAATATAAGAGCAAAAATACCCAAGACAGAGATAACTGTTCTTACCAAAGATCCCCTGGAGACTTCCCATAATTATAAAGTAAAAACAATTAATCGAATGCAGTGGATGCAAATATTGAAATGTTTCGCGCATGCCGATATTTTTATAAGCGGGGGAGGGGGATTGCTTCAAGATTCTACCGGACGAGGTTGGAGTATCTTCTATTACTTAGGATTAATTTTAATGGCAAAAATATATCGGATCCCGGTTATGATCTATGCGCAGGGAATTGGTCCGATTAACAGGCAGTTCAATAAAATATTAATTAAATGGGTATTAAATAAAGTTGACTTGATTACGGTTAGAGACAGGCAATCAAAGGATTTATTAAAAAAATTAGATGTTAAAAATCCATTGGTGTATGTTAATGCCGATCCCTCATTTTTATTGAAAAAGAAAAGCATTGATACAATATTAGAAAAAATTCCACGTTTAAAGGAATTTATTTACGGCAATAATCAACCACTTGTGGGAATTTCGGTTAGAAGTTACAAAGGAAACAGCGAGGATTTGAGAAAACTTTTTGTCCGTATAGCGGATAATTTAATTCAAGAATATAAAGCAAAAATAATTTTTATTCCATTTAAGACAGCGGAAGACGTTTCTTTGAGTATGAAAATAATGGAATTAATGGAAAATAGTGAACAAGTATATATTTTAAAAGAACAATTTGAACCCGAAATATTGTTAAGCTTAATTTCCAGATTATCCTTTATGCTGGGAATGAGACTTCACTCTATTATGTTTTCTTCTTTGGTGCAAATTCCTTTTCTTGCCTTTAATTATGACCCTAAAGTAAAAAATTTTGTATATAATTTAGATTTGCCTGAGCTGCTATTAGATTTAGATAATTTATCTTTAAAAGCGATTAAAAAAAAGGTAGAATATGTTAGAGAAAATAATGATAAAATAATAAAGGTATTATCAAAAAAAGTTAAAATTTTAAAAGAAAAAGCAAATTACAACAACGATTTATTATTTCGATTACTGGAAAGTAAGCAAGGAGGCTCTCTCACCTTAGATGATTAGAATGTTTCATGTTTATAAGACCTATCTCAATAGAATAAAAGCTTTAAAAGATGTGAATATCCACATTGAAAAAGGAGAATTCGTATTTTTAATCGGACCAACCGGAGCAGGAAAAAGTACTTTTCTAAAACTAATTTATCGTGGAATTCTTCCATCAAAAGGACAGGTTATTATTGACGGAATAAATATTGCCCGTATTAAACCGAAATTTGTGCCTTATCTCAGGAGAAACATAGGAATCGTCTTTCAAGATTTTAAACTGTTATATGACAGAACGGTTTATGAAAATATTGCTTTTACCTTAAAAGCTATCGGTGCAACCAATTTCGAAATCAGAGAACAGGTTAAAAAAGTCGTACGATTGGTAGGTTTGGAACATAAAAGAAATACCAAACCTCATTTATTATCCGGAGGTGAACAACAGAAGTTATGTATCGCACGGGCAATTGCTAATGAACCCCTGATTTTATTGACGGATGAACCTACCGGAAATCTGGATCCTGAAACATCCTGGGAAATTATGAAACTCTTGTTTCATATTAATATGCGGGGAACAACAGTGATAATGGCTACACATGACAAATTGATGGTAGACAAGGCAAAAAAGAGAGTGCTTAGAGTTGGATATGGGAAAATAATTGAAGATACTCAAAAAGGAAAATATTAAAATGGTTTTTGAAAATTCCGGATTTTATTTAAAAGAATCCTTACACAGTATCAAGAGAAATGTTTTGATAAATATCGCTACTCTTATAAGCTTTACAGCCATTTTAATAATTCTGGGAGCATTTTTGTTGATCTATGTAAACATGAATCTTTTTTTAGAAAACATGGAATCACAATTAGAAATTATTGCATATCTGGAAGATAATATTTCAGAAAAAGAAATAAATGGATTAAATAAGAAAATAAATAATATCACCGGAATAAGTGAAATAAGATATATTTCAAAAGAAGATGCTTTTCAAAATTTGTTAACCGATCTGGGAGGCCAGCAGGATATATTAACTGCAGTTGAGACCAATCCTCTTCCCGACTCTTACATAATAAGGTTAACAGATAACAGAAATATTCATAAAATTGCTGATAGTATAGCAAAATTTAACCATGTCGATGAAGTTGAGTACGGCAAAGGGATTGCGGAAAAATTGCTTAAATTTACTTCCATTTTTAGAAAAGTAGGATTGATAATTTTAGGTTTTTTGATATTTTCATCCATATTAATAATCTCAAACATTATTAAAATTACGGTCTATACCAGGAAAAATGAAATTGAAATCATGAATTTGGCCGGGGCTACTGCATGGTTTGTCCGATGGCCCTTTATTATCGCCGGTTTTTTGCAGGGGTTTATTTCTGCTATTTTTGCCGTATCTATTTTATATAAAACCTATTTCTTTATGATAAATATCATTCAGCAAAACATTCCTTTTCTAACATTAGTTTGGGATAAACTGGAGTTACTACCGATAGGTCTGGCAATTGTTATAATCGGGAGTTTGATTGGCATTACAGGGAGCCTGTTTTCAGTAGGTAAATATCTAAATGAATAAAAAACCATTGTTTTTAAAGAATAAAACAAAGATTAAAATTAATTTAGTATTTATTTTAATTTTGATCGTGCTTATTCCTTTCTATTCTTATGGTGAAGTCAGCACTGTAAACCAGAAGATAGAATTGGAGAATCAAAGGCTAAAAAAGGTAAGTGATAAAATTGAAACTGTAAAAAGAGAGATAAATAACCTGGAAGAAAAAGAAAGTGGTTATTTGGCATCATTACATAAAATAGAAAAATTATTAGCCGATACCCGGGAGGAATTACAGGAAATTGAGAAAGATCTAAAATTTACAGAGAATGATCTAAAGAATACTGAGGAAGAGTTCATTCATCTTGAAGCAGATTTAAAGAGAAAGATGTTATATCTAGAGAGTAGATTAAGGGAAATATACAAACATAATAGGATAGATTACCTGGCAATTCTATTTAATAGTAAAAATTTTTCTGATTTTCTTAATCGTTATAAATTTATAAAAGATATTTTATCTATTGATGCAAAAATCATTAATGATATTCGAGAAAAAAGTCAGCATTTGGAAGAGAAAGAAATCAGCTTGGAGAATAGGAAAGAAATATTGCGTTTATTAAAGGAAGAAGTGGAAAAAGAGAAAGAAAATATTGCTTATACGATTAAAGCAAAAAAATCAATTATTCATAAGATAGATTCTCAAAAAGAAGTCCATTTAAAATCCTTGGAAGAATTAAAACAATCTTCCGAAGAAATAAAAAATATTATTGTAAAAATGCATCAAGAGGAGCTTGAATCAAGAAAAAAAGTTGAAAATAAAGATAACAATAGAGACAAAGAGAAAATCATAGCTACACTTAAAGCAAAAAAGGGAATATTGGCGTTACCTATACAGGGAAAAATTATTTCGAATTTTGGAAGACAAAAAAATACAGATTTTAATACCTATACTTTCAATTCCGGAATTGACATCAGCGCACCGATGGGTGAAGTCATTCGCGCATCAGGTTCAGGAGAAGTGATATACACCGGTTGGATAAAAGGATACGGTCAAATAATCATAATTAATCATGGAGGAAGAATTAGCACTTTATATGCACACTTATTTAAAACAATCATCAAGAACGGTGATAAAGTTAAGAAAGGTCAGATTATCGGACAGGTTGGTGATAGTGGTGGTGTTTCCTCACCCAGGTTACATTTTGAAGTCAGATCAGAAGGGAAACCAACTGATCCTATGAATTGGTTATAACTGAAATTATATAAAATATGGCGGTGAAAAAATTGACAAAATTTAAAAGAAAACAAATTATTGTTCTGATTGTAATTCTAATAGCAATCATTATAGTTGGTACATTATTGTTCAGTAATGTAGGAGCAAATGGTAAGAGTGATCAAGAAGAATTATTTAATAACCTGGAACCATTTTTTGAAGTTCTTACTTTAATCAGGGATGAATATATAGAAAAAGACGTTGATATGGAAAAGGTGGTTCAAGAGGCAATTAGAGGTATGTTGAAGGCTTTGGACGACCCTTATACCCGGTATATGGATCCTCAGAGTCTCAAAAGAGAACAGGAAGATATGTTTTTAGGTCATTTTGGAGGATTAGGGATTATTATATCTGTGAAAGATGATCAATTAATTATTATATCACCCATAGAGGATACACCGGCATATCGGGCTAACATAAAAGCTGGAGATATTATAGTAGAAATCGATGGAAAATCAGCTAAAGGAATTAGTATTGATGAAGCTGTGAACAGCTTGAGAGGGAAAAGGGGTACTGAAGTAACCCTTGGAATTAAAAGAGAAAATGTTGAAAAGATATTAGATTTCAGTATCATTCGGGATATCATTGAAGTAAAAGCAGTAAAAAAAGAAATTATGGGCAAAGATGATAAAATCGGGTATATAAGAATTACCACTTTTAATGTAAATACAGAACGGGAACTAAAAGATGCTTTAGATGATTTTGCGAAAAATAAAAAGATCAAGGGAATTATTCTTGATTTACGCAATAACCCCGGAGGGTTATTGGATAGTGCGATAGAAGTTTCCAGCAAGTTTATTAAAGAAGGACCGATTGTGCATATCAATGACAGGAATGGAAATATGATGACTATAAAATCTCGAGGAAATAAATATCCCGATTGGCCGTTGTTTGTTCTGATCAATGAAGGAAGTGCCAGTGCTTCAGAAATTGTAGCCGGAGCCATTCAGGATTCTGCAAGAGGTAAATTATTGGGAAAGAAAACTTTTGGTAAGGGTGTTGTACAGCAGGTTTTTGACTTGATAGATAATTCAGGAGTTGCCATGACTACCTCTGAATACTATACTCCCAGTGAACGGTCTATTCATAATATAGGAATTGAACCGGATATTTTGATAGAAATTGGCGAAGACCTTGAGCAGGATATGCAGTTAAACAAGGCTCTGCAATTAATGGATGAAGAGATAAATTAATTTCCCTGGGGTGGTAATTTTTGAAAAAAAACAATAGATTAGTTGTAAATTTAATGGCAATATTAGTTATATTGGCGATTAGCATAGGGTTTTCGGATTTATTATCGAAATCTTATAGAAATAAAGTTTCCTCTTTGAATGGGCAACTAGCTTTTGTTTCGGCATCTGATGAAGAAGAAGGATCCGAAGTGATTGAATATATTTCTAAACCTGAAGAAACTATTGATATTTATGAACGCGAAAAAAAAGTAGATTTTATTATTGAAGATATCGCTTCATCTGAAGCAGAGGAAGAAACGAATTATTTCCCTCGAATTGCTTTTATTATAGACGATTTTGGTTATGAAAAAGGAGTTGCAGAAAAAATAATGGACCTGGATTTTCCTGTAACATTATCCATACTTCCTTTTCTTCAATATTCAAAAGAAATAGCTGAAGAAGGGTGTAAAAAAAATCGGGAAATTATGCTTCATTTACCAATGGAAGCAAAAAATTCTTCTGCAAATCCCGGACCGGGAGCAATTAGATCTTATATGTCGGAAGAGGATATTAGACAGACCGTTAGAGATTGCATTGATTCTGTTCCTTGTATTTCCGGAGTGAATAATCATATGGGTTCAAAGATTACCGAAGATGAAAGAATAATGAAGTTTATATTTGAAGAATTAAAGAAAACTGATTTAGATCTGTATTTTGTAGATAGTAAAACCAGTCTGAATTCCATAGCCTATGATTTAGCCTTGGAGATGGGAATAAATTCAATAGAGAGAACAGTATTCCTGGATAATGAAGAAGACATGGATTACATCAAAGGACAGTTATTAGAAGCAAAGGAACTAGCATTTAAAAAAGGTAAAGTAGTTGCGATTGGTCATGATCGTATTAACACTTATTACGTTCTAAAGCGTATGGTGCCTGAATTAATTAAAGANGGAATAGAAATAGTNTTTGTATCAACNCTTGTAAGCAANGATCAATAANTATTTTCTTCATTTTTTTAAATAAAGCAAAANACACCACACTAGANAATATNTCANATAAAAAAATGATAGAGATTGCGTTATTGAGTTTTTTAAATTATAATNATAATGTTTTTTTGCAAAATGGTTGGACGATTAGTTAATAATTTCTAAAAACAACTGAACAAACNATTAATTTTTTATAGCATTCCGAGATTCTTTTATTAACTAAATAACAAAACCAAATACTTATACAATACATCAATTAAGGATGGGAAAAAATGGAAAATAATGAAATTCGACTTAGATTTGCACCAAGTCCGACAGGTATGTTACATATTGGAGGAGCACGAACTGCTTTATTTAATTGGCTTTTTGCCAGACACTATAAAGGGACTTTTATACTGCGTATCGAGGACACTGATCAAGTAAGATCTACAGAAGAAGCAGTAAATGTCATATTGGAAGGAATGAAGTGGTTGGGATTAGATTGGGATGAGGGCCCGGGAAAGGAAGGAAAATACGGACCTTATTATCAAATGCAACGATTATCTCTTTATCAAAAATATGCCGAACAATTAATAAAGGAAAATAAAGCCTACTATTGCTATTGTAGTAGAGAAGAGCTGGCTGCCAGCAGAGAAAAGCAATCTAAGTTAAAAAGTAGAGTGATAAAATACGATAGACATTGTGTAAATCTTACCGAGGAAGAAAGAAAAAAATATGAAGAAGAGGGTAGAAAACCCGTCATAAGACTTAAAATTCCTGAAAAAAAGATTCAATTCAATGATTTATTAAGAGGGGAAGTATCTTTTGACGGAGAATTATTAACCGATTTTGTTATTGTAAAATCAGACGGTATTCCTACATACAATTATGCGGTCGTTATAGACGATGCTTTAATGAATATAACCCATGTCATGCGAGGAGATGATCATATCTCTAATACACCAAAACAGATTCTCATATATGAAGCTTTGGGATTTGATATACCGAAATTTGCACATATTCCCATGATTATGGGCGAAGATCATACAAAATTAAGTAAGCGTCACGGAGCAGCATCTGTTATGGAATACCAGAAGATGGGGTATATGCCGGAAGCTTTAGTTAATTATATCGCACATTTAGGATGGTCATCGGGCAATGATAGAGAAATATTTTCTACAGAAGAAATCATTAAAGAATTTTCTTTAGAAAAAATTTCCAGACATGCGGCAGTTTTCAGTATGGATAAATTAAATTGGTTTAATAATGAATATATGAAAAAGATGCCGGTTGATCAATTAGCCCGATTGCTTTTGCCTCACCTGAAAGAAGCAAATTACATTACCGAAGAAGAACTTTCTCCTGAAAAATTTGAATGGTTAAAAGAAATCGTAAATTTAATGCATGGAAGGTTTAGAAACTTTTCTCAATTTGTAGAATTTACAGATTATTTTTTTATAGATAAAATTGATATAGAGCCAAGAGCTTTTCAAACTGTGTTAAATAAAGAGGGCGTAATGGAAATCCTGACAGCTTTAAAAAAGAAACTTTTAACGGTTGAGTGTTGGGATGAAAGCAATCTGGAAACTGCCGTAAGATCTGTTGCTTTATCGTTGCAAATAAAGGCCGGGAAGATAATTCATCCAACAAGGGTTTCATTGACCGGAAAGAAAATAGGTCCGGGCTTGTTTGAATTGATGGTGTTTTTAGGCAAAGAGAAGAATATTCAGCGTTTGGAAGATGCTTTGGAAAAAATAAAAGAAGTAAAAAATAGAGAATAGACTTTTAAAAAAATAGAAAATGTTGTAAAATATACAATAAAATTATATTGATGTTGGGGGATCGTCCAGTGGTAGGACACCAGACTCTGGATCTGGGAACGGTGGTTCGAGCCCGCCTCCCTCAGCCATTCGGCGCAATCGAATAGTGGTTAATTCAGCTGGCTCTCAATCAGCAAACGGGGGTTCAATTCCCCCTTGCGCTACCATTTTTAAAGTAATCATCTATAAAAAGAGCAGGTTATACCTGCTCTTTTTATAGATGATTTTAGATTTATTTTTTGAATTTTTAAATAACAAAACATATTTCTAAAAAAGAATTACAAAAAGCAATAAGCTAAAGAGGGATAAAAAATGGCAAAAAAGGAGATATTTTTAACTGAAAAAGGTTTACAGGAACTAAGAGAAGAGATCAAGTATCTGGAAAGTATAAAAAGAAAAGAAATTCAAGAAGAGATAAAAAGGGCTTTGGAATATGGAGATTTAAGCGAAAATGCAGAATATCAAATTGCTTCCGAACATCAGAGAATGAATGAGATTAAAATTATTCGATTAAGGCAAAAATTAAGTAAGGTAAAAATAGTTGAGGAAAAATCTTCTTCTGATGGTATTTGCATCGGATCGACTGTGAAATTAAGAAATATTGGTTCGGGAAAATTAATTGAATATATTTTCGTTCCTGATGATCAAATAGATTTTACTAAAAATAAAATATCCATGAATTCTCCCTTAGGTTCTGCTTTTACAGGTCGACATGAAGGAGAGCAGGTTGAAGTTGAATTGCCTGTGGGAGTAATGAAATATAAAATATTAAAAATATTAAAATGAAGACAAAAATAATTAAAATAAATCCAAATAAAATAAATTTTGCAAAGATAGATAAAGCTGCTGAAGTGATTAGAAAGGGGAATCTGGTTGCTTTTCCCACCGAGACTGTTTACGGATTAGGAGCAGATGTATTTAACAAGAAGGCCATTTCGAAAATATTTATTGCAAAAAAAAGACCATTTAATGACCCGTTAATTGTCCATATAGCTAATATCAAGGAATTAGAACTTTTATCTAATCAAGTTACACAAGTTGCTTTAAA
>JGI24025J20009_10002871_pt1 | contig 12051 bp, 8 predicted proteins | sample Cruoilmetagenom3_FD_20009 | JGI IMG/M metagenome (IMG submission 20009)
TACGGCTACTATACGATTCACATCACAAAAGACAATGAGATATATGGTATGCTCAGCGTCCACGGTACTGATGGCACGGTCTGGTACCACAACTGGCACGGAGCACANATCCAAAGTCTCGAGCTGCATGAAGAGTAAGGCTGCATCGGGGGTTCAGTTCGATTAAAACATAAGTTCCCTTTAGTTTCGTGCCTGCGCCATAAAGCCCCTCCGCTATGGTTTCCTCAAAGTCAGCATAGGAGAGCGGATGATCCTCTGTTTGCACTGCAAGTCTTTTCACAGTTACATACATCTGTTGGTGGTGTTTTTGGGACCGTCCCGCCTTGCAAAAATGGTCGTTTCGACAGCCCAGATCACGAGCTTTCTCGTGAAAGAATATGGATTACGCAAGTTGCGCCAGGGCCACAGATATTATGAGTCATTCCTATTTCCGCGCCGTTGACCTGTCTCTTTCCTGCATCGCCCCTGAGTTGTTGCACAATCTCATAAATCTGCTTTATTCAACTTGACTATACTTCTGAGATTGGATTATGTGAGGAAAAAGAGAGAGAAAGGTCTGATTTATGGAAAAAAAGCATGCGCCTAAAAACCTTAAAACTAACCTTAAAATCCGATAGCCCTGTGGAAGAAGACGCGGCGGAACTAAGAGGCTTTATTTAAACTTCCTTTGTTGTCCCGTAGTCCCGTAGAAGTTGACTGATACTCCAGGCAGGTCTTCAAGTCAAGCCCAAAACTCTCGAAAAAGTAAAAAATAAAAAAAATAAAAAAAGAACTCAGTGGTTCTGCGTTTACGCAAAATCCAACTGAGCGAACAACTGTCTGGCCTTGAAGTTCTGTAGCGACATCGCGTCTGATGGGCAATAAGAAGCGCAACTTCCACAACCTATACACCCTTCAGTAACTCTTGCAACCTTCTTCGTCCCGCTTATCACCGTCATCATACTGTAAGTAACCGCAGCTACCGGCTCATCCACTAACTCTATCGCCTCGACTGGACATATTTCCACACATACGCCGCAGCCCGCGCATATCTCCTCGTCAACCACCGAGACTATACCCGGAGTCTCCAGGAAGTTCTTCGCTAATAGCACGCACGCCCTCGACGCTGCTGCACTGCTCATTGCAAGTGTCTCATCTATCATTGCGGGATAAACCGCAGAACCGCAGATGAACACGCCCTCGTTCACAGTGTCAACCGGCGTTAATACCAGCTTTGGTCGCTCCTGCTCCTCCAAGAAGAACCCGTTCTTCAGTGGAACCATAAACATCTTGCTCAATTGCTCGTTCTCAGCCGCAGGCTGCATCAATGCGCTGATTACTACCAAATCGGGCTTTATCTGCACTTCATCGTTGAATATAACGTCGAAGACCGATAGAACTCCGTCCTGCAGCACAGGTGGCTTCTCCGCATCATATCTGAAGAATATCACTCCGCTCTCTCTCGCCTCTTTGTACAGCATTTCCCATTTACCGTAGGTCTTGATCTCCTGGTAAAGCACGAACACATTCGCTTCCGGTTTGAGCTTCTTCGCTTTTAACGCATTGGTCACCGCCTCGATGCTGTTAGACTTCGAATACACGCCATCGCCCGATGCTCCGTCTATAACCATCGCGATGGTGTTGGCATCCACGGGAAGCATCTTCGCAAACTCAAATTGCGTTACCACGTTTTGTGCTTGCCCGTAGCCGAAGTAACCCTCAGGTACAAATTCTTGCGCACCGGTTGCAAGTATCGCGGCACCGAAATCTATCTCTTCATCTACGCCTGCGCCGGTTACTTTTGCTTTAAACGCGCCTGCTCTGCCCCGAACGTCCTCTACCGCTGCACCCGTGTACACCGTTATCTTATCGTTACTCGCTACCTTGCCAGCGAACTCAGTTAGCACGTCAGAGCCTTTCATACCGTTCTGTAACTCAGGAATCTCCTTCAACTTGCCGCCTAATTCCGACTCCTTCTCCACCAAATAAACCTCATAGCCTGCAGTTGCGACGTCAAGTGCGGCATTCATGCCTGCCACACCGCCACCGACCACCAGCGCTTTCGGCGTTACCGGATACTGCTCAATCGGAACTGGTTCGAGATACCGCGCGCGCTCTACCGCCATGGTCATCTGGCTCTTTGCTGCATTTGTCGCATCCTCAGCTCCATGCACCCACGCACATTGCTCTCGCAAGTTCACCATCTCAAGTAAGTAAGGATTCAGGCCTGCCTTCGCACACGCATCCCGGAACATCTCCTCATACTCTCTCGGCGAAAATCCTGCAACCACTATCCTGTTCAGCCCCTGGTCTACTATTCCACTCTCAACCGCGTCCATCGTCTCCTTCAGCGTGTTCGTGTTTACAGCGACAACGTCCCTCAGTTGTTCTACGTACTCTGCAACCGCAGGTACATCCATTGATCCCGCCACGTCTCCGTTACAACCGCAGATGAAGACGCCTATCTTCGGCTCTTCCCCTACTTCGATGTATTTCCGCTCTTCCTGTCCCGGAATCATCTCGGTCCGTCCAGAAAGCAGAGCGGCCTTTAATGCGGCACCACTTGCCTGTGCAACGCTCTCTCGCACTTTCATCGGTGCGGTTGCCACGCCACCTGCAAATATGCCGCCGACGCTCGTTTCCAATGGGCTCGTCATGTCCGTCTCAACGAAGCCGTATTTATCTATTTTTACGCCTGTTATCTCAGCAAGCTTGTCCATCGTCTTTGATGGCAGAAGACCAACCGCAAGAACCACCATATCAAGATCTAACTGTTCAACCGTGCCTTTCTCCAAATCCTCATACTTCACAGTGAGCGTTCCGTCCTCAGCTATAACTTCGGGAACTCGTGATCGAATGTACTTCACACCGTATTTGCCCTTCAAATCCGACACCAGTGCCTCATCCTTTCCAAAGGTGCGGACGTCCATATAGAAGATGTAAATGTCTATATCGGGATAGCGCTCTTTCACTTCCCACGCCTCTTTCGCCGTGTAATAGCAGCATGCCGTTGAGCAAATCTCGTTATCCTGGCATCGCGATCCTATACACTTGATAAAGCCTATCTTCTTTACCGGCTTGCCATCCGAAGGTCGCGACAGCGCACCGTTCTCACTTTTAGTACAAGCCTTGAGCATACCTTCAAATTCCAACGAGGGGAGAACATCAGGATTATCAATCGCGTAGCCCTTCGCTATGTTATCATAAACGTCGTAGCCCGGCGTCAGCACCACACTCTCCACATCGATTTCATTCCCTGATACGTTCAACTTGAAATCACCGGCTGAACCCGATAAGCCCGCCACTTCGCTTGACAGCATCAGCTCTATGTTCGGGTGGTTCTCTATCTTCACTATTCTCGATGTTAGGCCCATTTCACATTCCGCAAGTTCTGCTACCTTACCCCCAAGCTGTGCATTCTTCTCTATTAGATAGACTTTGTAACCAGCATCAGCAAGGTCAAGAGCTGCCGTTATACCGGCAACGCCTCCCCCAATAACTGCTATTCCCATTTTCACACCACCTTATCCAGTATTTTCTTCGTGTCCACCACATTCTTCTGAAGACCGAGCTTACTCGAGTCTATTCCAAGCGCGAGACCCAACAACTGCGTGATATAAACTATCGGCATTTCGAACTTGAGGTTTAACGCTTTCTCCACATCCGGCTGCTTCGCATCCAGCATCATGCCACACAGTGGACAGGCAAGTGCAATACAGTCCGCACCTGCGTTCTTCGCCGTCTCCAGTACCTTCCTCGCCATCTCAAATGCTATGTCCGCTCTCGTCATCATCAGCGGTCCGCCACAGCATTTCGTCTTCATGGAGCTGAACGGGACATTCTCGCCTCCGATCAACTCGATCAATTGGTCCATCAAGACAGGGTCGTCAGGATCGTCAAAAGCCGTCTCCGGCGGTCTTCCCAAATAGCACCCATAATATGGTGCCACCTTGAGTTCCACCTTCTTCACTAACTTACTTTTTATTTCTTCCATGCCTATATCGTTTACGAGGACATCGATTACATGCTTCGGTGTTATCGTGCCGTTGTACTCAAGAGAAGGATCAATCGCTTTTATTTCCGCACGTAATTCCTCATCTGCCTTCAGCGCATTGTTCGTCCTCGCTAAATTATAATAACAGATACTGCACGGTGTCATGATGTCCAAATTATCCTTCTCGGCAATAGCGAGATTACGAGCATTTAACGCGTACACTAAGTTTGGATCCTCTGCTTCTGCAGCGCCACAGCAGTTCCACTCCTCGACTTCTACCAGTTTAACCCCCAACTTCTCAAATACTGCCTCCGTTGACATGTGCTGCTCCAACGCCGTCGCCTCTGATGGGCACCCCGGTAGATATGCAAGTTTCTCTACACTCATTTCTCTTTCTCCTCCACCCACTTGAAGATCTTCTTCATCACGTCCCGCTGCTTTATCTTCGATGCGAGAAGTCCTTTAAACAGACCGTGACCACCGAGTGGTCCCATCTTACCCTTCTTGAACATCCGCATACCGAACCCCATGTAATCATTCATCATTGCTTTTTGCCCCGCAACGAAAGAGCCTTCTCTCTTAGGGTAATATTCCATCGCCAGTCCTATATCATAGAGCCGCCCGTACTTCTCCACGGTATGCAGAAAAGCGGTTTCAAACAGTGGTCTGGGGCTCTCGATCTTTATCTCGCCTGCTTCCTCTGCCTTCTCTGCTAACCGTCGTATTACAGCAAGCACATCGCCAACCACCACGTTCTGTGGGCATCGCGCCGTGCACGTTTGACAGATAGCACAAATCCACAAATCAGGATTTGACAACACTTCCGTACGCATGCCCAAAAGGCTCATCTGGATGATCTTCCGCGGATTGTAGCTCGGAACGAGTTCAGTGATCGGGCATCCCAAGGTACAGGTACTGCACTGATAACATGCGGTAAGGTGTTCTCCACCCGGCTCATTCAATATCTCATTCTTAAAGTTCGGGTCCAGTTCCCAAGTCTTTATTGGCATTTTACCTTAAGCACTCTTCAAGCTCTTCCTCTTCATATGTCGTGAACGGTAGAGGCTCCTTTGCATCCTTCCCTGGCACGTATTCGAAAACTTCCTGTACCTTCTTTGCAAGTACCGGATAGAATCTCGTCAATGGTATATCCTTCGGGCATGCATCTTCGCACGCACCACAGGCAACACACGTCGTGCTGACATGGTAAACCCTAGTAAGATGGTACAACAGTTGATTTGTTGGCACCTCGATCGCACCCCGTGCCTCTGCTAAGTTCAATAAGTCTCCGCCCGCAGGGTTCCCCAACGGTTGATCAAAGAAGCATTCTTTACAATAACATACCGGGCACACATCTCTGCAGTTCTTGCACACGATACAATCTCGTAGGAACTCTTCCAACGCCTCCTCACTGCTTATCTTCGGCAATTCCTCCAAATTCTTCTTTGCCTCTGCTTCGATCTTCTCTTTTTCCGCTGCCCTATCTAAGTCTTTATCTTCCAGCGATAGTCCAGCAGCTGACAACGCCTCTTCACCCTTCTCCGTTAGCCCTGCAACGATCGCCTTCTCTCCACCAGCCTGTGCGATAGCAATATCCCCGACGTCCGCAAGCCGGTTATCACAGATTGCGCAGGCATCCCTTATCGAAATCCCTTTCCCCGCTAATTCCTTTATCTTTGCACTGTCCACCTGGTCACCTATATCTGCATAATTCGCGGCATAAACCTCATTCGCGAAGGCTCCCGCACAATCTACGGTTATGAGGAGCACACCGTCTTCATTTAGTTGCGTAAGCTTTATCAATTCTATCGCTGCTCTTATCTCACAGGGTTTGGCTACTATTCCTACCTTCTCCGCGATCATCCAGCCCTTCACGATGTTCGCAGCGTTTACACCGAACGAAGGCGCGAAGATGACGGACTCAGGCGTTGCTATCTTATCCTTGTCCCGCACGAGCATGTAGGATACGTTATTCCCAACTCTACGCGGCATGATCAGGCAATCAACGACTTTGTTCTCCAGCAATCCCTTTAAAACCCCTTCTAAATTCCCATAATTCAGCTCTGTTCCTTTCATAGTATCTTATCCCTCATTGGATTGGGGCCCAATTCTTTAATCTCATCTGTAATGTCCTTCATCGTATTTGCGAATTTCACACCCTCTGACGCGCTGATCCAATATGATTTCACCCGATCGTCCAGTCCAAGCTGCTTTAGGATTGTCCTCATTGCTGCTATTCTACGTCTGGCATAGAAGTTCCCTTTTATATAATGGCACTCCCCTGGATGGCAGCCGCTAATGAAAACACCGTCTGCACCATTTAATAACGCTTTGAGCGCAAACATTGGATCAAACCTCGCCGTGCACATCATCCTGATTATCCGAGCGTTTGGTGGGTATTTCTTCCGCGACGTCCCTGCTAAGTCTGCACCCGCATAAGTACACCAATTACAGGTAAATCCAACGATCTTTGGCTCAAAACCTCCTTTCTCTTCTCCCATTTTTTTATCACCTAAGTCTATGCTCACCTTACTTTCCACGACAACTTTTTACAAACTCTCTGTTAATTTATAACATATATAAGCTTTTCGATATTTTCTTAACTTCGTCTAAGTTTCTGATAAACATTTTGTATTTCGTACTAACCTGCCAATTCGTTCTCGTAGTACTCCGATGGAGAATTTTGAAAAACCCCAAAAACATTGGGAGGGGGCGGTACGGGCGGCAAATCCGAATTCTCAATAGATGTAGAAGTTGCCTTTGTATCTGATAAGGTAGTTTTGAGTTTTATCTCAACGCTTTCCCCACGGGATCGGAGAAGGTTGGTACCGTGATGTGCGAGAAAAAAGCGAAAGGTTTATATGTCTAATGACGAAGAATGAAGTAGGGGTGAAAAGGTATGGCAACTGAAGCTGAAGTTGAGGCTGAGATAGAAGTAGAGAAGGAGAAACCGAAAACAGATATAGAAGGAAACACGCGGAATCTGATGCAATCAATAAAGGGCAAAGTTGAAGGTTCTTGCTTAGAGAAAGTTGAGGAGAAGGAAGTGGATATTATTCCCGAAGCATTGGTGATAGGCGGGGGAATAGCAGGGATGTACGCCTCGTTGGACATCGCGGATGCGGGGTTCAAGGTGCACGTAGTGGAGAGATCTGCTACGATTGGAGGACACATGGCACAGCTTGATAAAACGTTCCCAACACTGGATTGCTCTGCGTGTATCTTGACGCCGAGAATGGTGGACGTTTCAAAGCATGGGAACATAAACCTGATGAGTTATTCAGAGGTAGTCGGTGTGGAGGGCTCCGTTGGTAATTTCAAAGTGAAGGTAAAGCGGAAACCACGCTATGTCATTGAGGAACTTTGCAACGGCTGTTCTTTATGTGAACAAGCGTGTAGGTTCGCATACAAATTCCCGAACGAATTTGACGAGAATCTAGGAAAAAGGGGCTCGATATATAGGCCGTTCCCGCAAGCCATTCCGGCGGTTTATTGCGTTGACCCTGTGCGCTGTCAGATGGTAAAGAAGGGCAAGTGTGGGAAAGCAACGATTGAAAACGTGAGGGCGTACCTTAAAGAGGGTAAAGAAGACGTGGAGGTTCCTCCGTGCGTGGCCATATGTGGTCCAAAGTGTATTGATTTTGATATGGAAGAGAAGATAGAAGAGTATAATGTGGGAGCAATTATCGTCGCTACCGGTTATGACATTATAGAGCCGGAATTGATGCCTGAGTACAAATATGGGGTTTTACCCAATGTAATTACGGGATTAGAATTTGAACGGTATTCTAACGCGAGTGGCCCCACCTTTGGTAAGATAATAGTAAAGGGCGTGGATAGGCTGCCGAAGGATGCCGTTTTCATATCCTGTGTTGGCTCGAGAAACAAGCAGACGGGGTTTGAATACTGTTCTCGTGTGTGCTGTATGTATTTAGCGAAACATGCACATCTGCTGGGTGAGAAAGTTCCTGATTGTAAGGTCACCGTGCTCTATCAGGACGTAAGAGCATTTGGTAAGGGCTTTGAGGAGTTCTATGACCGCGTGAAAGGAGAGGGTGTTAACTACCGGCGGGGACTTGCATCTGAGATATATCAAAAGCCCGGGAGCGACAGGGTAGTAGTAAGGGGTGAAGATACGATGCTCGGTGAGCCGTTTGAGCTCGAAGCCGACATTGTTGTTCTTGGAGTGGGACTGAAACCAAGTGCAGGCACTGCCGAGTTATTAAAGATGTTGGGTATCGAGGAAACGACAGATCATTTCGCAAAAGAGGCACATCTAAAGCTCAGACCGGTTGATACCGATATAGAGGGTATTTTTGTTACCGGCTGTGTGCAAGCACCACGGGATATTCCTGACAGTGTGGCGCAGGGAAAAGCTGCTGCTGCTGCTTCTCTTGCCCTGTTAGCCGGTGGAAAAGTGAAAATAAGAACGCCGGTAGAGGAGATTGACGAAGAACTGTGCTTGGGATGCAAGTCATTAAGAGAAATGGCGGATAAGATGGGGGCATAATAAAGGAGGTAAAGAAAAGATGGCAGAAGAAGAATATGATTATACAAAAGTCCCGATGACGGGATCTGTTGAAGGGATTGCAAAAGACGCACCAGAAGATAGCCCAAGAATCGGCGTTTACGTGTGCCACTGTGGTATAAACATAAAGATGACGATAGATGTACCGGATTTGGTGAAGTATGCCGCGACGTTGCCAAACGTTGCTCTTGCACAACACTATATATTTACATGTTCAGACCCCGGGCAAAATCTAATAAAAGCGGACCTTGCAGCAGGTAGAGTTAACAGAGTGATAGTAGCTGCTTGCTCGCCGAGGATGCACGAGCCAACGTTCAGAGGCACCTGTGTATCAGAAGGACTCAATCCTTTCTTCTTCGAGATGGCGAATATCCGCGAGCATTGTAGCTGGCCACATGGGGATTTTCCGAAAGAAGCAACACAGAAGGCTAAGGATTTGTTGAGAAGTGCAGTTGCACGGTCAGCATTGTTAGAATTAATAGAGGAGAAGAAGGTTGACGTCACCCCAGAAACGTTAGTAATAGGTAGTGGCGTAACCGGGCTCTACGCTGCATTGGATATAGCAAATTCTGGTTACAAGGTGCATCTTGTGGAGAAGAATCCTTCTATTGGTGGGCACGTAGCTCAACTCGATAGGGTTTTTCCCAAACTCGATAAGGCGACTTCTATTTTAACGCCGAGGATGATAGACGTTGGAGCACATCCAAACATCGATCTGATGGCGTATTCTGAGGTTGAAAACATAGAGGGCTATGTGGGTAATTATAAAGCAACGGTGAAGCGGAAGTCGCGATACGTGAATGAGAAATGCACTGGCTGTGGAGCATGTGAGGTGGCATGTCCCGTGAAGGATGTTCCAAGCGAGTTTGACGAAGGGCTGAGTGCCCGAACTGCCGTCTACTTACCGTTCCCGAATGCCGTTCCCCCTATTTACACTGTTGACCCAGAGAATTGTTTACTGTTTAAGGAGGGTAAATGTGGTGACGCAACGCTTGACGCGGTCAAGGAAGGTAAAGCTGTTCCACCGTGCATGGCAGCGTGCAAACCAAATGCCATAGATTTTGGGATGACGGAACAGCAAGAAGAGTTAGACGTAGGAACAATTATCGTGGCTACCGGATACGATATCATTGACCCGACCGTGTCGCCAGAATACAAGTATGGCGTGTATCCCAATGTAATTACCGGATTGGAGTTTGAAAGGTTGTCCGCAGCGAGTGGTCCTACTGGCGGTAAGATAGAAATAAACGGAAAAGAGCCTGAGAATGTGGTTTTCATCTCCTGTGTTGGCTCGAGAAATAAGCAGACTGGATATGAACACTGCTCTCGTGTATGTTGTATGTATTTGGCAAAGCAGGCGCATATGGTGAAGGAGAAACTGCCAGACGCAAAGGTAACGGTATGCTACCAGGATGTACGAGCGTTTGGAAAAGGAGATGAGGAATTTTACGGAAATATAAAGATTGAAGGTGTCGGTTATCGGAGAGGACTTCCGGCTGAAATCTACCAGAAACCGGGCAGTGACAAGGTGGTGGTAAGAGCAGAGGATACGTTGCTTGGCGAGCCGTATGAGATAGAGGCGGACCTTGTAGTCCTCGGTGTTGGTATGAAGCCGAATGAAAGGGTGTGGGACATAGTAAATATGCTCAAACTTTCTCAATCTGTAGACGGCTTCTTAATGGAGGCACATCCCAAGTTGAGACCGGTTGATACTGCAACGGATGGTGTGTTCATTGCAGGATGCGCAGCGAGCCCCAAGGATATCCCTGATAGTATAGCACAAGGAAAAGCAGCAGCGGCGGGATCGCTAGTTTATTTAGTCCAGGGTACGGCGACGATAGAGCCCGCGATATCACAGATAAACGAGGAGGTTTGCATCGGCTGCGGGAGTTGTGCAGAGGTATGCCCGTATGGTGCACTCACGCTTGACGAGGTAAGTCTGGTAATGACCGTTAACGAAGCGATGTGCAAGGGCTGCGGCGGTTGCAATGCGGTATGCCCGTCAGGAGCAGCAACCATGAAGCACTTCCGTGACCGACAGATATATTCACAGATAGATGCGTTATTGCAGAGAGCAGTACCCGTCGAGTTTGTGGATCTTGGAGGTGTAGAAGCAGCAGCACCAGAAGAACCAGCAGCACCTGCGGAAACCGCCGAAACAGAGGGTGTGGAAGCAGAACCGGTTGCAGCGGAGTGAATCAAATCACTCCACCATTTCTTTTTTATTTTTTTGTTTTATTTAGGTGTGTCAGTTAGAGGAATTTAGTATGCTCTCGGTGCTGAAAGTGAGAGCTAAAGAGGAATTCGGTAAAGCGAATTATTCATAAGATAACAAGGTGTGGCGAGGCTATGAAGACACTTGTTTTAGGTATAGGGAACCCGATTTTAGGCGATGATGGCGTAGGTGTTCATGTAGCCCAGGAATTGGCGAAGCTGATAGAGGATGACGCTATAACCGTGGAAGATGCAAGCACGAGTGGTTTGAATTTGCTGGATATTATCCCGGGATACAACAAGGTGATTATAATAGATGCGATAAGGACAGAGGAAGGTGAGTCCGGGGAAATATACCGGCTAAGACCAGAGGATTTCTCCAAGTCGGTGCATCTCACGACGTCAATGCATGATGCGAACCTTCCAACGGTGATAGAGATGGGCAATAAACTTATACCTGAGGAGATGCCGAGCGAGATAGTGATATTTGCGATAGAAGTCGAGGAGATAGATAAATTCACCGAGGAAATGACCGTAAAGGTAAAAGAAGCGGTTCCTAAAGTTCTAAATCTCGTTTTGGGAGAGCTCGGGAAGAAATGAACCTCGGCGCCTTCAAGCCACAGCTAATCTTACTTCATGCACCAACCGTGTATGATTTTCGAAAGTACCCCTTAATGTTCGGGCCGATTGCTGATGGCGTCCCTTCAACGCCTTTGTTCGAGATGTATCCCATCGGGTTCTTTTCCATGTTGGAACATCTGGAGCGAAACAGGATAGGAGTAAGGATAATCAATTTAGCGGTGAGGATGCTCAGTAGCGATAATTTTGATGCGGAAAAACTGATACGAAGGCTTAACCCAAAGGCTTTTGGTATTGACCTCCATTGGCTGCCTCATGCGCAGGGAAGCCTCGAAGTAGCGAAGATCTGCAAGAAATACCATCCCGGTATACCCGTCATCTTCGGCGGATTTTCCGCAACGTACTTCTACGAAGAGCTGATTCGCTATCCCGAGGTGGATTTTATTATAAGAGGGGATTCTGCGGAAGAGCCCTTGTTACAGCTCATGAACGCGATTAGTCAGCAATCTGACTCAACCTTCAGTACCATCCCAAACCTTGTATGGAAAGATAGTAGCGGTGAGGTGCGCATAAACCCCTTCTCTCACGTTCCAAACGAATTGAATAAATTCTCTAATAATTACCTTGCTGTTTTCAAATCGGCGTTGAAATACCGGGATGTCAGAAGTCTTAGCCCCTGGAAAGGCTGGACCTCACACGAGTGGTTCGACTACCCGATCACGCCAGTGATAACCTGCCGTGGTTGCATCCACAATTG
>JGI24025J20009_10002872_pt1 | contig 12048 bp, 6 predicted proteins | sample Cruoilmetagenom3_FD_20009 | JGI IMG/M metagenome (IMG submission 20009)
GAATCGGGGCGGCCTTCGAGGATGTGCAAGGCGTCAATGGCGGCGTTGGTCTCGTCCACGAAGATGCCCGGCGGCATGTCGTCGAGGCGGTAGAACCGCATGAAGGCGGCGAGAGCGAGAAGCGCAAGGACAAGAAGAGCTTCGGCCCAGAAGGGGACAAGGAGACACGGAGAGGGGGAGACATGGAGCGTCGTCTCCTTGTCCCCTTGTCTCCTTGTCACCTTGTCTCCAATGTCTCCTTGTCTCAGAAGGGCAGCGGCAACGATGGCGACCAGGCTCCCTGCCCAGATCCAAGCGAGTGGCGGTGTGTATCCACGATGCCAAAGACGGTAGACGGTGTAGCCGTTGGCAGACACGGCCAGCAGCGCCAGCGCGGCGGCGGCGACCCGCCATCTCGTGGAAGGAGGTTCAGAGCCTGCTTCCGGCTTCTCGCTTCGCTCCTCCAGTTGCGCAAACGCGTAGACCGCCAGCACCACTGCGCCGGCGTAGAACAACCAGCCGTCGGCGCTCAGTGGCTGCTGAGCGAAGGCTCGCTGGCCCAACACGGCCAGCGCAATAGCAATGGCCAGGGCAATGGCAGAACGCATGAGACCTCCTCGAAGAGCCGGTGTCCTTCTCTGCTATTGTACACGCAAACGCCCAGAGGTTCAAGTCACAGTCGAGAGGGCATTGCAGAGTTCAGGGCATGGCATGGGACATCGTTGGCACATGTGATCCCGCATCTATCGCTCCAAGGCAACAGCTCCCTGATCGTCAGCACTGCGAAATCTCTTGACAAACTGGCAGACGTGTGATAGAATGGTAATGAGATGGCAGGAAGGATTGCCAAGTTCCGCCGCAGCAATCCTTAGTGCCAAGTCCTGGTGCTCAGGAGCTGACAGAGACACTGTACGCCGACGCCGCCTTCTGGGCAAACAGGGGGCGGCTCTTTGCGTTGGAAGAGAGGCCTGCCAGTAGCTGCAAGCTTTGGACAACGCGGCGGGACTGGGTTTCGCACTGCAGGGAAGAACCCGCCCACTACTACACTCTCTGACAAACCAATCAGTGTGCGGGCAACATGCTGAGAGGAGGACACCATGTTCACCAGGAAGGTCAAGGTCGGAGTTCGTGTGGTGCTGTTCACCCTACTGTTGAGCCCGGCAATCCCCCTGCGGGCGCTTCCCAGCGACGCCCTGGATCAGGACAACGTGAGTCTGGCCCTTGTGGGCCAGCTTGCTGGAGAAACCTACGCCGTCCACGTGGTAGGGAACTACGCCTACATCGGGCTGGGGCCAAGACTGGTTATCTTGGACATCTCTGAGCTCGCCAATCCCACTGAGGTGGGCCGAACGGATGTGTTGCCGGATTTCGTGTGGGGCGTGCAGGTGGTTGGTGACTTCGCCTACGTCGCCAGTGGTTCGGGTGGTCTCCGCATCATCTCCGTGGCCAACAAGACCCATCCCATGGAGGTGGGCTTCTGGGAGACACCAGGCTCTGCCTACAAGCTCCAGGTCGTCGGCGACTATGTCTACATCGCCGGTGGTTCGGGTGGTCTTCGCATCATCTCCGTCGCCGACAAAGCCCATCCTACCGAAGTGGGCGTCTATGTCACGCCAGCCAGCGCAAGAGACCTGCATGTGGTCGGTGACTACGCCTATGTGGCCACTTATGGGCAGGGTCTGAAAGTCATCTCGGTGGCTGACAAGACGCATCCCTCGCTGGCAGCCACTACAGGAGTCCACTATGGCGTTGCTGTGTACGTGGCCGGCGACTACGCCTATGTGGCCGCTGATACGGATCCCTGGGGACTGATACCAGAGGGGATGTACATCTACAACGTAGCCGAGGTGCCCAATATCAGCACTGTGGGCTACTACCACACACTCAAACCAAGAGATGTGTACGTCGTTGGTGCCTACGCCTATCTAACCGACTACTATGACGGGCTCACCATCATTTCGGTGGCCGACAAGACAGCCCCCGGTGAGGTGACTACATTGGCCACGCCTGGCCGCTCCTGGAGTCTGCTCGTGCTTGGTGACTATGCCTACATCGCCGACACCTGGGGTGGTCTCCGCATCATCTCCCTGGCTGGTGGGGTGAATCCCAGCGAGGTAGGTTTCTTCGAGGGGGCCTACAGTCTACTTGACGTGGACGTGGTTGGTGACTACGCGTACGCTGCCGGGGAGGAGGGTCTACACATCATCTCCGTGGCCGACAAGACCCATCCCATGGAGGTGAGCTTCTTCGACACAGAGTGCAAGGCACAGGACGTACATGTGGTGGGTGACTATGCGTACGTTGCCGCAAACGGCTGGTTGGGCAGGTCATGCGGTCTGCACGTCATCTCCATGGCCGACAAGGCTCATCCCACTCAGGTGGGCTTCTACGAATTGAGGGCCGGCCTACCCGACCAACACTCCCCCACGGGCGTGCACGTGGTTGGTGACTACGCCTACGTCGCCGACGGTTGGGGTGGTCTGCGCATCATCTCCGTAGCTGACAAGACCGACCCCACCGAGGTGGGTTTCTACGATCCAGCTCCAGGGATCAGTGCCACAGGCGTGCATGTAGTCGGCGACTACGCCTATGTTGCCACCACCTTCCACGGTCTGCGCGTCGTTTCCGTAGCCGACAAGGCCCATCCCATTGAGGTGGGCTTCTACGAATGGGAGGCCTACAGCTGGCCCAAAGCATACGGCGTGCACGTGGTGGAGGACTACGCCTACGTTGCCGCCGGATGGGAGGGACTTCGCATCATCTCGGTGGCCGACAAGACCGATCTAAGCCAGGTGGGTTTCTACAACACACCAGGCCTTGCAGAGGACGTACGCGTGGTCGGCGACTATGCGTACATAGCTGATCGGTACCGCGACCTGCTCGCCATCTCCGTGGCTGACAAAGCCCATCCCCGGAGGGTGGCTTCCTTTCACACGCCCGGTAGCCCACGTGGCGTAGACGTGCTTGACGACTATGTCTACGTCGCGGATGAGCGCGGTGGTTTAGTCATCTTGTCCGTCATGGAGTATCACCTTCACCTTCCCATTGTCGTGAGGTAACATCTCAGAACGGCCACGGGGCTGAACCCCCGTGCTGAAAGGGCAAAGCCCCCTTCGGGGCTGCATTCTAGCCCGCAGGGCTTCGCTCTTTCAGCCCCGACGTTCACGTCAGGGGTCTCCTGCTCCCAAGTTGTGTTGGCCACACCCATCTGATCCTGACCCCGGAGGCAGATGCGCCATGTGGACGACGCGGGGAGATCACCGTTTGGCCGTCGGACGTGGAGGGGGATACAGTGCAATCACCAGACTTCTGCACTCGAGGCATAAATGCGAAGTAGTCAGAAATCGCCACCACTGGGCCACAACGATTGCTGCTGGTAGTGGACTATCTGCAGAAGATCCCTGTAGAACGAGGGGCGCTGCAGCCGGAGACGGAGTTGACGACCTACCTGACCCAGGGATTGAAAGAGATGGCGATGTCCATGGGGATTGCGGTGATCGCCATTGCCGCCCCCGATCGACCGGCGCTCAAGTCCAAGCGAATGCGGTTGTGGGATCTGTGAGGAAGTTCGGCCCTGCAATACGAGGCTGACATCGGCCTTATGCTCAACAACAAGCGGGACATTGTCAGCCGTGAACACATGATCCACAATCTGGCTCGCGCTGAGGCCATGCGCAACTGGGTGGTGATGAGTAACGAAACCGCCCAGGTATACACCTGAGCGGCCGCGTCCGCGTTGCCCATCCGCTTATCCGTTACCCATCCGTTGACACCGACGGGAAGAGCATCACCCGGTGATTGTCGGCATCGGCCACCCAGACCCGACCATCGCTGTCCACTGCCAGGCCGGTAGGCAAGGCGAAGGACTGCGCGTCGTTCCCGTACTGTCCGAACGTGGTCTTGAAGTTGCCCCCGCTGTCGAACACCAGAATGCGGTACCCCTCCGGATCGCTCACGTAGACAAGCCCCTCAGCGTCCACAGTCAGATACGGCTTGTTGACGACCGACTCGCCAGTCCACCCCTCGATGGGCCACTCCGTCAAGAAGTTGAAGTCCTTGTCGAACTTCTGTACGCGGCGGTTCCAGGTGTCGGCCACGTATATGTTGCCCCGCTGGTCAACAGCAATGCCCACCGGCTCGTCGAAGCGCCCTTCGATGATCCCACCGCCGCCCCACTGACCCAGGAAGTTCCCCTGGGGATCGAACTTCTGGACGCGCTTGTTGCCCGTGTCGGCGACGTACAGGTTACCCTCAGGATCAATGGCGACGGCTCGCGGGCCCCAGAAACCACCCTGCTGCCCCAACTGCCCGTCCGTGGTGGCAAAGAAGCCCCACTTGCGCAGGAACTTGCCCTCGCTACCGAACACCTGAATGCGGTGGTTCCAGGTATCGGCCACGCAGACATTCCCATCAGCATTCACGGCGATACCCCAGGGCTCGTTGAACTGCCCTTCACCCTCGCCCTTGCTGCCCCACTGCCGCACAAAGTTGCCCTCAGGATCGAAGACCTGAATGCGATGGTTGCCAGTATCCGCCACGTACAGGTTGCCGTCGGGGCCAACCGCCACATCGCGAGGATTGGTGAACTGCCCCGATGCAGCGCCCTGGCTGCCGAACAGCCGCAGGGCCCCTACCTCCTGCTTGCCCTTGGCATAGGGTTCGACGTAGGCCTCCGCTGAGACGGCGATCGGCGCCGCGCCCCGATCCCACATCTGCGCCGCCACATCCTTGCGCACGTACAAGGCAAAGTTGTGCCGATGGGGCCATTCAGATAGCGAGTACTTGTACTCCCGCTTCCACACCACGTCCCAGAACCGCTGGCGCGCCGCCGGATCCCTGATCCCCTCCCACAGCTTCTGCCAGGTCAGCGACTTGTAGTCCTCTGCCGGCCACCACACCAGCCGGTAGTTGCGGCGATAGTACTTGTCGCCCAGATAGGGTTTGGCCTTGGCATCGTTCCCGGAGCCGACAATGATGACAGGGGCATCCAGCGCCTCGCGGGTGGGATTGGCGCCGTAGAAGACCGCGTTGGGATACTCCCGCAGGTACCATTCCAGCGGCCAGGTCGACTCGTCGTCGTAGGCCACCTTGATCTGTTTTTCCCCAACCGTGCGTTGGGAAATCTCGTCGATCTCCGCCAACGCCAGCTTAATATCCTGCGAGCCATGGGCATAGAAGAGCATCTCGTTCGCTTTGGCAAAGTTGATGTAGTTGGCCCTCCAGGTCACGCTCACCGTCCAGAACGTCAGCAGCGTCACCAACGTGAGGAAGCTAATGCGCAGCGCCGTGCGGATGCTGCCGCGGGCTACAACGCGATAGATAAGGTAGATCAGCCCCAAGCCGATGACCAGAGCAGATATCCATTGCATGGTATCGCTCAGCGCATTGATGCTGTTCCCCTGGAAAGGCCGCGTACGGTAGAGCGAGACGAGAGCGAATACCAACAGCGGCAACAACAACGCCAGCCAGAGCGCACCCCGCTCCCGTATACGCTGCCAGCCGGCGCGCTCGATCACCCGCCCGGCCAGCCAGCCGCCCAGGATGCTCATGGGCAGGGCGAAGTGCACCATCAGCCAGGGCATCCTTTCACCCGCCAGGCTGTAGCCAATCCAGGTCAAGAAGAACCACCAAATCAGGAAAGGCACAAACGGAACCGCCGTCCCTTCGCCCTCCCTTCCCTTCCTCTTTTCGCTCTTTTCGTGTCCTCCCCCTCTTTTCCTCTTTGCCTTCCCTTCCATATCATCCCGGCGTTTCCCCAACCTACCAACGGCATAATACACCACCCCAACTATGCTGAGGAAGCAAGGCAGGAACTCGTACAGGCCGACGATGAGGAAGTAGTAGAACCATGGCTGGCCCGCCCGACCGACCCCCTGCTGCTGTATCCAGTAGCCCAGGCTACCAACCATCCCTGTGGCGAAGCCCTTGCCATTAGTGAAGAAGGTAGTGAACAGCAGGATGAAGATGGCGTAAAACACACCGGCCGAGATGGCCCAGCGGCGGCCCACAAGCCACACGCCGATGGCGATAGCCATCAACTGGATGACAAGCCAGACCACGCCGGAGTGCAGGATTCCAGCCGAGCTGTAGTCCAGCGGATCCCAGCCGAAGGCCTTGATGACGAAAGGCGACGCCAGAGGTATAGCAAGCGTGAGTAGTAATACCGTCAGGTCGAAGGCGGGCAAATCGTGCAGCTTCCGCTTCTGCACGAGCCATTGCCACAGCGTCACCACGGCGAAGAAGCTACCGATGATGGCCCCGTAGATGAACGACACTTCTTTGGTCGCGAAGCTCAGGGAGAGCGCTCCCGCCGCGATGTACAGCCAGCGAGGGTGGCGGTCTTCCAGGTAACGGAAACAAGCGATGATCAGCAGCAGCTCCCAGACAGCGATCAGCACGTCATGCCGAAGGTGGCGGGAGTAGTGCAGCATCACCGGCGAGATGGCGAGCATCAGGGCCGCGCTCAGCGCGCCCGCCTTGCCGATCCAGCGCCGCAGCGCGTAGCACATGCCCACAATGATGACACCGAACAACGCCACCGAAAAGCGGGATGTGGCGTCGCTGGCCCCAAACAGGAAGTACATCAAAGCGCCGATGTGGTAGAGGAAGGGACCGTGCATCATCGGATCGTGCTGATACCCCTGGCCATCGTACAGCTTCCAGGAGTACAGCGCGTGCAGGCTGTCGTCGTGGCTCAGCGCCCGCTCCCCCACGTCCCAGAAGCGGGCAATGGCGGCGATGAGAATCAGCGCCACATAGGCCGCTTTCTCCAAATCCCATTTGATCAGCAACTCAAAAGGAGCATCAAGGATGCTTCGTCGTTCGATTGTCGTCTTCTCCATACGCCTAATACCCCCTTGTCTTGACCCACAACACCACACTCTCCATCGGCGGCGCAGCGGTAGCCTCCCGATACAGCAGCCAGCGCCACAGGGGTTTGCCGTTCAGTCCCTGCGGCGTCCATTTGGCTATCAGCGGGAAATCCTGCCCCGCATAGCTCTCGCCCAGCGGAAGTTCCAGCGATTCCGTCGCCACGACCGCGGAGGCCGAATCAACGGGCACGCCGTCCTCAACCCACCGCAACTGCACGAAGTCTCGCAGCGCCCAGCCCAGCAGCGCAGTCAGGCGATCCTGCTCCCCCTCTGTCACCACGTCCACCTCCAGCTCGTGGGGATCGTCGGCCCGCTGGGAGGAGAGGATCTCCAGCGTCGAGGGCAGGCTGCGCAGGCCGTAGGCGCCCACATCCTTCACCACCGCGCCCCGCCGGGCAGGGCCGAAATCGAGATTCAGTCCCCAGGCCAGGCTGACGCTGAACAGGACGAGCACCAGCAGCGCCGCCGCCCCTACTGCCCGCCCCGTCACCGCCCACCCGCCCCAGAAGCTACTGAGGACGACGATCACCAGCAGCAATCCCACGGGCGCTAGCGCCACCCACAGGTACTCCCCTGTGTACGCCCGGCTGTATGCTGCCAGCCAAATGGCCAGCGTCACCAGCAGCACCAGTATGACCCCTAGCAGCAATCCGATTTCCAGTCTCCGCTGCCGCCAGACGACGTCGTCCTCTCGGTCAAGGGTGAAGCCTCCGGCCAGCCAGTCTAGGAAGGCGGCGATGGCCTGTCCGGCCAGCAGCGTCAGCGGCAGCACGACCAGCAACAGATCGCCCGGATACCGCCCGCCAGCTACCGTCGTGACCAGCAGCGCCGCCCCCGCCCACACCGCTAGGCCCATCGTCAGCAGCCGCGGATAAACAGAAAACCGCGGATGTCGCCGCAGCCCCCAGATGATACCCGCAAGGCCGGCAAACAGCGCCAGAGGCTCGTCCAGAAGCAGTCGCACCGCAGGCCAATACCAGGGATATCCCCCAGCCTGCGGCACGAAGCTGCCCAGCCAGGCAGGAAGCAAATCGGCAGCCAGGCCCAGCCCCCGCCAATGCAACAGCGCCGCCGTTGATCCCAAACCGACAGTCAACCCGAACGCCAACAGCGCATCTTGGGTGTCTAGTCTCCCGCTTCTGGGTCCTCGCCCAAGCCACAACCCCAGCCCTGCGAACACCCATACGATCAGCCACGCCCCCGGCCCCGAAATGAGCATCGCTCCTGCAGCCGCTCCGACGACGACCAGCCAGCGCGCACCGCCATCGAGCCAGCGCACCAGAGCCACCAGCAGCGCCAGAGCCCCAGCGGCGACGAGGATATGGCCGCTGCTATGCCGAGAGAAGAAGACCATCGTCGGCGAGAGGGCCAGCACGAAGGCAGCGGCCAGCGCGCCCAGCCGGCCCAGGCGGTGCCGCAGTCCGTAGGGCAGCAGCACCATGCCGCTACCCACCAGCGCTGGCCAGAACCGAGCCAGCGCATCGCCCGCGCCGGTGATCAGGAACGTCACATACTGCAGGCTTAGCAATAGTGGGCTATGTCCGCTGCCGATGACCGCCTGCCCCTGCGTCAGCCGCCAGGCTGCCCAAGCCTGCGCTGCCTCTTCCGGCCCCAAGGGACGCATCCCCAGGTGCAGGAAGCGCAGCCAGGCCGCCACCAGAGCGAGGCTTAGGTACACCGCCCGCTCCAGCGTCAGCCAGCCAGAGGCTCGAAGTTCCTTGCTCGTTGACGAAACTGCCACTTGTATCCCCCCTGATCGCTGATCGCTAATAGCTGATCGCTGATCGCCAATCGCTGATCGCTGATCGCTATGCGATACGCGATAGACGATACGCGATACGCTATACGCTATACGCGATGCGCGATGCGCGATGCGCGATGCGCGATGCGCGAATCCCTACCTCCGCCGGTAGATGCGCACATTGCCCTGCTCGAACACCTTGTCCATGGTGCGATCAAAGCGGGTCAGCATCTGCGGCGTGAGGTTGTACTTGGCGACCTCCGCGGGGCCGACAAAGACGTACTTGATGTTCCACTCCTCAAGCAGCGTCGGGATCTCAGCCGGAGGCGCGCTGCGATAGATGTTCTCGATGACCGGTTCCCTCCGCCCTGGCTCGTCGTAGGAGCCACGCCACTGCAGTTCGTGACCGCCCCAACCCAACAGGGTAGGCAGCCCCGTCGCCGATGACACCCGCGACTGCTCGGCGCGGAAGGAGCCACCCGGCGCTTCCAGCACCACCGGCGCTCCCGTAAGCTCCATCGCCTGCAACCAGGCGATGGCTGCCGCTTCGTCCGGTGCGTACTGCTCGACGTAGGCGAAACCATCGAGCGTGCGCGGCCCGGCGAAGCGGTTCGACTTGCTGTAGGCGGCCATCACCGGATAGACCATCCCCGCCAGCACCAGCAGGCTAACCAGCATCAGTCCGATGGTGCGCCCCACGCCGCGGCTGCGGCAAAGCACGCTCACCCCATAGGCTGAGGCCAGGGCCAGCAGCAGCCACGCTTGGTAGTAGAACTTGAACACCGTGTTCATGCGCGTGCTGAAGGTGTCCTTGAGAAAGGCAAACTCCACGCCGAAAGTCAGCAGCAAAGCCGTGATCAGCATCAGCAGAACGAAAGTGAGCGGTGGCGATAGCCACACCGCAGCGTCCTTCGCCTCAATCTGCCGTCCGGGTAGGGGCGTTCGGCCGAACGCCCCTGCCGACAACAGGCCGACCACCCAGGCCAGCAAGGCGGCCAACAGGAGATAGGTGCCGGGCGTCGTCAGGCGACGGAGGCCGATCTGCCGCAGTATCTCCTGCAAACCGCTCCCGCCCACGTCCGCCTGCACCGCCGGCATGGACAGCAACCGCTCGACGAAGGCGCGGCCCTGCGGCGACACTCGCGCCAGGAAGACCGTCAGCACCAACAGCAACGCTGGCAGCAGCACCGTCCAAGGCAGCCAGTTCAATCCGTCGCGCAGCACTCGCTTGGCCCCCAGACGCGCTGTTGCCAGCCCCAGCAGGAACATGACTGCAACCAGGAAGGGCCCAAACATCAGAAAGAACTGCACCAGGCGGGTCGGATTGTAGAGATTGGGCCACACCAGCCCCCCCTGCCCTGCCTGCGAGGAGAAGGAGAGATAGAAGGGAAGGTAGAGCACAACGCCCAGCACGCCCAGCAACGCCCCCACGCCAACAGCTTCGCCCAGGACGCGGTTGTCCACCCTGCCGCGCTGCCACGCCCGCGCCACGCCGTAGGCCAGCATGGTCAGGAAGAGGTAGGGGAGGACGTCCCAGGTGTTGAGGAATCCGAGAGCACCCAGGCAGAGACCGTACAGCAGCAGGCCCGTTCTTCCCATCGGCATAGTGCCAATCAAACTGACCCAGATATCGAGAATGAGAGATCGGAGTCTGGAGATTAGAGATTGGTGGTTGGAGAGGGAGGATTCGCTCTCACGAACCTGAAACCTGGAACCTGGAACCTGGAACCTATGAGACAGTACCAAGTTAAGCGCCAGGCCAATGGCCAGCAGCACAAACGGCAGCGCCAGCACGTGCGGATGCAGGTCCCCCAGCAGGAAGCTGAAGAAGGGAAATTCGTCAATCACCTCCTGGCTGGCCCCCGAAAGGGTCTTGTCGTGGATGACACGCGAGGCGCGCCACCACCACCAGTTGTCGCCTGGATACCAGGTGTTGCTGGCCGGTGCCCCGACCAAGTTCTTCACGTCCAGCCAGCGATAGAAAGCCTCGCCACCGATACCTTTGGCGTGAAGAAGCTCAAACAGCCCCTCAAGATTGCCCAGCACGGCCACAAACAGCGAGCCCAAAAGGCCGAACAAGAGGGAGCTAAGGGAAGCCTCCCCCTCCTTTCCCTTCTTTCCCTCTTTTGCCTCCCCTCCCTTAGCCACCAGATCATAGGCTATGCCGAAGGCCGTCGTCATCGTCAACGCAAACCATGTCGCCGAGGCAGCAATATACCCCACGCCCGACGTCGCCCCCGAGAGCCGCGTCAGCACGGCCATCATCATGTAGCCAAAGTAGTAGTAGCTGATGGCAAAGCCCGAAAGCCAAGGGTCCAGCGGAGGGAAGATCTCGCTGCGCAGGATGCCGTTGAGGAAGGCGAACTCCATCGGCTTCTCGGTGCTGTTGATGCCAGGATCGTGGGAGCGCACGAAGGCCCACAAGATCAGAGTCAGGGCGAAGAGCAACTCCGTGGTCAGCACAAGACGCCAGTTCTCCCGCAGCCAGCGCAGCAGGGGCAGCGAGCCATCGCCCTCGATCCGGCGCAGCCCCTCTCGTCCCAGCCAAGCGGAAAGCGCGGCCACCAGCAGCCAGGCGAAGAGAATGCCACCCGCGCTGTTGCGCAGGAAACCGGCGCTGCCCCCCATCCAGAAGACGTAGGAAACCAGCAGCAACCCCAGCGGCTTGGCCAGGACGTAGCCCCGCTCCGGCAAGGCGCGGAACAACCGCCAGGCCAGCGGCAGCGCCGCCAGGGCGAAGAGTTGGATGATGAACCAAAAGGACAAGACCGCCATCAGATCAGTACTCCATTTGGGATTAGGCTATTGGATATTGGATATTGGGTATTGGGTATTGGATACTGGGATATTGTCTCCGCTATGACGAGCATCTCTTCTCCACTCAGCGTATGGCTCAGCATCTCCAGCAAGCTATCTACACTCCGAATTGTTGTCAAGATCAGAGACATCACTCCGCCACGCGGGGCACGACGCGAACCTCTACTCGGGCATCAAGAGCTTGAGCCACCCGGCGCAGGAAATCCAAACTGGGTGTACTTCGACCACCCTCCAGCCGAGCGATACTGGGCTGCTTAGTGCCTACTTTCTCGGCCAACTGCTGTTGGGTTAGACCGCGCAAGATACGCAAACGAGCAATCTGATAGGCTGGCTCCAGTGCCTCGTAAGCTTCCCGGAACTCGGAGTCCTTCATCTGTTCAGCCGCCCAATCTTCAAAGCGCACATTTGTACTCATTCGTCACCCACCCTCTCCAGAAACTCCGCCTTTCGTCTCTCGGCAACAGCAATCTCTCGCTGTGGAGTCTTTGCCCCTTTTTGCGAAAGGCATGAAGAATCACAAACCGTCTTCCTGTGTGAGCGAAATAGAGCAACCGGATGCTTCCGGCACGCAACTCCCAGAGCTTGCGGTGTCCAACAATAGCCCTGACGTAGGGCGCAGGAAGTTGATGAATTCCAGTA
>JGI24025J20009_10002874_pt1 | contig 12043 bp, 11 predicted proteins | sample Cruoilmetagenom3_FD_20009 | JGI IMG/M metagenome (IMG submission 20009)
AATCAAGCAGATCAGAATCTGGAATTTGCATGTAATAATATCTGGATACAAATAATAGCATCAAGTGACATATCAAAAGATGAATTGATTAAAATAGCAAAATCAATGTTAGATTAAATAGAGTATTTATTCGGATCTTCTTTTTTATCTTTGAATTAGTCACCTAAGACTTCTTCCTTCAGGTATGGATAGTTCATATCTAAATTAAAATAGCTTTTAATAAAACACCGTATATTCTAAGCCTCTGATTTCATATTTGTATAAAAAAAATTTTTTACATGTAATAGTATTTTCAGTTATTATATAAACTGCTACTTTCCTCACCATTTTAAGAATTCTTTATTAATTATAAAAAAATATTCCGTATTATCTTATGTAATATTGGCTTTTTTTAATATTTAATATTTAATTCTTTTATAATGATTTATAATTTCTATAATAATTTGTTTGTATTTAGTGTATTTTGATCTAATAAATAAAAAGGAGAAATGTTATGAAATGTGCAATGCTGTATGCTCCTGGTAAGTTGAAGATTGAAGAGGTTGAGATCCCTGCAGTCAGGAAAGGAGAAGTTTTAGTTGAAGTAAGAGCAGCTCTTACATGTGGAACAGATATAAAAACTTATCAAAGAGGGCATCCAGTTCTGATAAAAAAATATCCCTCACCCTTTGGTCATGAATTTTCTGGTGTAATTTCAAAAGTTGGGTCAGGTGTAAAAAGATTTACCGAGGGAATGAGGGTTGTTGCTGCAAATTCTGCCCCATGTGGTCAATGCTATTTTTGTAAAAAAGGATATGTTAATTTATGTGAGGATCTGAGATTATTAAATGGAGCATATGCGCAATATATAGTTGTACCTGAAAGGATTGTTAATAAAAATCTTTTAGAAATTCCAGAACATGTTTCTTTTAAAGAAGCAGCATTATCTGAGCCGATAGCATGTTGTTTAAATGCTGTTTGTCAGAGTGATATATCGCTTGGAGATACAGTTGCAATAATTGGACTGGGTCCTATAGGCTTAATTCTAACTCACCTATATCATCTAAATGGAGCGAAGGTTATAGCATGTGGAAAGGGCAAAGAAAGACTCGAACTGGCTAAGATTTTAGGAGCAGAATTCACAGTTAATGCAGATGAAATTCATGATAAGACAGAGGAGATTAAGGCTGTTAAGAAATTATCTAATAATGATAGGGGAGCAGATATAGTTGTGGAGGCAGTTGGGAAAACCGATACCTGGGAAATGGCTGTAAAGATGGTAAGAAGGGGAGGACTTGTGATTTTATTTGGAGGTTGTCCATCAGGAACCTCATTTAATATGGATACCTCTCTCATTCATTATGAGCAAATAACTATAAAGGGAATATTTCACTACACTCCTGAACTTTTTAAAAGAGCTTTGGATCTAATATCAAGTGGGAAAATAAATACAAAAAAAATTATCAGCGGAAGACTTCCACTTGAGAAATTGGAAGAAGCATTTTCTATGGTTAAACAGAAAGTAGGTGTAAAATATCTTATAGATCCCTTTTATGAGTAATTTTTAATTTTTATATCTAATCCTTATCTTGATTGTATTGTGAGCAAGAGTAAAGAAACATAATTTTCTTAGAAATACTTCTTCTAAGCTTCTTATTTAATGGTAAATAAATTTTTAAGTAATTAAAAATAATAAATGCAAATATCCTAATATTAATAAAAAATAAATTGACAGAAATTAAATGGATAAAAAAGAAATTGTTCTAAGAATAAAAAGGAAAATATTAAAAGATTCTACATTCAGAAAAGTAATTGATAGAATAGTTTTTTATTTCCCAAACAGTTATTTGGTGGGCGGTTTTATAAGAGATGTTGCATTGGATAAGGATTCAAGAAATTTAGATATAGTTGCTCAATTTTCATTAAAGAAAATGAAGGAGTTTGTTTCAAGCATTAAGGGTGCTAAATTTTTTACTCTGGATGATACGAGAAATATTTTTAGAATGATATTAAAAGATAATAATAAAATAACAACTATTGATTTTTCACTGTATGATGTCGCTAAAATCAGTGATGAACTCAGAAACAGGGATTTTACCATAAATTCAATAGCTATTCCCATGGATATCTTCACAGAAAGTTACCATGAGCCTTTTGTGATTATAGATCCATTCGAAGGATCTAGGGATTTAATTAAAAAAAGACTAAGACTTGTAAGTGAAAATGCATTAAAAGAAGATCCAGTTAGAATATTAAGAGCTTTCAGATTTAAGCTATCTCATGATCTTTTAATTCCAGAGAAACTTAAACAAAGAATTATGTTGGATTCTAATATGTTAAGACTTGTTTCAGGTGAGAGAATAGCAGAGGAAATTCTTAAGATATTTTCATATAAAAATATATCTTCTGCTTTGAAAGAAATGCAGAAGCTAAATGTTCTAAAACATATATTTTTATCAATAGAAGAAAACATCGGAATTCCTCAGTATGGGTATCACTCAGAGGATGTTTTTGGCCACTTGTTAAAATGTGTTGATAAGATAGATAATATAGATAAGTTTATAAAAATATATTTGACCGATTATAGCAAACAGATATTTTCTCATCTAAATAAACCAATACAAGGGGATTATAAAAGATTTACTTTTCTAAAACTTGCAACTTTTCTTCATGATATAGGTAAATCAGAAACTAAAGTTGTTGATAAAAATGGTAGAATTAAATTTTACAATCATCAGAAAGTTGGAGCTGAAAAAACAGAGATTATTTGTAAAAATCTTAGATTTAGTAAAAAAGCAACTAATTACTTGGTTAAGGTAGTAAAAAAACATATGAGGATACCAAATCTATTAGGTTTAGAAGAAATTACGGATAGAGCAACACACAAACTTATCAGAGAAGCTGGTGATGAATTGATAGATTTAATTCTACTATGTTATATAGATAGCATAGCTGATCCAGGACCATTGGTAGAGGTAGATTTTGAGAAAAAGATGGTTAAGTATTTTAAAAAACTACTATATTTAAAAGATGAAATTAAAAGGCAAGTTAAAGAACCTTTAATAAGAGGAGATGAGATAATAAATAAATTTGGGTTAACTCCTGGACCAGAAATAGGGGAAATTTTAAAATTTGTGGAAAAGGAAAGAGCCTTAGGTAATATCTCAACTAAAAATAATGCTTTAAAAAAGATTAAAGAAAGATTGAAATAGAAGGATATAAAAATGCTATATTTTTGTTATAGTGATAAATACACAGGGGAACTATCGGGACATGTTTTTCCTATTGAGAAATATAAGATGGTTTATAAAAGGTTAAAATCAGAGAAAATAATTACAAATAAGAATTTAATTGAACCTATAAAACCTTCAAGAAAAGAATTATCATTAGTTCATACAGATAATTACTTAGATGATCTTTTTAATTTAAGATTTACACATAGAACTTATCCGTCGGAACTCCCACTAAATCAGAAAATTTTGGATTTTTTTCTAATAACAACAGGCGGGACAATAAGGGCTGCAAGAACGGCATGTAGTCACAATTCAGCAATAAATCTGGGAGGGGGTTATCATCATGCTTTTCCAGATAGAGCAGAGGGTTTTTGTTACTTAAATGATGTAGCAATTTCAATTAAATTAGTGCAAGAGGAGAGACTTGTAAATAAAGTTTTGATTGTAGATCTTGATTTACACCAGGGAAATGGTAGTGCGTATATTTTTAGAGATGATTCATCCGTTTTAACTTTCTCGATGCATCAAGAAAATAATTATCCAATAAAACAGAAAGGAGATATGGATATTGGATTAGATGATGATACTACAGATGAGCAATATCTTGTACATTTAAAGGAGATTTTACCTATGCTTATTGAGAAACAAAAACCAGAACTAATATTTTATTTAGCTGGAGCAGATCCTTATTGTAATGATATACTGGGTGGACTTTCACTAACAAAGGAGGGTTTAAGAAAAAGAGATAAGTTTGTGATATCTAAAGCCCGGGAAAAAAATATTCCAATTTGCATAGTTCTTGCAGGTGGTTATGCAAAAAATACAAATGATGTGGTAGATATTCATTGCAATACTTGTTATATTGCAAAAGAGTACAGTGAAAGATAGATGTATAATAAGAATATGTAGAAAATAAGAAAAATCTATAAACAATAATATTATTGAAAAATATAGTGCATGGGCATTTCAAGAGAATAAATTTAAAAATTTAACCAGGAGTTTTTTAGATGGGTATATTGAAAAAGTTTTTTTCTAAAGTGGAGAAGAAGTTTGAAGAAGAGAATATAATGTATTTATATNTTAAGTGCAATGGATGTGATGAGAAAATTAAAGTTAGGATAGTAAAGAGTACTGACCTTTTGTACAACTATAACCAGCCACAGGGGAAAGTAGGATATACTTTAAGAAAGGAAATATTGGGTAATAAATGCCCCAATTTGATTTATGCTTATGCTGAATTTGATAAAAATAAGAAAATGTTAAGCCTGGATATAAATGGTGGTATTTCCATAACACAAGAGGAATATGAGAAGGAATAAAATTTATTTCAAAAAATTTTTAATGTAGGAAAAGAAGATACATAGCAGGAAAATGTAGGGTAAGAAAATGTAGGGCAAGGCTTTAGCCTTACTTGCATAATTCAATACAAAAAGGTTGTTTTTTATTATAAAAATATCCAAACTCAGAGTAATTATGATATATTAAAAGTTAAATTAAAGGAGTATTAAAGTGAATATAATGTGGCGTGAAAGATATAAGCCTTTATTGGAGAAAATAGTTAATCGTAAAGATCAAGTTAATGAATTTTTAAATTTATTAGAAGATAAAACTAATTGGTTAATAGCACCTGCCAGTACAAATATCACTTAGATAGAGATGGTGGATTAATTGACCATAGTGTAGGTGTTACAGACACTTTATTAAAATTAAAAGATGTTATAGCTCCCGAGATATATCGGATGAGAGCTGTGTAATCGTCGGACTGTTCCATGATGTTGGGAAAGTTGGAGTGCCTGGTAAACCCTATTATATAAAGTTAAAAACTCCAGCAAAGGATGGAAAAAAGTATATTATAAATACAGATTTAGCAGCTATGGGGATTGCTTGCAGGAGTCTAATGCTTGTTTCTAAATATATAAGTTTAAGTGATGATGAAGCGCAAGCTATTGCTTATCACGATGGTCTGTACATTCCTGAAGGTAAAACTGTGGCACATAGAGAGAGTAAATTATTATTACTTCTTCATTACGCTGATTATTGGACAGCACATATTTTGGAGAGAGGTGAATAATATTGGAATGTTTTAAAAACCTTGGTTTTGTGTATATATTTTTTCAGCAATTGCAACAAGTTCCCGGGACTAATCTTCTTAGTTATCTGCCCTATATATTCTGGATTGTTATGATTCTGTTGTTAATAATTCCATATATTAGACAAAAAAAGATGAACATTGACCGCTTTAGACAGATAAAAAAAATAGAACATACAAGGGGAACAAGAGTAATTACAATGATCCATAGACAGGAAAATATTTTTGGATTACCATTCTTTAAATACATAGATATACACGACTCTGAACAGGTTTTGAGAGCAGTTCGAATGACTCCACCTGATATGGCTATAGATTTCATAATCCATACTCCGGGAGGATTACAGTTAGCATCTGAACAAATTGCATTGGCTTTAGCTAATCATGAAGCAAAGGTCACTATATTTATACCTCATTATTCTATGTCTGGTGGAACTCTTCTTGCACTTGGTGCTAATGAAATTTATATGGATGAGAACGCTGTAATAGGACCACTTGATCCACAACTTGGTCAATTTCCAACTGTATATCCAGCATCCTCAATTTTGAGTGCTGTGGAGAGAAAATCGTTGGATGAACTGGATGACAGGACTTTAATTTTAGCTGATATAGCAACTAAAGCAATAAAACAGATGAAGCAAAGAATATTTGAGATAATTGGAGATAGGATGGATTCAGAAATGGCAAATGAATTAGCGACAAAATTGACAGATGGAAGATGGACACATGATTATCCAATAACCTTCAAAGAAGCAAAGGAATTAGGATTTAATGTAAAGAAAGATGTCCCTGAAGAGATATATAAATTAATGGATTTGTACCCACAACCAACCATAGGTAGATCATCAGTTCAATATATTCCAGTCCCATATCCAAAAGAAAAGAGGTAGTAGGGAGGAGAAAATTTTAAATCAATAAATAATATCTAATAAATTTTAATTTTTAGAAAGGAGAATAGAAATGGCTGCAAGTGCATATGTACTTATCAATGCAACTCCTCAGAAGATCGCTGATGTATTAAAAAATATAAAAGAATCCTCTGCAGTTAAGAGAGCAAATGCTGTAACTGGACCTTACGATATTATTGCTTACATAGAAGCAGAGGATATAAATGAAATTGGAAAAGCAGTTGTTTTCCAGATTCAGGGAGTCCAGGGAGTTACAAAAACTCTGACATGCATGGTCGTTGAAGTCTAAAAATTTTCGGTTTTTTAAAGAAAAGACAACAAGTTAGTATTCTGATTTGTTTCTTATATTTAAGAAACTTAAAAAATCTTGATATTTATTTATCTTGATGGTCTTCACCAACTGATTTTCCCATGGAGAAAATGGAGAAAATGGGTTCAGGTCTTTCAATATAACATATTAGATCTATGGAATGCTATTAGTATGAATTAAAATAGTAATTAGTTAAAATACTTTAAAATAACTACCAAAGAATATGAGAAATTTATGAAATTAACAAAACGAGATTTACAAAGATATAGTAGACAAATTTTAATTGATGGATTTGGGAAAAAAGGACAATTAAAACTAAAGAGTTCTACTGTTGGGATATTAGGTTGTGGAGGTTTGGGATCAGCAGTATCAATATATTTAACAGCAGCTGGGGTAGGAAAAATAATAATAGCTGATAGTGATATAGTTGATATTACAAATCTTAATAGACAGATAACTCATTACGAATATGATATTGAAAAAATAAGAAATAAGGCTATTTCTACAATGGAAAAACTCTCAATGTTTAACTCAGATATAAAAGTAGAAACATATACAAAGAAAATAGATGAGAAAAATATAGATGAGGTTTTTAGAAAAGCTGACTTAATTGTAGATTGTCTTGATAATTTTGAAGATAGATATTTGTTAAACACGTATTGTATAAGAAGTAATAAAACGTTTGTACATGCAGCAGTTTATGGTTTTTATGGTCAATTAACAACCATAATTCCTAAAAAAACAGCATGTTTAAAATGTATTTTCCCCTCTACTCCACCACAAATAAAGGTATTTCCAATAATAGGTGTTACTGCTGGACTATTTGGTATATTGGAAGCAACTGAAGTTATTAAGTATCTAACTGGAGTTGGAGAATTTCTGTTTAATGAAATGATGTTAATTGATCTTTCAGAAAATGAAATAAATAAGATAAAAATGGAAAGAAACAAGAACTGCCCAATCTGTTCATCTTAAAATCTATGATATTAAAAGTCTTTTTATTAATCTTATGAAGATTTTGCAACATTTTTATTATATTTCTCATCTAAAATTCAAAAAGAGAAATTAAGATAATATTGAAAAGGAGGTGATGGGAAAAAATCTGAAATATTTTAATTAAAATTTCTAAAAAAGGAGGAGAAATTGAAAGAAATTTTTACAATGTGGAAAAATGTAAGAATGGTTCTTCTTACCGCACTTTGTGCAGCATTATATGCAGGAGTATTGATTGCATTTAAAGCTGGAATTGTCATCGTACCAGGAATAACTGAAATAAGACCCGCGAACATACTTCCCATAGCATTCTCAATACTCTTTGGCCCAGCAGCAGCCTGGGGTTGTGCTATTGGTAATTTTATTGGTGATATTTTTGGAACATTAGGTCCTGGTTCATTCTTTGGTTTTATTGGAAACTTTTTACTTGGGTTTGTTCCCTATAAGATATGGGGTCATTTGGTTCCCATTTCATCAGGAGAAGAACCAGAAATAAAAACTGGAAGGTCATGGACTGAAATTATAATTATTGGTTTTATTTCTGCAGCTGTTTGTGCGGTAGTTATTGCTTGGGGTCTTGAGCTTTTAGGATTTGTGCCATTCAAAGTACTAAGTACAATAATTACACTTAATAATACTGCAGCACATATAGTTGGTGGCATATTAATTCTTTTAGTATGGGGGAGAGTAAAAAAAATAGGATTATATTGGAGAGATGTAATGGCAGAAGAGGATGTTGGTAAACCAATATTACCAAAAGTTGGTGCTCTACTTATGATAATTGGTGGAGTTGTTGGCTGGATTGTAGGAGCATTTATTCTCCCAGTTGGTTCTCTCGTTATATTAACAATTTTCTTAATAGTAATAATAATTGCAATGTTCTTACTATAAGAAACTATAAAATGAAGATTGTATGTAGAAACTTCAAATCCTATTATTAAACTTGCAATCTTCCTGTTATGACTCTTTAGTTTAAATAATTACCCGCGGGTAAAACTTCGGGTAATTATTTTTTAATAAATTAGAAATTCCAAAATTTTGGAAATACCTTTAATTTATTAGAAAATGAAACCTAAGTAATTTTAAATTTTCTAAAAATTAATCTTTAATCTTTTTTATAAAACTCTTTTTATCTTGTTTACAAAATATTGTTTTTTTTTACTTTTACGAAACTGTTATAATATTGATTTAACATAATAGTATTGAACTTATTGATCTTTAATTTAAATAAAGTAACAATAAATAATATTGAAAGAAAAATTTTGATTTTGTCAATTCAAAAAGTTATTATAATTTTTTAATATGATAGTTACAAAATTTAATGATTTTGTATTTATATAATGAGTAATAAAGAATTTTTGAAAACTATTTAAAATGGCAATCATAGAGTTTAATAATCTTTCATTCACATATAGGGATTCAGATAGAAAGGCTATAGACAATATTTCACTTCAAATAAATGAATGTGATTATGTAGTCTGGATGGGTCATACTGGTGCTGGTAAATCAACTTTACTTTATTGCCTTAATTCTCTAATTCCTAATTTCATTAAAGGGAATTTAGAGGGAAGTGCAGTTGTACTTGGTAAAGAGATTAAAAAGGCTAAGATTCTTGATTTATCAAAGAATGTAGGAATTGTTTTTCAGGATTTTGAATCTCAACTTTTTTCAACAAATGTGGAATTGGAGGTAGCATTCGGTACAGAAAATTTAGGTTTAAAAAGAGGGGAGATAAAAAAGAGAATAGATGAAATTTTACCATTGGTAAGACTTGATAATTTACGTGATAGGGAACCATCAACTTTATCCGGGGGTCAGAAACAGAGGTTAGCTATAGCATCAATTTTAGCAATGAGACCTAAAATCCTTGCCCTTGATGAGCCAACTTCAGATTTAGACCCTATCGGAAAAATAGAAGTCCTCCAACTTGCCAAAAGACTGCGTAAGATAGGAACAACAATGATTCTAATTGAACATAATACGGAAGAAGCATTAAATGCAGATGAGATAATTCTTTTAAATAAAGGTATGGTGATAGGTAAAGGAGCACCAGAAAAATTGGTTTGTAAAACGGAATTATTAATAGAAGCAGGTGTAGCTCCAATACAAGTTAATGAATTCTATCAAAAATTACTTCCTCATATGCAAAGAAATAAACTTCCCTTGAATTTAAATGAGGGAGTATCATATTTTATTAAAAGATTCAAAATTAAAGAAAATGTGATTGACCTTTTGAGAGAAAAGGATAGGAAATATTTTGAAAAAATAGAAGATGAGGTAGCAATAAGTATTAATAACTTATCTTATGTTTATCCAACTGGAGTGAAGGCAATTTCAGATATAAATTTAAAGATACAAAAAGGCGAATTTATTGCCATAATTGGTCAAAACGGATCTGGCAAAACAACATTAGTAAAAAACTTTAATGGTTTATTTTATCCAACTTCTGGTAAAGTAGAAATTTTTGGTAAAGATACAAGAGAAATGAATAGAAGTGCTTTGGGAAGAATTGTTGGATATGTTTTTCAGAATCCCGACCACCAAATTTTTGCTCAAACTGTTTGGGAGGAAGTTTCCTTTGGACCAAAAAATTATGGTCTCAGTGACAAGGAGATAGAGGAAAATGTAAAACAGGCTTTATCATCAGTTCATTTAGAGGGATTTGAAAAAATGGATCCTTTTATTTTGACTAAAGGAGAAAGGCAAAGAGTGGCAGTTGCATCTGTTCTTGCGGTAAAACCGCAGATTATTATCTTGGATGAGCCAACAACTGGATTGGATTATAGGCAGCAAGAATCTATGATGGAAATGATATGTGATTTAAATAAAAGAGGACATACTATAATAATTATCACTCACTCTATGAATACAGTTGCTAAATATGCTAAAAGGACCATTGTAGTCGATAATGGAAGATTGTTAATGGATGATTTAACAAGAAAAGTATTTTCTAAAGAAGAGGATTTGAGGAAGGTCTATTTACAACCACCACAAATAACCAGATTTGGTAATAAAATCGGGGTCACTGTTTTAAATATTGATGAGATGATAGAGTCTGTATTTTTTAAGTGATAATTTTGGTTAATAAAATTTATTTTTTTATATTAATTTATTCAATTAGAAATATAAATATAAATTTATAAGCAATGACTTTAGAATCAAGATGTTTTAATTTAATTAAAGATAGGTGAAACTCATTTTGAAAATTTTAAAAATATAATGAGGGGAAAGTGAGTATTTTTCTATATACACCATATAAAAGCATGATACATAGATTGGATCCAAGAGCCAAAATTTTTTGTTTAATACTATTTTTTGCTCTGGGATTGGTTTTTAATAACCCACTATATCTATTACCCATTCTAATCTTGACTCTCATGATAGCTTGGTTGGGAAATAGCCTAAAAAATCTTTGGAATTTGAGATATATATTTTTGATTCTTATTGCCTTTTCTACAATTCTTTGGCCATTTTTTATAAGGGGACCTACTGAATTATTTTCATTTTGGAGAATTCATTTTACATTGGAGTCAATTCTATATGGATTTGCTATGGGGATTAGAACAGCTATATTTCTAATTACTGGGGTTACATTTCTTTCTACTACGAGGATTGAAGAATTTACTACTGCCTTAATTAAACTCAAAATACCATATCCAGTAGCTTTTTCTATTTCCACAGCTTTTAGGTTGCTTCCTGCATTTGTTGGTGCAGGTTCAACTATAATTCAAGCTCAGACCTCAAGGGGTTTAAACCTTGAATCTGGAAATATAGTAGTTAGGATGAAAAAGTTCATCCCATTACTTGTTCCGATATTAATTTACGCAATTAGGAGTATAAATTTACAAGCGATGGCTTTAGAATCAAAATGTTTTAATTTAACTAAGGATAGAACTTTTTACTTTAAGTTGAAGATGAAGAATAGCGATTATGTAATAATTTTTATTTTATTTTGTGTATGTCTAATTACTTTGTATCTAAGAATATCAGGATATGGTGTTGTCCTTCCCAGACTATGAAATATTAACTATACTATTAATAAGAATGTAATTTTATAGTTTACTTTATAAAAAATAGTTAAAAATAAGCTTATAGTGGGTTTGATTAAAAGTGTAAATAAATTAAAGTCAATGCAATCTTTTTAAGGTAATAATATTAACTAAAGCAAATGAAAAATAATAGAATCATAGCAAATATTAAGTTTGAAAAAATTAGATTTATCAAGATACTATTTTTAACAATATTAATAATTTTATTTTTAAATTTGATTCAGACTTCTGGATTTAGTCAACAGGTGGTAGTAAAATTTTATGTTTTTGCATCTCCAGAGTGTAATTATTGTGATGAGTTTAAAAATGAGTATTTACCAGAACTTTTTAAAAAATATGGAGAAAAAATTGAGGTAAAAATATTGGATGTACTTAATGAGAGGGAATATCTACTCTGGAACAAATTTAGTGAAAAATTTAACTATCCAAATCCACTCCTACCAACCATAGTAATTAACGATGTTATGCTATCGGGGTTGGAT